>Ga0209609_10001791_pt1 | contig 12424 bp, 10 predicted proteins | sample LakKivw325mmetaG_FD_184136 | JGI IMG/M metagenome (GOLD analysis project Ga0209609, IMG submission 184136) | Anoxic lake water microbial communities from Lake Kivu, Rwanda to study Microbial Dark Matter (Phase II) - Lake Kivu water 325m metaG... | ecosystem: Environmental > Aquatic > Freshwater...
ATCATGGTCCCTCCGCCTTTCACGGGAATGAATAGCACAACGGCAAAGTACTTTGCAAGACAAAGTTTAGAGTTTTTTATTTCATCCCTGCATCGATGACCGTGACCCTGCGTTCACTCTGGAAAGATCTGACAGCTCATCGCGAAGCGCACGAGAAGCATACGGAAAGCAAGAAAGACTCGGGGGGTCTGGAAAGGCGCCCGGAACGCTCACAATCTGAATCGGAGCGAAGCGAAGTAGGCAACATTTGCTGGCTGGGGCTACCTATTCCTTTTCTTGAAATCTGCCGTGATTCCCAGTTCTTGCACTCGCTGGGAGGCAAGTCTTTCAAGTCGGCGCGCTTGGGTGAGGAGGGTGCGCCGGAGACCGTCGGAAACGTCGCGTTCGCTGATAACGCGAGCGAGGTTCGCGATTGTGGTTGCGCGTCGGGCAATGCGAACGTCGGGATGCTTTCGATGTCGGTAGATCGAGTCAGGAATGATCCGCTGCTTGTGCGAAGTCGGCAATTTGATTTCGCTTCGCGGGGCCATTACCTTCTCGTTTAGAACTGCACCCAGCGCCGACTCTCGGAGTACCTTCTGAAAGACCGTGTATTCTGCCCGGTCAAGAAACGCCTTTCTCTCCTTCTTGCCAAGTCCTCGAACTTCGGCGTCAAGTGGCCACACTTCGATATGGGCCACCTCGAACGGATCGAGGACGTTCATCGCAACAGCGTCGGTTCTCTGGTTTGTGAGGTGCCTGCTGACCCTGCCGCTCAACTTCTCTTCAGTCTGGCCGACGTAGATCGGTTCCCCGTCGTAGTCGTAGAAGGCATAGACGCCATGTTTGTAGCTGCCGATTCGCGTGCCTGTCTCGTCCTTCGTCGCGAAGAAATTGCGGATTTCCGCCCGAATGGCGGCAACGTCTTCTGGCAGTCCGAGGACTTCAGATTGCTCTGGTGTACCGTTCTTCCTTCTGCTCTTTGGCATGCAGTTGCTCCCATGCGGGTGTCAGGTAGTTTTCAGCGATCCAGCGAATGACCGGCACGCAAACGGCGTCGCCGAAGCCGAAGAGAGCCTGATTGAGCGGGACCGTGATTTTGAAGTCATCGGCTCCCATCAGACGGGCGCACTCACGGGGTGTCAAGAGGCGGACGGCGTATCGCCCCTTGCCTGCGGCAAAGAGAATCTGCCGTCCGCTTCCACCACGCGGCGTCCGCAAACAACCCGCGATAGTGTCCGTTCTCAATTCCGCCATGGACCGGCCATGCCGCACACGTCGGAAGACGGTTCCGTAACTGGTCTTCTTTCCGGCAATCATCTTATCGGCCACTGCGCGATGTCTCTCGCTCATCTGGTTCAGCAAATATTCCGCACGATCCTTGCTCCACCAGTAGGCGGAATTCATCGGAAGATCCTCAAGGATGTCAGCCAAGCCCGTCTTTCTCTTCGGAATGTGAGGAAGGTCCTGGAGTGCCCATCGTATGTCAGGATGGCAGAGAATGTAATCGGCGAGAGCGCGGGGCCGACACTGCGATTCGTAGAAGGAAAACGTTTCCTCTACCCGCAGCGGCTTGCGTTTCTCGCGCTTGCCGATGAGGAACATACGCACTCGGCTTTGCGGCACAAACAGGGCCGCGTCGATCATGAAGGCGTCAACGGCATAGCCGAGGTCGTTGAGCGAAAGACATGCGTCTTGAAAATCCTGCCCCTCGTTGGACGTGAGAAAGCCCGCGACGTTTTCAAGCATGACCAACGATGGGCGTCGGGTTCCCATGCCCTTAATGGCGTCAACAAAACCCCAGAAGGCACCCGAATGCTGGCCTGCCAGCCCTCGGCGCGCGCCTGCGAGTGAAAGGTCGGTGCATGGGAACGATGCCGTCGCGAGCGCAACGGATGGAATCTCGTCGGGCGAGAGAGCGTGAACGTCACCAAGATGAAAGTGGGTGGCGTCGTCCAGGTAGTGCCCCCGATACATTTTCATCTTGTCTTCGTCTATGTCGTTGACCCAGACGACGTTCCACCCTGCTTGCTCAAGCCCCATGCGCATGAGGCCGATCCCGGCGAAGAACTCGGCAGCAGTCTTGTCTCCATTCATGTCAGTGCCTTGCGCAACCTTGTTACGGTTGATGGTTTCAATACGGCATCTTCCCAAATCCTGACGACTTTCCAACCCTTTTCTCTGAGCGACCGCGTTACCAGACGGTCTCTCGCCACGTTGCGGGCAATCTTCTGCTCCCAATACGCGCGATGCGCCTTCGGCATGCGGCACTTCGTCGGGTGGCCGTGCCAAAAACAGCCGTCAACAAACACGGCGACCCGTGCCTTCGGAAACACGAAATCCGGCTTCCCGTCGAGGGGATACCGGCGTCGCCAACCAGTGATACCGTGTTCACGCAGAAGGGCAACCAAGCGGGCTTCCGTCGAGCGGTTCCCTATCGACTTCACCTGCGACATGATCCACGAGCGCTTCTGTCGGCTGAAGGTATCCATCGCGTCTTCCGGTTGTCAGGCCGGGCCATTGTCTTGACCGTGTGCGGTGACAGCGCACTTCAACCGACCTGCGCCTTTGGAAGCATTGTTCTGCCACTGTAAGGCGCGGAGATTGCTGTCCGCGTCGGTCCCGCCGTGATCTTGTGATGCAATGTGATCGACCTCCCACCCGTACTGTGACTCTCTGTTTCCGCAAGAGGCCCACTTCATCCATGCGCCGCAGTTGTCCTGGCGCCAGACATTCGGGTCGTTTGTTCCAATTACCTTTGCCTTGTTCCAAGCGGCTGACTTTTGTTCATGCGTCCAGTTCATGCAGATTTGCGCTTCTTTTTTGACTTTCACGCGCGGCGCGGGCACCGACGTCGCGAGGTCGTGTTGGGATGCTATTTCTTTTCGGCTTTCACATGCAATTCTTTGGGAGCGGTTCGGTAGTACTTGAACAGCCCCGGACAGAGCCAGCATTCCGCTTTGAAATCTTCCGAGTAGTACCAGTTCCCGGCATTGTCTCCCCGTCGCCATGTCAACTTGTGGGTGGCCCCCGGAAAGGGCGTGGCCGAAAAGTAGAGCCTGAATCCCTTGTCCGCATCCGGGATGTTCGCGACCATTTTGTCGATCAATTCCGGCGTGCCCGCAACAAACGCTTCACGCACCAGCCCCCTTCGGTCATCATCAAAGACCCACGTATTCGCGTAGCGGTAGGGAACGATCAGAACAATCGCGTTTGATGTGGCCGACTGGCGCTGTCCACACCCTGCACACAAGAGAACCACCAGCAATCCCAATGCCATTCCTTTCATGTCCCTCCTCAATCTCAACGTTTTCTGAGCCAAGCTTTCCATTTACTCACTACACGACAAGACAAGCACAAAAAAAGCAGTAAATAGAATAATCGATATCCACAATACTATTGCGCCGGAACGGCTTGTCAATTTTTTGCGGCATCATCATGCAACTTCTGCAGGTTCATTGCGTTGCACCAAAGGCAACCGTCGCCACCCCCCTGTGCAGTGATCCGCATCTACTTCAGAACGAACAGGTTGTCTGCTCCTGACCGGGCCTATTGCTCGTTTAGAGCGGTCTCGCACACCCCCGCCATGGAAACATTTGCTTGCATGCCGTTCCTGGCAGGCTAGATTTCCGGCAAAAGGAATAACACAATGAACCCTACTGCCTCTCGCTGGATCGTTCCCGCCCTGGCCACTGCCTTTGTACTGGCTTCCGGATGTAAATCATACTACGCAAAACGGCCCCTCCCTGCCCCCGTTCTGATGCCCGAGGCATGCGCGCTACCGGCTCGCGATGCCCTGCCCGCCGAGGGCACCGTTGTCGCTGAAACAGCCAACGTCGAATACACCACCAACGCCACCGACCGCCTGATCATGTATGACGCCACTTTACACCTGGTGGTGCCGCACATCGAGTCGGCCCTAAATGCCATCAAGGCCATCGCCTCCACGCAGGGCGGATACATGCAGTCCCTGACCTCGTCTTCCATCATCGTTCGCATCCCTCAGCCGCGCCTGAACGAAACCATGCTAGCTGCTGAAAAACTGGGGATCGTCACCTCCCGGGAAATCCAAGGGGACGACGTGACCGAGGAAATGATGGACCTGGACATCCGCCTGAAGAATCTCGAAGAAACACGCGCCAAGCTGGCCAGACTGCTGGATCGCGCCGACAAGGTGGAGGACGTGCTGGCCGTTGAGAAGGAGTTGCAGCGGGTCACGGAAAACCTGGAATTGCTCAAAGGCCGCATCAAATTCCTTTCGCATGGCGTGCAATATGCCACCCTGACCACACACCTGAATTCACCCGTGCAGCAGCAGGAGATCAGCGAAGTCGTTCCCTTTGCATGGATCCGCGAACTAGCCTCCGAAATTGCTCCCGATCCCTCCCGGACCTTCTGTCCCGGCCGACGTTCCCGCCCCTGGTTGAAGATGACGTTTCCCGCCGACTGGGTGAAGGTCTACGACTACAAGGGGATCACCCGCGCCATGTCCGGCACCGGTGTCATGCTGCTAGTCCGCCAGAATGATAACTTCGAGGGAGGCACCCTTGATTTCTGGGCGCCTCTGCTCAGGCGCGGGCTGACCGCTGAAAAAGTCATCTCGTTGGATATCACCGAAAAGACGTCTTTGGATAACGGCGCCCCTGCCCTCCGGTTCACGGGGACCAGGGAACTGGGACGGAAAACATATCGTTACCTGCTGTGGGTGGTTGTCACGCCGCGATACATCTACACGGTCGAATGCTGGGGTCCCGCCCAAGAACTCGCTTCCCTGCAAGCGCAGGTGGAAACTGCATGCCGGTCTATGGGCATCAAGCCCTGAACCGCAAGATCCTGGACACTGGAAATCCGGCACCTGCCCGTGCAGCGGCGGTTCAGCACCGGGACATCATCCTTGCCCGCGCCGCCGGATATCCTTCAGGATCGCGATGGCTTTGCGGCACTGGCCGAGTCGCTGCGGATTCGGAACACCCTTCTGCCCGCCGTCCGTGGAACGCCCCAGGACGGCAAGCATTGCCGACAGCGCCGCCACCTTCCGGCGCAAGGCCCCGACCTCCTTCCGGAAATCGGCCAGCCGCCGCGAAATGCGGTTCCTTGTCTGCGCCGCGTCCACTCCCAGCCGCTCCTGCGGATGCAATACGCGCCAACTTGCGGCCAAGGTGTTGTAGTAGCTGACCCGCGCCAGAGGCGGTCCAGCATCCCCCTTGAGACCGTCCGCCAGCCTTGCCGCGGACCGGTCCTCCGCCACTTGTCCTTTATCCACCCGAAAGGGTCAGTCCTCGAGTTCCGCGTCGAGTTTCTCGAGTTCGGCGGAGGCCTTCTCCCATGCCGCAAAGGCGTCGGCCAGATCCACTTCGATTTCGCTGAGACGCCGGTTGATCGAGGCATAGTCGGTGCCCGGCGCCGGCTTCATCAGCCCGCCGGCCAGCTGGTCGCGTTCCTGCTCCAGCCCGGCAATGCGCCGCTCCGCCTCCTTGACGCGCTTTTCCACAGGCTTGCGCACCTTGCCGCGTTCCTGGCGGCGTTCCGCCCGCTCCCGCCGCAACGCCTTGCGATCCATCGCGCCGGGCGCCTCCGCCCCGCCGCCCGATTCCTCCCGCGGACGCCCGGCATTGTCCGCCGCCTGGCGCCGCAGTTCCGCGTCCATCTTCTCCCAGTAGTAATCGTACCCGCCGGCGAACCGGCGCACAACCGGCGGCGCCATGGCAAGAATCCCCGTTGCCACATGCCGCGTGAACTCGATGTCGTGGCTCACCAGGCAGATCGTCCCCTCGTAGTCCTGCAGCGCGTTCTCCAGCGCCTCGCGGGAGGGGATATCCAGATGGGTCGTGGGCTCATCCAGCAGCAGGAAATTCGACGGATTCAGAAGCAGCCGCACGAACGCCAGCCGCATCTTCTCGCCGCCGCTGAGCACTCCGACTTTCTTCTCCACGGCGTTGCCCGAGAAGAAGAACCCGCCCAGCGCGCCGCGCACCTCGCGCTCGGAAAGGTGCAGGGCCCCGGAGCGGGCGATCTCCAGCACCGTCCGGTCGGGATCCATCAGTTCGGCGAAATCCTGCGCCTGGTATCCCATGACCACGTTGTTCCCCACATACCGCCGCCCCTCGTTGAGCGGCAACCGCCCCGCAATGACGCGAAGGAGGGTCGTCTTGCCCATGCCGTTCAGGCCCACCAGGCCGAGCTTCTCCCCGCGCTCGATGCGCAGGTCCAGTCCGCGCAGGACCCAGTGCGCCCCGTCATAGGACACGCCGGCGCCGTCGAGCCGCACCATCTCCACACCGCAGTGCGGCGGACGGGGCACGTGGATGCGGGGCGCCCGCATGACAATCCGGGGAATCTCCACCTCCTCCATCTTCTCCAGCATCTTGATGCGGCTCTGCACCTGGGAGGACTTGGTGTTCTTGGCCCGGAACCGCTCGATGAACCGCTCGATCTGTTCCCGGCGGCGGTCCTGGTTGTCCCGCGCCGCTTCCAGTTGCTCGTGCCGCTGCCGGCAGTCTTCCTCGTACTTGTTGAAGTTCCCCGCGTAGCGCGTCACCATCCCGCCCGCCACCTCGATCGTGATGGTCGTAAGGGAGTTGAGCAGATACCGGTCGTGCGACACCAGCGCCAGCGTGCCCTTGAAGTCGCGCAGGTATCGCTGCAGCCATTCGACGGCGGGAATATCGAGGAAGTTCGTCGGCTCATCGAGCAGCAGGAGGTCCGGCTCGGCGACCAGGGAACGCGCCAGTTCCGCGCGCATCTGCCAGCCGCCGCTGAACGCGTTGAACGGCTTGTGGAAGTCCTCCGCCGCGAAGCCCAGCCCGCCCAGCGCCGTCTTGGTCCGGCTGCTGATGGCATAGCCTCCCATGTGCTCGTAGTCGGTCTGCAGCGCTCCCATCCGCCTGACGATCCGGGCCCGGTCCTCTTCCCCCGCCGTCCTGAGCCCCTCCTCGAGGGTTTCGATTTCCCTCTGGATGGCGATCAGCGCGGGCAGGGCATTCTCGGAATACTCGAGCAGCGTCACGCCTTCGCCGCCGGGCTTGAGCTGCTGGTGCAGATGGCTGATCCGCAGGTCGCGCGGCACCGTCACGTCGCCGCGGTCGGGGGTCATTTCGCCGGTGATCAGCGCGAAAATCGTGCTCTTGCCCGTTCCGTTGGGGCCCACGATCCCCACGCGTTCCCCGCGGTTGATACGGAAGGAAACCTCGTTCAACACCTGCTGCGTCCCGAATCCAACGCTGATGTTCCGGAAATCAATCATGCTCCACTGTCATCCCTCGCCATGTCTGGCCTGCCGTCAGTCCGCATTCTGGAGCGTTCGCGGGCCGCCGCGAACGGACACCATTCCCCATTCACAATTCACAATTCACCATTCACAATTCCCCCACCCCCTACACCATTCCCCTCAACCGGTCCCGCAGCGCGGTCCGCCGTCCCGCCACGTGGTCGTTGCGCGTCGCGATCGCCACGGCCTTGTGCGAGCCGACCACGCAGACGAGCTTCCGGCCGCGGGTCATGGCGGTATACAGCAGGTTCCGCTGCAGCAGCTTGTAGTGCTGGGTGGTCATAAGCAGCACCACCGCGGGATACTCGCTGCCCTGCGACTTGTGCACCGAACAGGCGTACGCCAGGTCCAATTCATCGAGTTCGTCGAGCTCGTACTCCACCCGCCGCCCGTCATAGTCCACCACCACGCTCTGGTCTTCCATCTCGATGCGCGCGACAATACCGATGTCGCCGTTGAACACGTCCTTGTCGTAGTTGTTGCGGATCTGCAGCACCCGGTCGCCCGGCCGGTACTGGCGGCCGAAACGCTTGACCGACTCCCCGTCGGGATTGAGCGCCGCCTGCAGCAGGATGTTGAGATTCTCGCACCCGAGCTGGTTCCGGCGCATCGGCGTCAGCACCTGGATCTCCCGCATCGGGTCGAAATGGAACTTGCGGGGAATCCGGCGCGTCACCAGGTCCAGCATCCGCGCGATGGCATCCTCGGGCGTGGCCACCTCGAAGAAGAAGAAATCGCCCCCCGGCGTGTTCTCGGGCGGCAGCTCGAACGGCTGGCCCTGGTTGACGCGATGCGCGTTGCGGACGATCCAGCTCCGCGCCTCCTGGCGGAAGATGGTGTCCAGATGCGTCACCGGCAGGATGCGGCTCTCGATCAGGTCCCACAACACGTTTCCGGGGCCCACGCTGGGCAACTGGTCGGCATCGCCCACCAGCACGAGCGTGGCGGCATTCGGCAGGGCCGTCAGCAGCGACTGCATGAGCCGGATATCCACCATGGAGACTTCGTCGAGGATGAACACGTCGCCTTCCAGGGTATTGCCGGGCCCGTGTTCGAACCGATGGCTCCTGGGATTGTACTTCAGGAGGCGGTGGAGGGTCTTCGCCTCGAGCCGCGTGGCTTCCTCCATGCGTTTCGCGGCGCGGCCCGTCGGCGCGGCGAGCGATACCTTCTGCTTCCGGGCACGGTAGATATCCACCAGAGCCCGGACGATCGTCGTCTTGCCGACGCCGGGCCCGCCGGTGATGATCGAAACCTTGCTGGAGAGCGCCATTTCGAGGGCCGACCGCTGGGCGGGCGCGAACTGGATCGCCATGCGGCCCTGCGCCCACTCCACCGCCTTGTCCACCTGCACCGGCGGCGCCTCCGTGCGGGTCGCCATCAACCGTTCGATCGCGCGCGCGACGGCCTGCTCCGCCTCGTGCAGGGGCATGAGGAAGACATTCCCCCGCTCGTCCACCAGCGTCCCCTCCTGCACGGCCCGGCCCAATGCCTCCCGCAGGATGTCCGCGGGAATCTCCAGCATCTGTTCGGACGCCTCCATCAGTTCGTCGCGCGGCGCGAAACAATGGCCCTCATCGGCCAACGTTTCCAGAAGGTACATCAGTCCCGCCCGCGCCCGCGCCTCGGAATGGGGCGGCACCCCGAGGCTCATGGCGATACGGTCGGCCGTCTTGAACCCGATGCCCCAGACTTCCTGGCACAGCCGGTAGGGATTGCCCCGCACGGCGGAGATCGCCTGGTTCCCGTACTGCTTGTAGATCCGCATGGCGTGCGCCGTGCCCACGCCATGGGACTGCAGGAACACCATGATGTCGCGGATCGCCTTCCGCTCGTTCCACGATTCCTTGATCATCTCGCGCCGCACCGGTCCAATGCCGTCCACTTCCTCCAGCCGCCGGGACTCGCGGTCAATGATCTCCAGGGTCTTGTCGCCGAACCGCTCCACCAGCCGGCCCGCCATCACCTTGCCGATCCCGCGGATCAGGCCGCTGGCCAGGAACCGCTGGATGCCCGCGCGGCTGGCCGGCGGATGACACTCGATCCGCTCCGCCTGGAATTGACGCCCATGCTGCTTGTGCCGGACCCACGTCCCCCGCGCCTGCAACACTTCGCCTTCACAGACAGAGGGACAGGCGCCGACAACCACGATTTCCTCCCCCTCCCCCTTGGGCAGGATGCCGCACACCGTGTACCCGGTTTCCTCGTTGTGGTAGACAATGCGGTTCACCACCCCTTCCACGCGCTCGGAAGGCGCGGCAGGCTCCCCCTCTTCCGGGGTCGCGCGGGATGCCGTGAAATCCATCTGTTGTTGCATAAGGTCGTCGCCGACTGGGCTGATTTCGGGCGATGCTAACGGTTTCGCCCCGCAGCGTCAAACCCCGGAACACACCGCAACGAAACCATTGCCCCGCAGGCATTCCGTATGATACAAGACGGACGTTTGCCAGGGGAGATCACCAACGGCGGGCTCGAACCCGGCCACCGGAACGCAGGACAAGGAGACGCCATGTTTCTGTACTACATCGACGCGGAGGGGAAACGACAGGAATTCCGGCTGACCGGCAGGACCGCCGTGACCTTCGGGCGCTCCAGCGAAGCGGACATTATGCTTTCCGACGACAAGGTCTCCCGCATCCATGCCGAAATCCGCCCCTGGGCCGGCGACTACGTCATCAAGGACTTGAAATCCCGCAACGGCATCTTCGTCAACGGCGAAGTCGTCGAAATCTCCGTCCTCCGGTCCGGCGACACCATCCGCATCGGCGGAACCGACTTCCACCTGGCCAAGTCCGCGGACAAGGGCACCGAGACGATTGTGCGGGAAGTGACCCAGGAACTCGATCAGGGCAAGAAAGGCTACCGGACCATCCTGCGCGAAATCGTCAAGAGCACCGAGAAGCCCAAGGCGCCCCGGCAGGAATAGTCCGATTCCACGGCCCCCCGCCACTTGTCACCTTTCAAGGGAGACCCTCATGAGCCACCGCATCGGGTTTGACAACGACCTCTACCTCCGCGAGCAAACCGCCGCCATCCTCGAACGAGTCCGCAAGTACGACAAGCTGTACCTGGAGTTCGGCGGCAAGCTGCTGTTCGATTACCACGCCGCGCGCGTCCTGCCGGGCTATGACCCCAACGTCAAGATGCGCCTGCTGCACCAGCTCAAGGACCAGGCGGAAGTCATCCTCTGCATCTACGCCGGCGATATCGAGCGCAAGAAGATGCGCGCCGATTTCGGCATCTCCTACGACACCGACGCCATGAAGCTGATGGACGACCTGAACGACTGGCAGGTCAACGTCACCGCCGTGGTCATCACCCGCTACGACGGCCAGCCCGCCGCCGACCAGTTCAAGAACAAGCTGGAACGCCGCGGCATACGCGTTTATACCCATCGCGCCACGCGCGGCTATCCGTCCAACGTGGACTTGATTGTCAGCGATTCCGGCTACGGCGCCAACACCTACATCGAAACCACCAAGCCGCTGGTCGTCGTCACCGCCCCCGGCCCGGGCAGCGGGAAGCTGGCCACGTGCCTCACCCTGCTCTACCACGACCACCGGCGCGGGCGGAAGGCCGGCTACTCGAAGTTCGAGACCTTCCCCACCTGGAACCTGCCGCTGAAACATCCCGTGAACGTGGCCTACGAGGCCGCCACAGCCGACCTCGGCGATGTCAACCTGATTGACCCCTTCCACCTCGAGGCCTACGGCAAGACCGCCGTGAACTACAACCGCGATGTCGAGGTGTTCCCGGTCCTTCGCAAGATCCTGGAGCGCATCACCGGCGGCAAGGCTGTCTATCAATCCCCCACCGACATGGGCGTCAACCGCGCCGGATTCGGCATCAGCGACGACAACGTCGTCCGCGCCGCCGCCGGGCAGGAAGTCATCCGGCGCTATTTCCGCTATTCCTGCGAGTACGCGCTCGGTCTCGCGGACCAGGATGCCATCCACCGCACGGAACTGCTCATGCAGGAAATGGGGCTCCGGCCGGAGGACCGCGCCGTCGTACCGCCCGCCCGTCAGGCGGCCCAGGATGCCGCCCAGACCGGCAAGGGCAACCAGGGCATCTACTGCGGCGCCGCGCTGGAACTGAAGGACGGACGCATCCTCACCGGCAAGAACTCACCCCTCATGCACGCGGCCTCCAGCCTCATCCTGAACGCCACCAAACAACTGGCGGGCCTCCCCGACAGCATCCACCTGCTCCCCCCCAACGTCACCGCCTCCATCGGAACCCTCAAGCGGGATATCCTCGGGCGGAAGGCCGAGAGCCTGAACCTCGACGAAACCCTCATCGCGCTGAGCATCAGCTCCACAACGAACCCGGCCGCGCAGGCAGCCATGGAACAACTGAAGGCCCTGTCGGGCTGCGAAATGCACTCCACCCACCTGCCAACCCCGGGCGATGAAGCCGGACTGAAGCGGCTGGGTATCAACGTGACCAGCGACCCTCTCTTCCCCACGCGCAATCTTGTGGAACTGTAACCGTTCCACACCGTGCCGGGAAACCGCAAGAACCGGCATCCCACCCTAGATCACGTAACTCAACACCGGCCCCGACTCCCGTTTCCGCCGGACCAGATCCTGCAACGTGATGCGCTGCAGGGTGTCCTTGATGGCCCGCTCGACTTCCCTCCACACATCCCGCGTCACACAATCCCCGCTCCGCTCGCATGCCTCGGCTTCCGAGAGGCAATCCACAACCGAAATGGGCCCCTCCAGGATCGCAACAACGTCCAGGACCGTGATCTCCGCAGGCGCCTTCGACAACACATATCCCCCTCTCGCCCCCCGCAACGAGTTCACAATTCCCGCCGCCTTGAGCGGATGAATGACCTGCCAAAGATATTTCTCCGAAATGCCTTGCCTCCGGGAAATGTCCTTCAAGGCCGCCGGTCCGGCGGTTTGATTCATCGCCATATCCAGCAACACCCTCAACCCGTACCGCCCCTTCGTGGACACCTTCATGGCAACCCTCCATCTGTCCTGGAAATACCCTCTTGTTTTTTCGTTTGACATTCAACCATGCATACTATAGTTTGTCAACAGAATGACTAGAGTATTTTTGACGGAACCTAGTGTCGTGTCCCTCAAATACCGTTGCATTATCGGTCTGTCATCCCGAGCGAAGTCGAGGGATCTCCGCCTTCGCCGCCACGGAGATTCCTCGACT
>Ga0209609_10001793_pt1 | contig 12420 bp, 12 predicted proteins | sample LakKivw325mmetaG_FD_184136 | JGI IMG/M metagenome (GOLD analysis project Ga0209609, IMG submission 184136) | Anoxic lake water microbial communities from Lake Kivu, Rwanda to study Microbial Dark Matter (Phase II) - Lake Kivu water 325m metaG... | ecosystem: Environmental > Aquatic > Freshwater...
TACGAGGAAGCTGGCTATCAGTTCAGGGCTGCCTATCGTGGCGGATATGCCGACGCGTTGAAAGTCTCTGCCCGTTATTTCTCTCAGCCTCTCGAGTCCCACTGAAAGTTGGGTGCCGCGTTTGTCTGTCGCTATTTCGTGGACTTCGTCGACGATGACCCATCGGATGTTTCTTAGGTGCTCACGCATTCTTCTTCCTGGAAGGATGGCCTGCAGGGTCTCGGGCGTCGTTATCAGCATGCTTGGAGGCTTCAAAGCTTGCATCCTTCGTGCACTGGGCGCGGTGTCTCCGTGTCGGACTTGCACGTTGAAATCGAGGTGTTCGCCGATCTCTGTCAGCCTTCTGAGGATGTCCCGGTTCAGGGCGCGAAGAGGGGTGATGTAGAGGAAGCAGATTCCCTTTAGCTCGCCCTCAGAGCGCAGACGGAGCAGTTGTTCGAATATCGGGAAGACGGCGGCCTCGGTTTTTCCCGTGCCCGTTGGGGCGATGAGTAGCGCGTTCGTGCCGTTTAGAATTAGGGGAATGGCGAGCGTCTGGATCTCGGTGGGCTTCTTCCAGCCCAGCTTTTCGATTTCATTCCGTAGAGGCTTTGTGAAGAGGGAGAAAACATCTTCCGTCAAAGCGCTTTTCTCCTAGGTTTTGAACAAGACAAACAAAGCTAAGGCTGCAACGCATCTAGTCGCCGAAATATGCGAAGTAGGTGGCTATTCACGTTCCCTTCCGTAAATCATATAGAGAAACGCCAAGGCCAAGGCGACAATGATCAGGACGATGATTATGTCGTAAAGAAAGCCGAAGAACTGCGTCAATCTTTTCACCTTTCAGTTGAATCTCATTCAAGTAATATTTAAGGTGTCATTTATTCGCTTCTAATTTCTAAATGTTCTCCATCTGATAGATGCCGCCATAAGCCTCGCGTGTTGGATGAAGCAGTTTTAGAAAGATTATCTGGGCGATCCTCGCGCCCCTTTTGATTCTAAGTCCATAGGGGTTGAAGACGTTCAGTAGCGCCACGCTACGTCCACGGTATCCTGCATCCCAGATCGCTGTCTCTACAGACGCGCCGCTTCGTAGTAGGCTGGACCTCGGTCTCGCTATGGCGACAAGGTCGTTTGGCATGTTTATGACTTCGTTGAAGACGACTTTGTAAGAGCCTTGTGCTATGTGAGTCCAAACATTTTCATCGAGCTTCACCGCCTTCGTCTTGGAAATCGCCCTTTCCTCGTTGGTGAAGTCTAATGCGCCCCCAGTCTCAAACTCTTCGAGTCTTTCCACTGTTAGATCGACGCCGTTTGGACCGACCTGCTTCCGAACGTTCACGAAATCTTCCACTAAAGGAGGCGTCTCTTGAAGCCTCTTCAGGAGATCCTCTTTACCCAGAGCTGCGCCAAACTGCCTTAAGCTTGCTTTCCTGTTCAGGCTGATTCTGCTGCCGGCATTATTCCGAGACGTATCTTCTTAGCCTCTGAAGCGACTTGATTTTATCCTCTCTATCTATCTTCGAACGGTCGATTGCGTCCTCCAAGAATCTTATCGATTCGTCCATCGCTCGACGATTGACAGGATAAGGGACTCCGTCCTTGCCCCCATAGGCGAAAGAGTATTTGACGGGGTCTCTCCAACTGGGAGGCTTCCCGTAGATGACCTCCGAGACCAACGCAAGACCTCGGACGGTGGCTGGACCCAACCCGCTTATGTTCAGCAGTTCCTCGTAGTTTCTCGGCTGGAACTCGTAGGCATTCTTTAGGGCGTTCCAGTTTATTCTTCGGGGCATGGAGAGTGTCTGGATGACGTAGTCCTTTTCCTTAACATCCGTGTGTATCCACTCTCGAAGAGTCTTCTGGTGTGTTGGCCTAACCGCCTCGATGTTCCTTTTCAAGCTCCTGACCCCGTCTTTGACGAGGTCAACGGAGACCTTTCTGGCCTCCTCGCTGTCCTTGGCTGTCATGTCGAGAGCGTGCTTCTTCACCACGTCGCAGACGACGGCGTCGTGGGGTTCTTCGACGAAGTTTTTGAGGTTGTCAGAGTGCCAGTGGTATCGTCTCGCCGTCCTGTCTAGGGGGCTCATTCCTTGCTGGATGACGGTCCAGTCTCCCTTCTGGGATACGAAGAAGGCATGGTGGTATAGGGGATAGCCCGCCTGTATGGCCGTATTGTCGACTTTGGCGCTCATCCTGCTCGCGTACTGGAGCGATCGGATATCGTCGGGAGATAGGTCAAAGGTGCCGCCTATGCTCTCGATTTCTGCAGGAGCCTGGCGTGAAGTTCTGCCCTTTCCGCCTGCAACTGCCAATCCATGATCTTCGGTCTTCAAGGCGGTTTTTAAGACACCTGTGAGGACGGTGGTGACGCCGGAGGAGTGCCAGTCGTAGCCTAGTACGCATCCTAAGGCTTGGAACCAGAAGGGGTTTGCGAGCCTCCGTAACACTTCGTCTTGTCCGTATTCGTCGATGATGATGGTGATGATCTTGTCTGCGAGACCGATCATTCGGCTGACTAGCCAGGGTGGAGCATGGCCGTAGTGGAGTGGGAGGGTAGCTATCCCTGTCTTCTTCAGTTTCGACACCGGGTCTAGCGATTCATATGATCAATCGTAACATTATTAGGTTCAGTTATGAGAGTCTGTTGCGCCCTTCTCTCTTCTTAGTACCAACAACCATATCGATAATGAGATGGTCAGCATGACTATGAAGCCATATAAGGAGAGGTTCATGAGGAAGATTCCAAGAGACACCTTGCCGAGTTGCCTCAAAACCGTCAAGACAAAGCCATAGGATAGCATGATATAGGGGATCAGCCATAGGCCGATCAACACCTTGTAGACAAGCCTCAAATCTTTCCACCAATGGTTTTGATGAGAAACTATAGCTGTTATATCCTTTGAGTTCACGCTTTTCTTATTCTAGATCTTTATTTCGTTAACTCGGAACACTTTCAATCCTTCTATACAAGAATAGTAGATGCATATGTTTGTGAGTGTGGAGCCGGGGACCGGATTTGAACCGGTGTTGAGCCGGTCTGCAGCCGGCCGCCTGAACCGCTCAGCCACCCCGGCGCATCACTATAATAGAAAAACACCAATTTATCTTTTAATGAGTTGTGTTCGAACCGCCGATCGGTAGGCAATCAGAGCTTGGCAATTTTCAATCGGTTTGATGTGTAGACTCGGGTAGGCGGTAAAGAAATATGCTGTGCCCTGAACAAGCCCCCACGCGATGGGGAATCCAGTTCTGAATAGGATAGCGGTAGGTTACGACCCTTGACCCGTGCTTCAGCTCTCTACACAGCTTCTCCGCCAAAGCCTCCATTGTTGGAGGGTACGAGTATGCGTAAATCACGTCTGCGGCCGAAAGGTCTTCCTTGAAGAAGTCTTTCTTAAACGCCTTAGCCCGGCCTTTGACGCCGGCTTTGCGTATTCTCTTCTTAGCCTCCTCAACCAGTTTACGTTGAACCTCAAAGCCCACAGCGGTTGCGCCGAACTCCTTAACCGCTTTGATTAGCACTCTGCCGTCGCCGCAACCAAGATCGTAGAGCAACTCTCCTTCACGCAACCCCGCTAGTTTAAGGGCTACCGAGATAGCCTCCTCTGGCGTAGGCGCAAAAGGAGCTTCCAAAGGAAGCCTCCAATCAATGCTTCTTTCCTTCCGCCTCAAATAGTTCAGACCGCGCGAGCCAATCATAGGAGGTCTTCACAGTATGCGTTGACGGCTGTTCTCAAGAGTTTCGGACGTATGTAGAAGATTATGTTTGGGGATCTGAGTGTCTCGTCGCTCTGTGAACCCATGATTATGCTGATGCGTTTCCTGCCGAGTATGCCTGCGAGATGTGCGAATGTTCCTGGCCGATTCTGCATTGCTTCTCCTGTTATGCTTATTCCGCCAACCTCTTTTCCTTGCACATTCGGATGGTATCCATAGTCTTCTAGGCGCTTCTTGAGCACGTCTTCGATTCTTCCGTCTGTTTTTTGACCGCCGAGTGGGATTGTGACCGATATTACGTTTGGAGAGGTGGAGACATCTGATATGTCTACGCCGCTCTCTGATAGTATCCCGGTCGTCTTGCTTAGGTAGCCTCTTCCTTCAGGGGTGTCCATGAGGTCGTCCTCGACAGATATCAGATAGAATCTTCGGGCTGATATGGCGGCGACTGGGTGTTCGTGTGTGGTTGAAGACGCACGAGAGATTAGGGTGGATGTTCTCTGTTTGAGGTTCTTGACTCTGATAGGTATGCTGTTGTGTTTGGCGTATTGGATTGCCAAGGGGTGTACGACTTCGGAGCCTCTCCACGTTATCTGGCTTGCTTCATCATAGCTCAGAATCGGTATTACGTCCTTCTTGCCAAACTCTGGTTCGACGCGATAGATGCCTGGGACATCTTTGACGATCTCGTATATGTCCACATGAACAGCGGAGGCAACCAGTGCGCCGGTAACATCGGTTGTATTGTCTCCCAGCAATTTGTATTCATTTGTTTCTGTACATCTTCCAACGTATCCGCCAACAATCGGTATGCTCGACCCCAGATAACGTTCCAGATTGTTTCTAATGTTTTGTAGGGTGAGGCTTTCTTCGATACCGCCTTTGGAATTCACCGTGACCCCTACTCTGTAGCCGTCTATGAATGTTGAATCATAGCCTCTTCCCCGCATCATCTGTGAGAGTATGGTTCCGGAATGAGTCTCTCCCTTGGATACTATTTCGTCTCTCTTCCCGGAAGATAGCAATAGTTCCTTTAAGTGGTTCAGTTCTTCCTCCATTTGATTCGAAGCTTCGTCTCGTATGTTTCTAGCAGGAATTTCTCCCAGAATCGTATCATACTTTTCGCGTAGTTCTTCGATGAATATCCTTACATTCTTCTTATCTCGATTTGACTCTGCCTTTTTCAGACTGTTGGTAACTCCTTTAGGAGCAGATACGACGCCAATTGTTATACGTCCTTCATCACGCAGTCTAGCAAGATAGTCTGCTGAATCGGCGAAGCCTCTGTGATCTTTGAGTACCGATCCGCCGAACTTGACAACGATCTTCCCGGTTTCTTTCATAGGACTAAACACGAATAGTCAACGATTTATGAAATTTTGCGCGGGAATATATAATAAAGGATTCCAATTGTAAGCTTCCTATAACAAGGGACGGTCGGAAGGATAAGCCCTAGCCTTTGCGAATACTACAAGTATTGAGTCAGACGTTTTCTTTTTCCAAATTGGAACACTGTGTGCTCTCCATTTCTCTTATGATGAATGGAGAAAACATCGATTTCCGGAATACTTGAAAGAACTTCTTCTTTGATTTCATCTACTTGAGACGTTGATTGGAGGATAAGGTTGAAGCTTCCTTCTACAATCTCAGGATAAAACTTACTATGCGGGTTTCCTTCTGGGTGTACTTCAGCCATAATTCTCAATCTAGGCCTTACCGAAGCTCCTTCTATGATTTGGGAGCTTGCTATTATAGTTTGATCGGTAATATGAGAGAGTGTTTCTCGGACTTTTTCTAGTGTTTCTGGAGAGATTTGAATCTCCTTTCTCTCCAAGTGTGATTGTAAGGTGTTTAGAAACATCTGGTAGAACAAGTGTTCCTTGGGGACGGTCTCAAAGAACGATCCGTCAACTACAGAAACTCTGACTTTATCAGTGTCCTTATGTGTTCTGACAAGATAAGCACACCTTCTTTGGAAGCTCAAGTAATCCTCACCAAGAGAAACTTTTCCGTCAATAACTCTAGCGATTTTTGAGACTAAGTTGTTGCCATTGATGACATCTATTTCTTTAAGGCTCTTGTATTTGGTAGGAATTGTCGAGTTGAAGGATGCGATGTTTCCGCCCTTTGAGTCTTTTAACTCCATCAAACTGCCGGCTACACATCTCCCATTATGTTCTTGTGTTTTGAACAGGAAGTCAGGAAACTGTTGAGACTCCGAATAAAGCAAGCGCCTTGCTACTCCTTGATCTTTGAGCAATTTTTCATCAATGCCACTCCAGAGATCGTATCCATATTTTTCTTTGGCATCTTTGCGATTATCGATGTAAGCCAGTTTGTTTCTGCAGGTTTTTAGGATGATTTCTTCTAAGGGAGAGTGGAGGCTGATCCTCCCCTTTTTTAAGTCATTTGCCACGCTAATGAAGAATTGTGCTGAATTAGTAAATTCATTCACTCCGACAGCTTCCTTTGTTCGGTTTTATCCTTCTCTCTTGGCCAAATCTCATTTAGATTTGGCGTGTATCGATAATAATCATAGTATTTGGAGATGTCGTCGGAAGATCGTAAGGGTCTCAATCTCTTTTCAATGATTTTTGCATAGTTGGGATCTATCTCGATGCCTATCGAGTTCCTCTTTAGCTGTTTCGCAACAACGAGTGTCGGTCCTGTTCCAGCAAGAGGGTCTAAAACGGTGTCTCCGGGCATAGTAGATGACAGAATGATTCTTAGAAGCAATGCAACTGGAGACTGTTGTGTGTGAATCCTATTCCCCAAGCTATCCCTTATCGCTTCATCTCCTGCAAAATACCCGGAGGTAAGCTCTCTAATATCGTCCCAGACATCTGTGAGGTAAACCCCATTTTTCCTTTCATATGCATATTCTGGGAGAAGTGGGAGATCTACGCGCAATTTGTTGAAGACTCTTGGCTGGTGTCCTTTAGTAGCGAAAGCTATGATTTGATACTGTTTACCGAATCTATATTCTGAGGGAACAGCCGAGGTCTTCTTTTTCCAGATTATTAGATTCTGAAATGTCCATTTGGTCTCCTTAAGCGTCTCCAATACCCGTACAGCATTCTTCTCTCTCTGCATGAAATAGATGGCCCCGCCCTTGACTGTAACCTCATAGACCTTTTGCAGAACCTCCTTGATCCAAGCCCAATACTTTTCCTCAGGCTGGGTATCGTCAAAAAACCTGTAATCCTTTCCTTGCCTGTAAGGGGGATCGAGAAAGGTGAGGTGAACAGTACCGATAGAACTTTCGTTGAGATGTAGGAGGCAGTCTCCTTCGATGACTTTAGCGATGAACTCAGACATGCTCTTCACAGTAAGTTTGCGTATGCCATTTATTTACTTTCGTGTACACAAAACCTCTGAAGGATTCCACGATAACCTTCAAGGTTGATTACACACTAACACTAGTAAGTCGCTCACTCGAAGAAGGGACTTGCGTGCTCGTTGAAATTCACTTCAAGTACGTTTACGACTTCTTTGGCAACAGAATCATAGGGAAGCTGAAATAGACAGAAGCCGCCAGGACATATCTGCGATGGGCCGGGTGGGAATCGAACCCCACTCCTAGTGGAGACATCACCCGCTATTCTCCACAGCCTCTTTTTTTGACTCGGATGCTTTAGATCGTTGCTCGGATAATAGCAAACGGCACCGCATCAAGCAACTGTATGAGTGACCTCGGCGACAGGCAGCTTAGGCCTAGAAAATTTTGGGCCTTAAAATTAGGAGGCCACAGTAAAGTTTAATAGCTTCCTTCAAATAAAATAAACTTTGGGGAGGCCTCGAATTTTCGAGGCCTCCTTAGGAGCGAAGGGGGCTCCGAACCGCGCCTTAAGACTTCGTCTTAGAACAGGTTAGACAAAGCCCAGGAAAGGGCTTTTCCTGCCCGGGCTAGGGTCAGTGCCCTGTTGCCTGCCGGCGATTGGGAGCCCAAACCCAGCTGGATAGGCCCTTCCCAATTTCAAAGGAGGTGAAATCAAATGTCCTTAACACTACAGGCCATTAAGATAAGACAGAAAGACAAAGATATATATCTTACTGCAATTAGGGCAGGGGACCTCCTAAAAAGGTACGACATATCTTGGTGGAAAAGAGAAAGCGACGAGGGTTATCAGCGACCACTAAAAGAGGCTAGAGTAAACGAAATCAAAAACTATCTGAAAAAAGATCTAGGGACTTTCCCGACATCAATACTAGCCAATGTGCGGGGAAAAATCGAAGTCAAGTCTTTGAAACTCTTGGATAACTACGGAGATTTATGCGAAATCACTATTCCAGATGAATCGCTACCCATAGAAGTCATCGACGGGCAACATAGGGTTCAGGGCTTGCGAGCTGCTGTTGAAGAAGACGAGAATTTTGCCAATTACCCATTAATAGTCTCGCTATTTACGCTCCCAAACAAATACGATGAAATGCTGCAATTTCATATAGTAAATTCTCGTGCCAAAAATGTTCCGACAGATCTAGCGCAAAGGCACCTCTATCAAATGTCTAGAAAAATTGGACTTCCAATGCTTATGTTGAAAGAGGGCGAGAGAAGCGCAATAGGAGCTTATGTAACCCCGGTGGTAGACAAACTCATGACCGATCCGAAATCGGTGTGGTACCAAAGGGTCCAACTGCCCGATCAAGCAAGCAAGGATGAGGGGCAAATCATCAGGCAGAGGCCGCTAGCGGACTCTATCTACTATATAATAAAAGAAAAGAACACTCTAATGAAAGACCTCGACAAACTGACAGAACTCCTGAAGGATTATTGGAATGCATTGGCAGAGATCTTTCCACAGGCATTCAGTGATCCAGAGCATTACACCATACAGCGCACACCTGGAGTCTATTCTTTACACATGGTATTCCCAGAAATCTATAACGAATGCGAAAAGGCAAATGACTTTTCAAAAGAACATATGAAAGGAGTTCTCGAAAGAATGTTTGATAACGCTGGTCATGAGCTAGGGGACAATATAGACGACGATTTCTGGAGCACTGATATTTATGTTGGAAACAATTTGGCTCAATCAACAAGCATGAAACTGATGAGGGCGTTGGCTCAGTACTTCAGAGAAGCTGTTTGGCAATAAACCGCCAATTGAGCAATCAATCAAACCCTGCATAAGTGGAGATATCACCCACAAATCTTCCCTTTCTTTTTTTCTCAAGGACTTATCTTCAATGAATTGAGTCTATCGACTGGTTTCCCGGAGGATACATGCCCTTGAGGGCGAATTCACACTATCCAATGCTTTTTTGATTGATCGCTTGTTCTCGCGAAAAAGTCATTTTTTCTTTATCTTGATCAAATTCCCGTAGGCAATCTCCCCTCCGTAGATAATTATTAGGGTTCCTAAGACAAGAATTATTGAACAGAAGGGCTTTTCCATGATCTTATCGAATAGGATTCCACACCATACTAAGACTGTAATTAGTGTAAGAAGGTTAAGAATGCCTTTTGTGAACCATTTAGGCATTGTGTGATGGTTTTTCCGATCCTTTCTGGTCTTACGTTTATAAAAGTAAAATTCTTTGATTTTAAAATCATACGCTCTCTTCTTCTTATCAGAAAGGGAGAGGAACACAAAATGAAGACTGCTATTAACCCGTTCCTGAGCAGTTTCCTCTTTATTATCCAAAATTCATTTTCATAGAGGAATACCTACCTCGTAAGAGGATTCTGGGTTGCATATCTGTCTAGACATGCACCTCGGGCTGAACCTCACAAGGTTCAGCAAGGTCCCTTGCGTTCTTCGGTCGCAATTACAACGTCATCTATGCTTTGATTTATTCTTTTCTGATGTTCTCATAGGCATTACTAATCTGTGGAACGTTGAATCGCTTTAAATCAGGTTCGCCAACCTGATCATGCCGACCTCGTGTTGGCTGGGCTCTGCTTCTTCGACCGATCTTGACTAGAGTTATGCGACGTTTTGTATCCCATGGGCAAGGTATTTAAGTCTGCGTTCAGCAGTGCTGTCTTGGTAGGTAGCCCGTAAAACTGCTTTTTCGTGATTCGCGTCTCCAGAGGGCGACTGGAACCATGCCTAAGACTGGAAGCATTGAGGATAAGCTAGATTGGGTTTTGATTTCAGGCCGCTTATCGCGGTGGAGCACGAGATACAGAAGGCGCTGAAGGCCAAGAGACGCATCTGCTTCTTCCCCTACATCGGCGAAAAACCCTATGCCGGTTTTGACAAGGTTCTCCTGCATTTCGTTGAGCATTTCCATATCGGAAAAAGTATAGGGGGAGGGGGTGTGATGTATACGTCTAAATTAGGCCTCTTCGGCGAAAACAGCCACGGTTCGCGCCTAACTTGATGTAAATAAACGCAGGAAAGCGCAGGAATGCGATATGAGCCACCTGATCAGATTCAAGGCTAAGGTTCTCAGTAACTATCGGATCTTGATTCCTAAGGCTTTAGTTACTAGAAACCAGCTTTGGATCGGACGCAAAATAGGGGTCATCTACCGGAACGGCAGCGAATATGAGCGTTTTGAAGCCACGATTAAGTCGTGGTTCTCCTTCACGATACCGTTCCGCAGTCGAATAAACTCGAGGCTGAAACCTAGAGAATACACAGAATTTGAGATCGGACTAATAGACTCTGGGCCATCGTAAGACACTGCGGAAAGTGCAATCATCACAGATTACGATAACACTAGGTTAGAGAGTTCTCTGACCTTCTCAAGGTTTCCGTAGTCGTCTCGGCGCATGTCGATCGGTGTCTCCAAGATGAGTGGAAGCCGCCTAATCGTCTCGTTTTTCAGGATCGCCTTGAATCCTTCTTCTCCGATATATCCTAATCCTATGTGCTCATGGCGATCTATACGGCTTCCCAAGTCTCCTTTTGAATCGTTCAGGTGGACGACCTTGAAAAGATCTAAACCGACGACTCTGTCAAAGGTCTCCAGCGTCCTGTCTAACGCTTCCGCTGATCTGAGGTCGTATCCTGACGCGAAGGCGTGGGACGTGTCAAAGCAGACAGCTACCCTATTCTTCTGTTCAACCCTGTCGATGATATATCGGATATTCTCGAAGGCGCCTCCCATGCTGTTCTTTCCTCCTGCTGTGTTTTCTAGAAGTATGATCACCTTGTTTTCGACCCTTGAAAGCGCGCTGTTGCAAGCATAAATGACGCGCCTATATCCGGCTTCCATGCCCGTTCCGAGATGGCTTCCAAGATGCGTAACCAAGTAAGGTATGTCTAGCAACCCGCATCGGTCGGCTTCGGCTGTAAGCATCTCCACCGACTTCTCATAAACGTCTTCCTTGGAAGAGGCCAGGTTTGGAAGGTAGGGCATATGCGCTACTGCAGGCGTTATTCCGGAATCGGCCAGCTTCCGAGTGAAGTCTTTCGCAACCTCTTCAGGAAGACTGCTAGCTTTCCATGCTCTCGGATTCCGTGTGAACATCTGAAAAGTCTCGCATCCCCGTTCCAAAGCCCTGTCTATCGCGAGATCTATCGAGCCTGAGATGGATACATGAACCCCTAATTTCATTGGGCTGTCTCCGTAGAACTTAGAGGCTTCCCACTTCTTTCTATTTTTGTTTAGGGTTGGCAAAAAAGAGGCGGGTTTCTCCCATCGTCTCTTCGTCCAGAGAATCAATCTTGACGATCATCGGAAAGTCGTTCAAGACCTTTCCGAGCATCAGACAATGTTGCGGAGGAAGCTGTCTAGCGATGACGTTGACGGTTTCTACGTCAACCCTTGACGCCTTCGAGACTATCTCCAGATCATGCTCGTTTGTGAAATTGAAGAGAAAGATGTTGTCCGCCTGCCTGTAAACGCTTTCGCTGATGCTGTCAGGCTGGTTTGTGATAAACGTTGTAAAAACGCCTAGGTGTCGCATCCTCGTCACGATGTCATCCCAGTAGGTTTCGCGAAGGTAGAGATGTGCCTCCTCGGCGAAGAGGAAGACGGCTCTGAGAAACCAGTCTTCAAGCAGTTGGGACAACTTACTGAGCATGAACTCCACGACGATTTGACGAAACTTCATAGTCATATTCTGAAGGTTGATTATGATCGCGCCACCTCCGCTTAACTTTTCTAAGACCTTGTCCAAGGTCGTTGCCTTTTCCACGTCATCGGTGAAAAAATTCGTACTGATTAGGCTCTCAAACCTTCTCAGCAAGGCGTCCTGAATATAATTGTTTGACACGGCGCGTATCGCCGACCTCATATACTCGAGTCTGAGTGCCCCTCTCGCTCTAAGCTCATTCCAGATTCTCCGAAACTCCCAGGCGGAGGTGGCAGGGAGGTCTAGTACTGACTCCATGATTCTCAGGAGAACTCCCGGCCCAGCATATTGCAGAGAAACCTTGAAGTCCTTGCTCGGCGTCAGGGGGATAAACTTGTCATGTAGAGCGGTCTTTCTTTCCCCCTTCGTGTGTCCAAGGTTGACGTACTCGCCGTTCACATCAAACACGATGCAAATGCCTCCACGAGACACCAGACGCAGAAGAAGCAGCTTTGAAAGATGGGATTTCCCTGTCTCTTTCTTCCCGGTTATGATGTTCATCTTTCCGTCGATGGAGCTGATGTTTATCGAAATCTTCCCGCCACCCTTCGATATACCGATGTCGACGGCTTCTTCCTGACCTATTCCAGCCAGTTTAATCAAGTCTTCATCCGGGAGCTTCTTCAGTCTCGATGTGGAACGGGACGGAATCCAATTCACGTCGTTACTGAGTCTTCCCTTATCTATGG
>Ga0209609_10001796_pt1 | contig 12409 bp, 11 predicted proteins | sample LakKivw325mmetaG_FD_184136 | JGI IMG/M metagenome (GOLD analysis project Ga0209609, IMG submission 184136) | Anoxic lake water microbial communities from Lake Kivu, Rwanda to study Microbial Dark Matter (Phase II) - Lake Kivu water 325m metaG... | ecosystem: Environmental > Aquatic > Freshwater...
GGACTGAGGACGAGGGGCTAGGGGCTAGGGACTGGGGACTAGGGACGGCGGAAGAGGGACTGGCGAGGACGATGTTCGCTTTCTGGAGCAGGGTTTGGGTTTGTTCGGTGGTTTCCAGGAGGTTGTCGTCGGAGAGGTCGAGCATCCAGAGGAGGATGTCGGCGGTGCGCATGATATGGAAGAGCCAGGCCGGGGAGTCGGGCGCGACCGGCGGCATGTCAATGAGCTGAATCTGGATGCCTTCGAATTCCATCATGCCCGCGGCCGGCTGGGTGGTCGTGAAAGGGTAGGGCGCGACCTCGGCGTGGAGCCCGGTCAGTTCGCGCACGAGCGCGGATTTGCCGCAGTTGGGCGCGCCGATAACCGCGACCTGGCCCGCACCCTGTTTCTCGACGTGGAACCAGTCGGTACGTTTGGCCCCGCCCTTGGAAGATGATGACATCTCCTTTTTGAGCTTGGATATCCGGGTCTTGAGGTCCGCCTGCATCTTCTCCGTGCCCTTGTGCTTGGGGATAGTGGTGAACATCTCTTCGAGGCACGCGAGTTTCTCCTCGTTCGTCGTCGCCGCGCGGTACCGTTCCTCGGCCTTCAGGTAGTCGGCGGAGAGGTTTGCAGGCATGGTCTATTTATACCGGAATCGCGGGCAAAAGCAAGAGCCCTGCCGAGACAGGGCCCTTGCCGCGAATCGAGGCTGAAGCTATGATTTCTTCCCGCGCCCGCGCGTGCCGCCTTCGAACCCGCCGAACACGACGTTGAGCGAGGCGAAGGGCATGCCCTTGCTGATGGCCGGGCCCGAGGAGAGCTTCCCGCCGTCCTGCAGTTCCCACTCCGGGTTCGTCGGCGTGTAGCAGTACCCGCCCCGGAGTTGGAGTCCCACAAAGCTGATTGGCACCGTGACCATCAACTGCGGGGACAGGGTGAAGCTCGAGAAGGAGACGCTCGAGGTACGGCCCGGGTCCTTGAGCAGCTCGTCGAAGCTCAAGGGCGCGCCGGACAGCTTCTGGAGTTCGATGGTGTAGCCGTAGCCGCCAATGCCGAGCACCGGTGCGACGAGCAGGTGCCTGGTCGAGAAGACCTGGTAGCCGATGTCAAACTCGCCGCCGCCGATTTCGACCTGTGCGCGCAGGCTGTCCGAACCGACGGTCTGGGACCCGGCCCAGCCCGAGCCGCCGATGACGACCCGGTTGACCAGTGCAAACCCGCCGCCGCCGAATCCCCAGTGCATCGAGTTGAGCTCCTTGGCGATGCCGGCGCCGGCAAACGCCTGGTTCAAACCCGAGAAGTCGGCAAAACCGACCACCGGGCCGAAGCAGCCAAAGCCGCCGTTTACCGGCGGGGCCGCCACCGCCAGCGACGTGAGCGCGACCGACACGACCAGTCCGACACAGCAGTTCCGCATCTTCTTTCCTCCTGACTCCCCGAATCCGGCTTGCCGGAGTTCGTTATTCGGACTTCTTACTTCGGACTTTCCCTACTTGAGCTTCTCGCCGTCCCCGATGTCCATGAACACCAGCCCGGATACGAACTTGGGGTAGAAGTCGGTTGACTTCTGCGGCATCCGCTCACCATGGGCGGCAACCTTCTGCACCTGGTCGGCCCGGGTGGGGTTCATAATCAGCGCCGCCTGGAATTTGGACGAGTCCACCTTGGCCAATGTTGCAGCGAGGTCGCGCTCGTAGGCGACGTGTTCTTCGATATCAGCCGGCTTGACGCCGAACACCTGCTCGATGAGCAGCGTGTGGAGGATGACGACGTCGAGGTCGCGGTAGTCGGCGCTGTGGTCCTTGACCAACTGTTCGAGCATGGAGTTGTCGGTGAGGCGCAGCAGCCAGGTCTTGCCCTTCCGGGTGTGGAGCGCGAAGACGTGACTGCCGGCCCAGTGCATCTGGGCATCGATGTCGGAGTCGCTGATGGGCTTGACCTCGAACCAGTCCGCGATGCGGGCAAGGACATCGTCCCACTTCAAGTTTCCCAGTCCGTAGAGCAGCCGGTGCGTGGGCAGAATCACGAGGCCCGGGTCGGCAATGTTCACGAACGCGGTGGACTTGAACCGGAGCGCCGCGTCGTCCGGGACCTTGCCCGCCCGTTCCATCTCCTGCCGGAAGTTGAGCGCGGTTTCGTAGCGGTGGTGGCCGTCGGCAATCAGCATCACCTTGTCCGCCAGCGCTTTGCGCACCGCGGCCAGCTTGGCCCAGTCGGTGATTGCCCAGACCTTCTGGACAACGCCGTAATCGTCGGTTGCCTGCATCTGCGGCTCGCCGGTCGGGATAAGCGTCCGCTCGACTGTGCCGCTCGGGTCGTCGTAGAGCATGAAGATCTGCTCGTAGTCGAGCCGGGTGGTGCTGAGCATGTTCAGGCGGTCGGCCTTGGGCTTGGACAGGGTACGTTCGTGCGGCAGCACCGTGCCTTTCTCGAACTCATCGGCCCGGATGGCCGCGATGAACGACTTGCGGGTCTTGCGCTGGCCGGCGACTTCGAAGTCCTGGTGGAGGACGTAGATTGCCGGCTGCGGGTCGCGGACGAGGGTGAGTTGTGATGACCAGAGCTTGAAGGTGGTGGCGGAGTAGGTATAGGGACTGGGCGCCGCGGGCAGAATCAGGTGGACGAAGTTGTTGGGATGCCGGGCGACGTACTCCTGCTGGAGTTCATTCGAGATCTTGTCGTAGGGCTGGGTGATGACCTGGGAAAGGTCCTGAATCCGCGTCGGGTTGTAGCGCCAGCCGCGGAAGGGTCTGATGTCGGCCATTATGCTCCTTTGATAGCCAGTGCAAAGGTCAAGATGCAAGATGAAAAGGTCAAGATGAGGAGCGGGCCGCGTCCTTCATCCCGCATCTTGCATCTTGCACCTTACAAGTTGCACCTTGAGTTCGTATCACTTGCCCAGCAGGACTTTGCGCACTTCTTCGGCGATGCCGATGCCGGCGCGCTCCTGGCCTTCTTTCGTCTGGGCGCCGATGTGGGGCGTGCCGATGACGTTGGGCAGGGAGAAGAGCTTGAAGTCCTTCACCGGCTCGCTTTCGTACACGTCGAGCGCGGCTGCCGCGACCTGGCCGCTCTTCAGCGCCTCGTAAAGCGCTTCCTCGTCGATGACGCCGCCGCGGGCGCAGTTGACTATGATGACGCCCTTCTTCATCTGGGCGATGCTCTCGCGGTTGATGATATGGAAGGTCTTGTCGGTCTTGGGCACGTGGAGCGAGATGTAGTCGGCCTTCGACAAGAGGTCGTCGAGGCTTGTCAGTTTCCCGTACCTGCATTCCTTGAGGAACGGGTCGAAGACGAGCACGTTCATCCCCATCGCGATGGCGCGCTTGCCGAGTTCGGTGCCGATGCGGCCCGAGCCGATGAGCCCGAGCGTCTTGCCGAACAGCTCGGTGCCCTTGAAGGCCTTCTTCTCCCACTTGCCTTCACGCAGCGACTGGGTCGCCTGCGGAATCGAACGGGCAAGGGCAAGCATGTGGCCGAGGGCGAGTTCGGCGACCGTGACCGAGGTCGCGGCCGGTGTATTCACTACCTTGATGCCGCGGGCGTCGGCTGCCTTCTTGTCAACGTTGTCGAGCCCGACGCCGGCGCGGCCGATGACCTTCAGGTTAGTGCCGGCGTTGATGACGTCGGCCGTGACCTTGGTGGCGCTGCGCACGATGATGGCGTCAAAGGCGGGTATGGCCTGAATCAGGTCGGCGGGCGGAAGACCCGGGCGTTCTTCGACTTCGAGCCCGGCGTCCTGGAGCATCTTCACGCCGGCCTTGGCAATCGGGTCGGTTATGATTACTTTCATGAGTGACTCCTTTTTCTTGCGGGTTCGGATTGCCCCTCATGCTAGCCGAACCTGTGCCGAAGTCAACCCGGATGGGCGCCGCCGGCGAATCTACGGAAGCTCGAATGACGACGCACGCGCTGTCGGGCCGCTGAGGCCAGGGCCGAGTGAAGTCCGAATTCGCCATTGTCAGTCAATCGAGCTTGATTCGCAATTCGAGCTTCGAGCTTCGTCATTTGCCGTTGGGGCTCCCGCCATTGACTTATCCGCAGGTTTTGGTAGTAATTATACCAGCATTGACTGGAGGTGCCAGATACCCGTATACGAGTTTCAGTGTCAGGACTGCGGAAAGAAGTTCGAAATCGTCGCCACGCTGGCCGAGAAGGCGGCCGGGCTGGACCCGGCGTGTCCGAAGTGCGGACGGCGCCGGGCCCGCCAGGTTTTCAGCCGGTTCACGCTCCTTGCCGGGTCGAAGACCGAGAGCGACGATTTCGACGACGGGCTCGACGAAACGGGCCCGGAAAGCGGGGGCGCCGGACTTCCGGACGACACCGGCATGGACGACCTTGATGACCTGGGGTCGGATTACTCCGGCGACCTCGATGACATCGAGTAGGGCGGAAGAACGATTGGAGCGCAACGGGAGGTAACGATGTATTGGTATGACTGGATCACACTGGGAATACTGGTGGCAGTGACGATTATCCAGATCATCCGCGGCAGCAAAGCCGGCGGTATGGGCCTGCCGCTTTTCGAGGCGGCGGGCGTAGTGGTGGCGGCGGTCGCGTCAACGGCATTCTCGCACCAGTTGGCGGGCATAATCCACGTGAACGAGGGCACGGTGATGCTGGTGCTGTTCATACTGCTCTCGGTGCTGGCGTTCATTGTCGGACGCTGGCTCTTCACGTTGACGGGCCTGACCTTTGAGTCGCTGGACTGGTTCTTCAGCGCCCTGTCCGGCCTGGTGATGGCCTGGGCAATCGCGCACATGTTCCTGAGAATCACCATGGTGTCGCAGGGCGGGGGCGGCGAGCTGGCGAACGCCATGTCCTCTTCACCGGTCGCGCGTGAGGTATTCCAGTTCCGGACATGGAACGCGCTGATGAAGCTGCTGTTCAAGGCGAAGCTCGGCCCGGAAATCAACCCGGACGTCGGCTAGGGATTGACGATTGGCGATTGGCGATTGCCGACTCCGGCACGAATCGGGAAGTCAGGCTTCTGTTTCACTGGTCACACCCTTGGATGTTTGAGGTCTACACCGGCGACGGCAAAGGCAAGACCACGGCGGCGCTGGGCCTGGCCCTGCGGGCGACCGGTCACGGCTGGAACGTGCTCATGATACAGTTCATGAAGGGCAATCCGGAGTACGGCGAAATCACCGCGGCCCGGGGAGTCAGAGGGTTGACCGTGGTGCAGACCGGGCTGCCGACGTTCGTCGAAAAGGGCAATCCGAGCGCCGAGGACCTCGCCGAGGCCGCGCGCGGGATGAAGCTCGCCCGCGAGTCGCTCGGCTCCGCGAAGTACCGGCTGGTCATACTCGACGAGATAAACGTGGCGGTGGACTACGGGCTGGTGAAGCTCGATGACGCACTGGCCCTGATTGATGCCTGCCCGGAGAACGTCGAGCTGGTCTTTACCGGCCGGGGCGCGAAGCGGGCCGTGCTGGAGCGGGCCGACCTGGTCAGCGAAGTGCGCGAGGTGAAGCACCCGTATCAGAAAGGATTCGTCAATCGGGTCGGAATCGACTACTAGCATCCTGCTCCGGGAATTCCGCGCCGGCAGCAAGCGGGCCTGCGCCCGGTTGATGAGCGTGGTCGAAGACGAACCGGATGCTGCGACCGCAATACTGGATGAGCTCTACCCGCTGATGGGTAGAGCCTTCCGCATCGGCATCACCGGTCCGCCCGGAGCGGGCAAGAGCACACTGGTCGAGAAGCTCGGGCGCGAGTGCCGGAACCAGGGCCGGACCGTGGGCATCGTTGCCGTTGACCCGACATCGCCGTTCTCAGGCGGAGCCCTGCTTGGCGACCGGGTGCGGATGTCAACTCTCTTCACCGACCCGGGCGTTATCATCCGCTCGATGGCAACGCGCGGCGGGCTGGGCGGCCTGGCGGCGCGGACCGAGGAAGTGTGCGACGTGCTCGACGCCTTCGGCCGGGACTGCCTCATCATCGAGACGGTCGGCGTGGGACAGGTCGAACTCGACATCGCCGCCGCGGCCCATTCGACCGTGGTGGTGCTGGTGCCCGAGTCGGGCGACGCGATTCAGACGATGAAGGCCGGGCTGATGGAAATCGGCGACATCTTCTGTATCAACAAGTCGGACCGCGAGGGCGCGGACCGGCTGGTGATGGAGGTCGAGACGATGGTCGAAATGAAGGCAAAGACCAACGGCTGGGCACCACCGGTCGTGAAGGCCGTCGCGACGACCGGTCTGGGCGTTGCCGCGTTGCTCGACCAGCTCGACGCGCACCGGAAGCACCTGGAGACTTCCGGCGCGCTTATGGACCGGAAGCGCGAGAGCATCCGGGCCGAGATTGTCGAACTGACCGAGGAATGGCTGAAGCGCGACGTGTGGCGCCGGCCGGAAGTGACCGGGCGACTCGACGGCCTTGTCCGGCAGGTGCTGGACGGCGGAACGACTCCGTACCGGGCGGCCGAGGCGATACTCAAAGACGTTCTTGCGAGTTGAGAGGAGATTCTCATGGCTGATGACCTGAAGCAGATTGCCGAGGAGCGGCAGGCGTGGCAGCGGGCAGTCAAGCATGCCGATGCGCAGACACTTTCCGGCGTGCCGCTCGATATCCTCTACACGCCCGCCGACATCGCCGGGTTCGACTACTCCAGGGACCTGGGGTTCCCGGGCCAGTATCCCTTCACGCGCGGAGTCCGTCACAACATGTACCGCGGCCGGCATTGGACCATGCGCGAGTTCTCGGGCTTCGGTACTGCGAGAGATACCAACGGCCGCTACAAGTTCCTGCTCGCGCACGGCGAAACCGGGCTGTCGGTTGCGTTCGACTTCCCGACCCTGTATGGCCGGGATTCGGATGAGGCGATTTCCCGGGGCGAGGTCGGCAAGTGCGGCGTGGCCATCGCGTCACTCGCCGATATGGAGACCCTGTTCGACGGCATCCCGATGCAGGACGTCTCGACCTCGATGACAATCAACGGGCCGGCATCGGTAGTCTGGGCATTCTACATCGCGGCGGCCGAGAAGCAGGGCGTGCCGAGCGAGAAGCTGCGCGGCACGATTCAGAACGACATCCTCAAGGAGTACATCGCCCAGAAGTCGTGGCTGTTCCCGCCCGAACCTTCGATGCGCGTAATCACCGACATCATGGCCTACGCGGCGAAGCACGTGCCCAAGTGGAACACGATTTCGATATCCGGGTATCACATCCGCGAGGCGGGCTCGACGGCGGCGCAGGAACTCGCGTTCACGCTCAAGGACGGGCTGACCTATGTTGAGGCGGGCATCAAGGCCGGGCTCGACGTAGACGCCTTTGCGCCCCGGCTTTCCTACTTCTTCAATTCCCACCTTGACTTCTTTGAGGAGATAGCCAAGTTCCGGGCCGCGCGCCGCATCTGGGCCCGCGAGATGAAAGAGACGTTCAAGGCGAAAAAGCCGGAGTCGTGGCTGCTTCGCTTCCACACTCAAACCGCGGGGTGCAGTCTGACCGCGCAGCAGCCCGAGAACAACATCGTGCGGACCGCGTTCCAGGCTCTGGCCGCGGTGCTGGGCGGGACCCAGAGCCTGCACACCAACTCGATGGACGAGACCTGGGCTTTGCCGACCGAGAAGGCGGTGTTGATTGCCCTGCGTACGCAGCAGCTCATTGCCGAGGAGACCGGGGTCACGAACACGATTGACCCGCTCGGCGGTTCGTACTTCGTCGAGGCGCTGACGAACGAACTGGAGAAGCAGGCATACGACTACTTCCGGAAGATAGATGCGATGGGCGGAATGGTCAAGGCGATTGAGCACGGCTTCCCGCAGCGGGAGATTGCCGACGCGGCGTACCGGTATCAGAAGCTGGTCGAACAGGTGAAGCGAACCGTGGTCGGCGTGAACAAGCACGTGCTCGAGGGCGAGAAGCTGGAGATTCCACTGCTGAGAATCGACCCGACAGTCGAGCAGGAGCAGCACCAGCGCCTGACCGACCTGCGCGGGAAGCGGGACAACACGAAGGTCAAGAAGTGCCTCGCTGACCTCAAAGCAGCGTGCGCGGGCAAAGACAACGTGATGTACCCCATACTCGAAGCCGTGCGCGCCTATGCGACACTGGGCGAAATCTGCGGCACGATGAAAGAGGTCTTCGGGGCGTACGAAGAGCCGCCGATGTTCTAAGGACAGAGTAGCAGGTGGCAAGAACAACGCAGGGGCAAACCTCAATGACCAAGCGCCAATTCCCAATCAATGACCAAACACGAATGACCGAGGCTGCATCTTTGACGGCCGGTATTCGACATCTCCTCTTTGTATGGTCATTGGGGCTTGGGGATTGGTCATTCAGCGCCGCAGCGCGAAGGGGTTGACTTTGTCCTTATCACTTGTTTTGTCCTTAGTCCTTACGACTTTGGACTTACCTCGATAGGAGGACTGATGAGCAAGAAACTACGTGTTCTGGTTGCCAAGCCCGGCCTCGATGGTCATGACCGTGGGGCCAAAGTGGTGGCGCGCGCTCTGCGCGACGCCGGGTTCGAAGTCATCTATACCGGGCTGCACCAGACCCCGGAGATGATTGCCGAGACCGCGTTGCAGGAGGACGTTGACGTCGTCGGCCTGTCGGTGCTCTCCGGCGCGCACATGACACTCTTCCCGGAGACGATGCGCCTGCTCAAAGAGAAGGGCGCCGGCGACATCCTCGTGTTCGGCGGCGGCATCATCCCGCGTGAGGACATGGAAGAGCTGTACAAGCAGGGCTGCGGCCGGCTGTTTGGACCCGGCACGCCGACCACCGACATCGTGGCCTACCTGAAAGAGAAGTTTCCGGACCGGGTCTAGGCGCAGGGCGACGGGAGCAATGAGATGAATTCGGTCCTGCTGCCGGTGCTTGGTGCGGTGGTGTATCTTGTCGGGATGAGGGTGTATGCCGCGTATGTGGACCGCAAGGTCATCGGCGCCGACCCGAAGCGGGCCACGCCCGCACGGATGTACGCGGACGGCGTGGACTTCATGCCGACTTCGCGCAGCATCCTGTTCGGCTACCAGTTCAAATCCATTGCCGGGGCCGCGCCTGTGCTCGGGCCCATCATCGCCATCAAGTGGGGTTGGTTGCCTGGCCTGGTCTGGATTCTCCTTGGCACGTTCTTCATCGGCTGGGTGCAGGATTACACCAGCGCGATGGTTTCCCTGCGCAACGACGGCAAGACGTTCGGTGGTATCTCGTTCTCGCTCATCTCGCCGCGGGCGCGCACCATCCTGCTCACGTTCATCTACCTCTACCTGCTGCTGATTGCGGCGGCGTTCACCAACATCGTCGCGACTGCGCTGGCCAACGCTCCCAGGATACCGCTGGCAATCGCCGTCCTGGCTGTAGCCGGTGTGATTGTCGGGTATCTCATCTACCATGGCCGAACCCACCTCGCCATCGTCACAGTCATCGGTCTCGCCTTGTTCTACGGAGCGCTGGTACTGAACGGGCAGTTCGACCTCAGGTTCGGGTCAGACCACACGAACTGGCTGGTCTGGGTGATATTCGCCCTTGTCTTTTCGCTCTTCGGTGCCCTCTTGCCGATATGGAGCTTTGTCCAGCCTATCAACTATCTTTCGTTCTACATCGTGCTCATCGGCATGGCAATCGCGGTCGTCGGCCTAGTTGTGAAACACCCGGCGATGCAGCGGCCGTTGTTCGCCGGATTCACCGCGGATAGCCTGCCGCTCTGGCCTATGCTCTTTGTGACCATTGCCTGCGGCGCAATCTCGGGCTGGCACGGCGTGGTGTCGTCGACCGGGACCTCACGGCAGTTGCAGAGCGAAACCGACGCACGGCCGGTTGCGGCCGGCGCAATGTTCCTCGAAATGATGCTCGCGCTGATTGCCCTGGCAATCGTCGGTATCACTGCCGCGGGTGCCAAGGGTACCCCGGACCAGCTCTTCGCGTCCGGCCTCGGTAGCATCTTCGGATTCCTGCACCTGCCGGAGAAATGGGGGCTCGCATACGGGCCGGTGCTCATCGCCATCCTGGCGATAACAATCCTGTACCTCGTGGTCAGGTTCATGCGGATTGCCGCCAACGAGTTGATGGGCCGGGTCATGCCGGTGATGCGAGTACCGGCAATCGGCACGGTGCTGGCGCTCGTCCTGACGTTTGTGCTGGTCACCACCGGCACGTTCAAGTACATCTGGGTGCTGTTTGGCTCGGCCAACCAGTTGATGGCCAGTCTGGCTTTGATGATCGGCAGCATCTGGCTCGTATCTGAGAAGAAGAAGGCGGGGTTCGCACTGGTGCCAATGGTCTTCATGTACCTGACGACGATGGCCGCGCTGGTCCTGACCTGCTGGCAATTGCTGCGGCAGGCCGCAACCGGGCTGAGTCTGGCCGGGGCGAAGCTGCCAGCAGGCCAGATTGCGGGCAACTGGATAGCGGGTGTCATCGGCGTCGCGCTGTTCGGCGCGGCGCTGGTGCTGGCATACGATGGAACGACCGCGCTGATGCGTTTTGGCCGGCAGAAGCGCGAAACGGCGAAAGGAGTTGCCTAGTGGGCGAAGACAAGAAGGAAAAGAAGAAGGGGATCAAGTTCGGAAAGAGCATCAAGGAGTTCGTGTATGGTATGGCCGCGCACGACACTGCCCGGTTCGCGCTCAAGACACGCGGCAGCATGGAGCACCTGTTCATTCTGATAACTATGGGCGATATGCTCGGTATTCCCATCCTGCCGCCCTACTACTCGCTCCGGCTGCTGCCGTACGTGGTGCCGCAGATATCCACTTGGAAGCGCCGGATGCTGCGCGAGAAAGACTTCACCGACACCCTGGCGTAGCATGAATCTCAGTCAGGTTCTCGCCGCCAACCCGAAGATGAAGTACATCATGTTCGGAGGCAAGGGCGGCCTCGGCAAGACGACGTTCTCCGCCGCGGCCGCGCACCATCTCGCCAGGCAGGGCCACAAGGTGCTGGTCTTCTCCGTCGACCCGCAGGCGTCGCTCTCCGATATCTTCCAGCGCGACATCTTCGGCAAGGGCGCGACCGAAATCATGCCCAACCTGTTCGCGCAGGAGATAGACGCGGACCGCCGCATCCATGACTTCCAGAACGAGATTCGCAAGCGCATCCTCGACCGGTACGGGTTCGACAAGGTGCCGGACGAAATCGAGTCGTACATCGCGGCAGCATCGAGCGAGCCGGCGATGGAGGAGAGTGCCATCTTCGACGCGGTCGTGGACATTGTGTTCCATGGCGAGTATGACTACTACATCTACGACCTCGTGCCCCTCGGCCACGCGCTCTACTACCTCTCGATGTCGAGCATCTACGATGAGTGGATAAACAAGGTGACCGAACTCCGGTCCGAGATGCAGCGGTACGACAAGGTCGCGTCCAAGCTGAAGTCCGAAGAGAAGTCCGAAGAAGACGAAATCCTGACCGAGCTGGAGGAAATCCGCCGGCGCATCAACCTCTCTTCGTCCATCTTCACCGATAAGGAGAAGACCGGGTTCTTCTTCGTGGTCACGCCCGAGGAGATGACGATACTCGATACGAAGAAGGCCGAGGGCCTCTTCTCCAAGTTCGGCGTGCCGATTGCCGGGTTCGTGGTCAACCGAGTGATCCCTGAAAGCCTGCTATCCGAGAAGATACCCGACTACCTGCGTCACCGAATCGAGCTGCAGCGGCAGCCGATCACGAAGATTGGCGAGGTGTTCGGCGATCGTGTAGTCGGCAGCGTGCCTGAGTTCGAGCGTGACATCACTGGCTTGGACATGATTGCCAAAGTCGCCGAGCAGCTTTTCGGAGGTGCCAAGTGAGCGCTAGCACAGGCGAGGGCCTCAGGGACTACTTACAGTCGCGGCCGGGGCTGAAGTACGTCTTCTTTGGCGGCAAGGGCGGAGTCGGCAAGACGGCGTTCGCCGGGGCGACGGCGCTCTACCTGGCCGAACAGGGCCGGAAGGTGCTGCTGGCCTCGACCAACCCGGTTCACAGTCTGAGCGGCCTTCTGAAGCAGGACGTGTTTGGCAAGGAAACCCAGGTATCGGGCACACCGCTCATCGCCATCGAGATTGATACCAAGGACACGATTCTCAAGAAGAAACAGGAAATCAAAGGCAAGATCGAGTGGTTCCTGAAGTACGCTGACCTGTCCGGCCAGAAGACCGAGGATTTCGTGGAGTCGGCGACAATGAACCCGGCATTCGAGGAATCAGCGATGTTCGAACGGATGGTAGACCTGATGTTCGAGAACCGGTACGACGTGTACGTCTTCGACACGGCCCCGACCGCGAACGCCCGACGCCTGCTCGGCATGTCCAAGGTCTACGGGCTCTGGGTCGAGAAGATGCTGGCCAGTCGGAACGAGGCCGCGACGCTGGCCAAGACGCTGTCGTTCACTAGGAAAGAAGAGAAAGACCCGTTGCTTGACTACCTGCTCACATTCCGCGACCGCATCGACAAGGTGCACAAGCTGCTGACCGACGAGCAGCTCACTTCATTCTTC
>Ga0209609_10001797_pt1 | contig 12403 bp, 7 predicted proteins | sample LakKivw325mmetaG_FD_184136 | JGI IMG/M metagenome (GOLD analysis project Ga0209609, IMG submission 184136) | Anoxic lake water microbial communities from Lake Kivu, Rwanda to study Microbial Dark Matter (Phase II) - Lake Kivu water 325m metaG... | ecosystem: Environmental > Aquatic > Freshwater...
TTTATAGGTAATGTATGCAGTGGTCTGATATTAAGTGAAGAAATGAAAAGGAGAGCTACAAAGGTATTATCACTTAGAAATCTAAATATATTTGTAATGTCTCCCGAAGATGTTTTTCTCCTTAAAAGTATTGCACAAAGGGAGGACGATTTAGCTGACATGGCTACAATAGCTGCCATGGGGCTTAATTGGGGTGATATTGCAAAGGAGCTTAAAAATCAGCCGAATTATTGGAAGTGGCTGCCTCTTTATTATTCGAGCTTGGAGGCGTTAGAATCAGAATACAGCGTTTCTTCTCCATCAAAAGAAATTCTACAGGGAGAGGCCGAAATATGTATGGGAATGATTACGATTTTGCAACGCATGGATAGACCACTTGCTACTGATACCATTGTGAAAATTCTAGATGGTGACGAAGCGTTCGCATTATCCGTGTTGAGTAAAATGAGTGGTCTTGGTCTAATAAAAGAAGTGAGTGGTTTTTGGATACTTGACATTAAGTGAAGGCAGCTATCGATATTTGTATTATGCTGATTTTACCTAAATAGCGGCTCTTTAACTTTCGTAAAGCCTGGGACGAATACGCGAAATACATAATAAGCAAAATTGTGTATCCTTTCTTTTCCTCTCCATAGTTTCGACCATAGTTAACTCAGCAAAAAATTTTCCACTTCTTTCACTTTCTTTGGGTTTTTTAGCCACGACAGATGAATAACATTTCTCCTTAGCGCGCAACGGCTGCAAGAGGCTCGGATGCTACGAGGCGGCGGGCTCGCAGGGGCGCAGGCTAACCGAAGAGCGGTGGTGGTTTGGGTTCGGGTGCACCGCGCGGTTCGTCGCGGAGCCGCTGTAGGATTTCGACTATGAATAGGGTCTAGGCGATCTGGTGCATGGGCACAACTCGGAGCACGAAAAAGAAGAAATATGCTAGCGCGCAGAACAAGACGAAGAGAACTGCGAGGAAGAACTCCGCATAGAACCTATAACTCACCAGATCAACATCTGGACAGAATTCTCGCAGGGTGTACACTACGCGGGGATTCCCGAAGGCAGCCGGGCTCGCGATGACATCGAAGGTGCAGGCCGGGCATTTGAAGAAGCATTTAACAGCACTTGTGAGGTTACCCACCATACTTCCTCACCTCCCTCCCCTCCTTTTTTTTCTAAATAATCATAGGGTGGCTCAGGTTATAAAGGTGGCACATTCTTCACGCAATTCACCGGTGCCACAGGGACACGTATGCACGGCACACGGGTACGGAGCGCACTCGGATATTGAACGGGCCGCTCCGAAGAGTTCCTTCTTCCCATGGTCGCCGCCTCCGATGGCGAGGGACGGCGAGGTGAGGGCGGCGGGCTCTATCATCAGGGCGATATGGGCGATGTGAAGGCGATTGCCGGGGGCTCGGACGCCGACGAGACCGCGAGCTCACGGGGGTGGAGGATGACGGAAGAGCGGTGGTGGAAATCGTTCGGCTGCACCGCGCGGTTCGTCGCGGAGCCACTGTAGAACCGAGGGTGAGAACCGTGAAGCAAGGCTCAGAAGGAGAATGATGGTCACAGTGTCCCTTCACTGGTAGCAGCTCTGACGCTATGTTTCATCATTCGTGCAATGGTGCATACTCAAGAAGAAAGTTGGGTGCGAACGGTTCATCATCGCGCCAATCGTCGCAAAAAGTAGTTATCAGATATATTATGCATTGTGCCTTTGAGACAAATTAACCTGATTGTACTATAGTGCCTAAACCCTTGCGAGCCATCCCACAAGTTGGAGGTCGTCTTCTGATACTTCAACAACAGTTGAAGGTTTAATCCCATTTGAATGTAGATGTGTCTCAGCAAACCGTTGTAAGCTTGAAATTTTTTTTTCTTCACTATTACCCCTCTCTTCTCGCCATAACTTCCTTAGTTCCCTGAGCCGTACTCCATCTAGGGTTTTTGAAAAATACTCAACGAGTTTTTTCCTCTCTTCAGAAGGTGGCATTGCTTGCAACCAATTCATAATTTGATTTTGCGGATGAGGCAGGGCAGGAATATGATGCTTCATTATTTTTGTTTGGTTAACAATATGATTTTTCAACTTTTTTAGAATTATGTACACATCAAAATCCGGTTCAAAATATCGCTCATTCTCATGACACCGAATAAGCTTAATTACTTCGAGCTTTCTTTCCAAAATAGTTCCTTTCTCTATATCATAGAACAGCCAGTAATGTCGGTTATTTTTCTCGTCTTTTATTGATGCAAAAAGACCTTTTCTTCCCGCTCTTTGCATGCCACTACCGACTCCAAGCGGAATGCGTTTTAGTTTTTCCTCTCCAATTCGTGCTATAAAGTCGATGAGTTCTTGTTTCAAAAATTCGCCAACCTCAACTTCTGAGAGCTTTTCAAGATCGCTCCAAACACTTTCATCCTCTTCGGCAATCCTATAGATGGCATTGAAATCTTGTGGATTTGGTCTTTCACCCATCACCGAGGAATCCAAACCAACGCTTCGATTTATATTCTCTAATTTATCATAAATGCGCTCTACTAAGTGAAGGAGATCCTCAAGCGCATCTTCTGGATTAAAATTGTAAACAAACACTCTATCGTAAGGCGAGCCTATTCTATCAATTCGCCCAGCACGCTGAACCATTCTCACAGGATTCCAATGAAGGTCGTAGTTGACTAGAAAACCGGAATCTTGTAGATTCTGTCCTTCACTTAAGACGTCCGTACTAATCAGTATGTCAATCTCACGTTCGCTTCCTTTTATCAACTTTTTTATTTCTTCGTTTGGCGCGTTTGTGTCTGGCGCGAATCGAATAATGCGGTCTTTTCTCTCGCGCGGATCGACGATACTATCCACTATACTAATGTGCTCGTGACCAAGGTCACTGAGAAAATGTTCTCCTTCAGGCAGGCGTGCGCCATCGCCTAATTTGCCACCTAATTGGTGGTAAAGATAGCGAGCAGTATCTTTGAAATAAGTGAAAATAACGACCTTTCTGCCTTTTAACTCACCAAGTAGGAGTTTCTTTAATTCATTAAGTTTATCATCTTCCCCTATCTTAATTTTCTCTAGTTTTGAAATTATGCCTATAAGTGCGTCGATATCTTTGTTCACAAACTTCTTTAGTGCTCTTAGATCATAAAAATTCTGGTCTATCTCTGGAAGCTTAGCGAGAACTTCGTCTATATCACCTGCGTCTTCTTGTTCATCTTCACCATTCCATTTGAAGAATTTACGATAGTTCGATGCATCCAGTAGTCTGTTTTTTTCCAAGATACGCTGGAATTTTATCTGAAAATCTCTCTGTCTGATAAGGCTTATTTTTAATGCTTCAAGGCTGCTTTCGAGTCGTTTGAGATAAAGCGTCTTCATGAGCTGGACGAGCGCGGTGCCCCTCCCGAGATTCATCACATATAATTGTGCATCATTTTCGCTCCATCCTTCCTGGAGTAATCTCTCTTTCAAGCCCACGAACTCACGAGCATCGACTCCTTTCCTATACGCTTCTGGATTGTAAGGTGCAAGGTACAGGGTTTCTATCATGTTTGCGACTTCTTTATAAACTCCCTTATAGCTCCTCTCAAGGCTGTAATTGACGGTTCGGAGCTCTCGTTCCGGGAAATGTACGCGCTTACCGTCTACTTCAGCATCCGGGTAATTCTTTTTTATGAAGTGTCTACTTCGTTTTACTGCTATTTCCTCAAGAACATCATAAAGCGTTTCTTTATCCGTTTCAGCCTTCATGAAATAGCCCTTGAGGTTCTCAATTCCGCAGCCCATAAAAAAGTCCTGCTGATCACGGGTTATGAGACGGAGCTGATTGTAGAGATCGAATACAGAATTGTTTACCGGCGTTGCGGTTAGAAGGACCACTTTTTTAGGCCTTCCCGTCCTGAGTAGTTGGGACATGTTCGCCCATCTGTTGGTGGTTGCGTTTCTAAAATTATGTGACTCATCGATTACCACCAGGTCAAAATCAGCATAATCTGCGATCTCTGAACCAAATGAATCTCGGCCCATATACTCCATATGTTCGATATCGGCACGTATGCTCGCATGTCGGAGTTCAGGTTCCCAAAGGACTTCTCTCAACTGCGCAGGGCAAATTAAGAGTGCTTTTTGTCGCAGTTTATAAGCGTAATCGTCAAGGAGTTTGAGCGCGAGGTACGTTTTGCCAAGACCCACAGAATCCGCGAGTAGTACGCCACCGTATTTCTCGAGTATTTCCTTTGCTTTGAGATACCCGTCGCGCTGAAAATCTGCGAGCACGATTGGGCTGAGCGTATCCTCGCGGGGTGTTAAATCAAGCTCAAACTGATCTCTGAAATATTCATAAAGGATTTTGATGTAAATCTCGTAGGGCGCGCGTTCGGCGGTAAAAGCGGTGAGAATGTCGAGAAGTTCAGCCTTATAGTCCTCAGCCTCAGTCCAGAAACCTTCAAACCACTGTAACAATTCCCGTACCGCTGATTCTTGTTTCAAGACGGCGTTCAATTCATAATTTTTGGTAAGGCCCGCGTTTGTGAGATTGGACGAGCCGACGAATCCAACGCGGCCCAGGACCGGAATACCGTCAATGATGTAGGCCTTACCGTGCAGAAATTTCTGCTTAAATGCTCGAATTTCTACTTTATTCTGGTTTATGAAATCGGCTAATTCCCTCAAGAGCGGAGGAGTATCTCTTCTGTTCATCGCTACTTCCATCTCGTTCCATAACCGCTCACCGATGACAAACTCCCGTTCCTGCTCTCGACCGAGTAGTAACTTGAATTCTCGCGCTCGTTCAAGCCCATCTTTTAAAATGGCGAGACCTTCATGGTTGAAATATGCCGTGACGATGCGGACCACTGGCTCGCCTTGGCTCAGGAGGTAGTTCAACACGTCGCCAAACTTTCGCTCCTCTGAATTGTCAATGATATCTGGAATTCCGCCCGTCATTGTGCACCTCTTTGCGTTTAAGACGTACTTACTCTCGCATATACCCCCTCTACCTTTTCATTTATTCGGTCTTGAACGCGCTGAAGCTCTTTCCACCATTCCGATTTTTCGTTGTCGTTCTTAGCGGCATATATTTCCTTTTGTATCTCAATAGCTTCTTCCACAAGTTTATCTATCTCCTTTCTAAAATTATCGAGGGGAATAATAATAGGAAGTAACTTGAAGTCATTTAGCTCAAAATTCAAACTTTGATTAATGAAATTTTTCATGAAATAAGTCATTAAGTCTGCATTCAGCAAAGCAATAAAATAATTGGAAGGGCAGGTGTCAATCATTGGAAAAAATGTCATTGCACCGTGATCTACAACCGCTAGAGGTGTAATCCTGCACTTGATGGACTCAACACTCATATTTGTTGACGAAAAACCACCCATAAAGTAATAATCATACCCTTGCCATCTCGCACGTTCATTCTGTTGTAAGTCATGTAAAGAAGATCTGCTCCATAAAACAAAATCCATTCGCTTTTTAAACCAACGATTGCCTTCGCGGTCTCCTTTTTCTAAAAGAACCCATCCTTTCATATCAGTCAACTTTCTATATTCTTCCTCTACTCTGTCCCGCAATCCCCCTTTCAATTCAACTAGGTCATCCGACAATTTTGGTAGCTTCCACAAGCCTTTTACATCGCTTTCTTTTTCTGGAATACCGCCAAAAATTAGTACACGTCGCATAATGTCCCGACTATCCGGTTCAAGACCTGCGAGATAAGAAGCCACATCAAAAACGTCTTCCTTCGTGATTATCTTGTAGATGAACCCTCGGGGGATTTCTAACTTTTCATCTCCAAATTTTGTCCTCAATTTATCAATAGCATCATTCCTGGAGTATTTCTTCAAGAGTTGATGATAGGTCTCGATGATTTTTTGATACTCCCTTCGCTCTTTTGCCTCAATTTTAATATCTCTCGATCTTCGTTCCCAGGTTCTTTCAAACTCGACAAGCCTCTCCTCTATCCGTTTCGCCTCTTCTGTGCCCTCAAGTACAGCTAAGAATCGCCCGTTATCTGCCGTTGCCAAGCCCTGGCCGCCTTCGGCAATTAATCCCAGCAGCGTGACATCTCCGGGCTTTAGCTTCTTCAAGTATCCTCCAATCTCCTTTTTGTTCTCCTGTATATCCGTGCTCGATTTTATCTTCGGCCACCACTGATCGTAGAGTTCCAGCATCTTCGGCATGTACCGCTCGCACAGCTTCAAATTCTTCTCAGTGGGTGTAAAAAATACCTTCTTTACCGCCTTTTTATAGAGCTCAACGGGCACGCGGAACTGCCCGATATCCGCGCGCCGACTGTACGAAACCTCTAATTCTTTATCACCGATCCTTACGGGCATCTGTGTATCGTACTCCTCAACTTCCTTTAACCCCTCAAAGACTATGAGCTGATCTTCCCAACTCACTTCTTTAGTAACAGAAACTTCCCGGGCATCAAGAAAGGTAAAGTTATACTCTCCAAGATGTTCATTCTGTGCGATGTAAATAGCGGTATTCACCGTTGCCTGAAAGGCCTTGGGTGTGAGGATGAGCCTTTGGAGTCTCTTGTCCTGGAGGAGTGCTCGCATTCGCTCCTTCCATGAGAGCGTGAGGTACGTGTCTGAAGTAATAAACGTAACGATACCCTTGGGTCTGGCGAGTTCAAACGCACGGAACGTGAAATGCACGTAGAGGTCGTCAACAAAGCCATAATGGAGCTTTAAATCGTCACGATAGTGTAATTCCGAAAGCTTTTGCGTTCGTACATACGGCGGGTTGGCAATGACAATGTCGAAGCCCCCTTTTACTGTAAATACTTCGGCAAAATGTATCTGTGGTAGGAAAAAAGACTTAGAACCAGATTGCTTCAGATCTTCAAGAAGCTTCCCTGCGTTTTCAGCTTCTTCTCGTAATTCTTCCAGTTTCTTCTTCTCCTTTTTAGGTATTGCCTTCGCATACTTGTACCTGCCACTAATCTCGATGGCTTCTCTTGTTTTCCGTTCGGCTTCTCCGATGAGCCGGCTCTCAATCAACTGCCATTCGATCCCCTCGGAATGCTCACGAAGCTTCTTCTTCTCCTCCGGGTTTCCTTCATCCAGAAGCTTGTCTTTCAATCCCCTCAATTCCCGAATCAATTTCAGGGTTACATCCTCACCCCACGTTCTCTGAAGGTTCTCCTTTCCCAGTATTTTCATGCCTTGAAAGCTTTCAACAAGGCTATTACCGACTACCAATTTATAATCGAGATTGGGTAGGGGTTCTATATCCTCTAGCTTTTCATCTACCACCAATGAGAGCCAGAGTCGCAACCTTGCAACCTCAATCGCCTCAGGCTCTATATCCACTCCATATAGATTTGACTTGATAATTTCTCTTTTTAATTGCGCGTTCGTGACGATTTTATCCAACTTAGTCGCAAGAGCGGTTTTTAAGCGAATAAGCTCATGCATCATTCCCACGAGGAATGCACCGGATCCTACTGCTGGGTCGAGAATGCAAACTTCATCCAGAGCTTTATCAAGTTGTTTGGCTTCTTGCACAGACAAATCATTAATAGCATCATCCTCCAAGAGTGCGCGTACCTTATGCCTTGCACATTCGGTCAAGGTTGCAAGATATTCTTTGAGGCTCTCCCTGCACATGTAATGCACAATAGGGCGGAGCGTGTAGAAGGTCCCTTTCTCGCCTCGTTCCTTCTCAGCAAGCATATTTTCAAAGATTTTACCCAGTAATTCGGGATCGAGACTCACTTCCACCTCTAACGGTGTATTTTCCTGAACGGTGAAGTTATATTGCTCAAAGAAGCCTATAATCTCTTTAAAAATCGCATTCGGTAATTTAACTTCGAACGTGTAATCTTTCTCGAAAAGTCCGCCGTTTAAATACGGTATCATTCCGAAAGGGGACCCATTGTTTGCCCTCTCTACGTTTAACACTTTGAAAAATAACGGTTCCAAAAAGTCGGTGTAAAAATTCTTTTTCTCTTTCTCTGCCATTTCAAGTAAATTATTAATGAATTTTTTATCACTATTTAGCCAAAGCTTCTTTTGTAAGAAATACAGAAAGATCAATCTACCAAGAATGCGTTGAGCAAACGTCTCAATATAATTTTCATCCTTGAAAAATATGTTTCCCCTATTGTTCAATTTCAATCCATTTTTAAGAAGATCAAATATCCCTTTGTAGGTTTTGAAGAATTCCTGCGTTACTTTTTCGACACTAAAGGCGTCAAGATGCTTCGCCCAAATAGTTGAAGCGTCCGATTCCCCCTGAGGAAGTTTTAGAGCGCTTAAAACCCATAGATCTGTGTGATAAACGTTAAATCGATCTATCTGAAGAATGCGGAGTTTCAGTTTTGCTGTTGATCCATCTTCTGGGAGGAGAACTCGCAGTGGACTTACGAGAACGAGGGGATTATATTGCTCGTTCGTAAAGACGAAGAGACCACTCACTTGAGGGAATCGCGTGTAGAAAGGCTCTAAGACTGCTCGTATGTTAGTTCGGCGCAAATGATCTGGTTCAACCTCAACGATATAAATCCGGAAAAGTGCGCCTCCTGTTTGGTAATCACTTACGAGCGTACAGGATCGAATAGGTTCTCGAGCGCGCTCAGGTAGACCCAAATCTCTTTCTGGATCAAGCTGCACCTCTTCGGTCTGGTAATTCAGGGCCGTTAAAAATCTTATTAAGAAATGCCTATTTGGGGTGCACCCCTGAAAGTAGACAGTGAGTTAAGAAATAAAGAAGGGGTGCAACATGAAAACAAGGCGGCACTACACACGGGAGTTTAAGATCGCGGTAGTTCGAGACATCGAGACGGGGAAATCACTTGCGCAGGTGTCACGGGAGAACGGGATTCACCCATCCCTCATCGTGAAGTGGAAAAACGAGTATTTCGAGAACCCCGAGAAAGCCTTCAGCGGCAACGGACGGGTATACAAAGACCAAGCCAGGATGGCAGAACTCGAAAGGCTGGTCGGACGGTTGTACGCGGAGAACGAGTTTTTAAAAAAGGCCTTGGGGACCTTAGAGAGCAGGATCCAGGAAAAGAGAACAAGGGCGGTGCGGGAGTGAAGTATATGGTCATCAAAGAGTGTCGTGAGTCTGGAAGTCAAATATCCGTAGATCGAGCCACCCAATTACTGGAAGTCAGCCGATGCGGGTTCTATAAATGGCAGGGGCAGTCGAAGAACGAACCGGTAAAGGGCGAGGATATAGAGGTTAGAAATGAGCTCCAGAAGGTCGCCGTGGAGTTTCCGGCATACGGATACAGGCGGATAACAGTCGAACTCCAGAATCGTGGTTATACGGTGAACCACAAACGTGTGCTGAGGCTCATGCGAGAAGACAATCTGCTGTGCGTTCGAAAGAGGTTCAAGCCAAAAACCACCGATTCCAACCATAATCTCAGGACCTATCCCAATTTGCTAAAAGACCTGAAAATAACCAGACTGAATCAGGTCTGGGCTTCTGATATCACCTACATACGGCTGCCCAGCGAATTCGTATATCTGGCAGTCGTGCTGGACCTCTTCAGCAGGAGATGTATCGGATGGAATCTCGATAGGAGCCTGTGCACAGAGCTGGCGTTGAGCGCCCTGTCCATGGCTATAGAAAATCGCTGGAATGGAAACATGCAGGGACTGATCCATCACTCAGACCAGGGAGTTCAATATGCCTCGAAAGAGTACATCGAATGTCTCGAAGCCCATGGAATCCGTATCAGTATGGCTGCTCAGGGCAACCCATACGATAACGCATTCGCTGAGAGCTTTATGCGGACGCTAAAGTATGAGGAAGTCTATCTCAATGACTATGAGAACTTCTCAGACGCCTCAGAAAATGTCCCTCGCTTCATCGACGACGTCTACAACAAAAAGCGGCTGCATTCATCCCTGGGGTACCGATCACCGGTCGACTTCGAAAAGGAGGTAACTTTAAATAGCGTTGCTTAACTGGTTGTATACTAACAGGGGTTCACTCCACGAATGGTGGAGCTCAATCCCTTTGAAGGCGCGAGCAACCGAACCGCAGCCATTTTCATCAAGAAGCAAGGTGAAACCATTTATCCGGTAACGTATAAGCTCTGGAAGCGAAAGAAGCGAGCACGAATCGACCAGAGGGATAGCTTAGCGATGGTGTCGGAGAAGAGCAAAAGAATCGAGCTCTTTGCTTATCCATCTGATGAAACGAACGCGTTATCGCCGTGGCTCACGCTACCTTCAGGGGTAGTTGATGCCGTTAAAAAGGTGCAGGGGGAAGGTTATTACCGCGCTTATACTGGTATTTACAGTGGCGGAGCAAATGCGGTTTATTGGTTACATATTTTAGGTGTTGCATCACGCAGGAAAGAGAAAATAGATATCCCGGCTTATTTGCGGACAATTTTAAGAATTCAAGGTGAAGAAATAGAGATTGATGATATAGTCGTAGAAAACATAACGGAAGGGATGAAGAAAGGTGTCGAGAAGATTCCTCCTGTTGCGATAGAAGATTTCTTTGTTTTCCCGTTAATTAAAACGAGGCATCTTAAAAGATGGAAAATTGAGGATTATATATACACTTTACAAATGAATCGTCCCGATAAACTCCAGGGCGTTGACGAAGGTTGGTTGAGTATTAATTTCCAGAAGACGTACAAGTATCTCAAGGGGTTTGAGGAGATCCTTAAAGCCAGAGCTGCTTATAAGAAATATTTGGAAAATACGCCTTTTTACAGTATGTATGATCTCGGTGAATACACGTTTAGCACCTACAAAGTGGTGTGGAACCAATTTGGCACGAAATTAAAGGCGTGTGTAATTGGTACTATTAATGATGAGTTCCTTGGTGAGAAGATGATACTGCCAGAGCACCATTTGGGGTTCATTACAACCGAGGACGAGACTGAGGCACATTTCATTTGCGCGTTACTGAATTCAAACGTGGTAGATATTGTGATACGAAACGTCTCCGGAAGTCCGATCAACTTTGGCACGCCGAAGATCGTTGAGGAAACGATACGAATCCCGCAATTTGATGCGAGCAATGAACTTCATCGGCGATTAGCGGAGCTTTCGAAGAGGGCGCATGAGCTTGCCGTGGCGGAACATGAGGAGGAGCTGAGAGCGGTAGAAGAGGAGATTGACCAAGCGGTGGCGGAGCTTTTTGGGCTAACCGAGGCAGAGCTGGAAGACGTGAGGGAAGCGCTGCGGGTGGTCTACGGTGAGGGTGCGGAGGTTGAGGAGGAAGTAGAAGAGGTAGCTGCTGAAGGTACCAAAAAGGAAACTCCTGAGAGGCGGGCGCTGGAAGGCCTTGTAAAAGAATTCAAAGGGTAATGGCGAGATACAAACCAGTGATTGGTTTCTCCCCTATTATTGTAAGTTATTTGGGATCATTTTTATGCCCGTCTCGTTTTCGATTAAATCTCTCTTTTTCTGGAAATCATTATCAAGGCTCACGATATATTCTATCTTTCCCTCATTCTTCAATTGCCACGCATAAGAGACATGGAGCATGTCTCCTGTTGGCAATCGTATCTTTGGTGCTAACCTGATAGCATCGAAATATTTTGAGAATACTCTGACGCCAAGCCATTCTATTTCTTCGTCTGCAACATCATCAGAGCATACAGTCAGATCTAGACTGCGAATAGCATTTTCCACTACCGTTTTCACTTTTTCAATTTCGTCAAGTCTTCTGAAATGGGGCAAAGGGAGCTTATATTTGTCTATATTCCTCGAAACTACGCAGTATAATTCTAAAATTGTGAAAGGTGAAGAATAAAATTCGCCTTCAAGATTTTCAATTACGTTTTTAGCGTGCCAATGTAACTCCTCCGTCGTATGCGTATATGAGAGGATAACATTTGTATCTAAATAAAACATCACAGCCACCCTGCTTCTAACTCCGCTGCAGCACTGAATCTATCGGTTCTCTGCGGTCCAATACCTAATTCTAACAGCACATCCACCGTTTTATGCACAAGTTCATCCTTGCTTAACACATTTTCCCCAGTCCAATCTACAGTCACCAAAGATTCCAGACCCAAAGGTTTCAGCTCCTCTATAAGCCGGAGCCAGGTCTCAAACGCTTCCTTATCCGTCTGATTTACAACAATCTCGACGATAAACCCAAAATCATCATCATAATATTGGCTAGTCCTTTCTACCCTATTCTGAGTAATATCTCTTGCTATTACTGAAATTAAATCTATTATCTCGTCTAAGCGTTCTCCTCGTATTTTCTCAGTGCTACCTGCTCCTTCTACTTTTGGAATTGCTTCCAAGAGAGTATAATTGCCAAAAAATAATAAATCATCCTCAAAGTCCTTAGAATAAACATCTCTACCAATTCCTATCCCAGGTGAGGCAAAAGGATATTCTTCTGGTCTGCTTACATCATTCCTATCCCATCCATCCGTTTCAATTAAAAAATCTGCATCAATTGCTCTTCCACTCT
>Ga0209609_10001800_pt1 | contig 12383 bp, 9 predicted proteins | sample LakKivw325mmetaG_FD_184136 | JGI IMG/M metagenome (GOLD analysis project Ga0209609, IMG submission 184136) | Anoxic lake water microbial communities from Lake Kivu, Rwanda to study Microbial Dark Matter (Phase II) - Lake Kivu water 325m metaG... | ecosystem: Environmental > Aquatic > Freshwater...
GCTGGATATACTGTATGCCATGACTGGTCAATAATCTGAGAGATGACACCTTCTCCATACATGTTCTGGCCTGTCTCATCATATTTAACACCTTTCCAGGGCATGATGAGGTCTTTTGCCGGAATATCAGTTGCGATTAAAGCCTGCCTGATTGCCTCTGGCTCTGTTGAGCCGGCGCGGTTGAGAGCGTCAGCCATCACCATTAACGCGGTGAAATCGCGTGAAGTGGTGCCGTCCATATTCTTTCCGTGGCGCTGGTAGTACATGTCATTGACGATTCCTATCAGCGGATTTATCACCTGCAAATCCAAGCTCCATACTTCACGAGTGAAGATGTAGTTGGCATCGGCCCCAAGCGTGCCAACAAAATCAGGGTGTATGTGGCCAGCATCCATGGCTAGGATAGCTTTAGGGCTGAAGTCTAATGCCTTGAACTCCTTCTGGAACAATATCGCATCGGAGAGGTAGGATGCCATGAACACTATATCAGGGTTAGCCGCTTTGAGCACCATCACCTCACTGGTTACGCTGGCAGCTTCGTGTGGGTAAGCTATCTCAGCCACAATATTGTATACATAGCCAGCAGGATACTTTTTCGCGATCAAGTCTTTCTCAGCATCTGATGTACCCACGCCAAAGAGAGTATCCTCATAAAGAATAGCCACATTCTCTATTTCGCTATGGTCGAGCCCTTCCTTCTCCTTCAGGGCTTCGAGGAATTTGAAAAAAGTCTCGGAGAATGTATAGTCATGAGGGGTATTGCGGAAGAACCATTTGAAGCCGCGGTCAGTGAGCCCGGGGAAAGTTGAGTCCCCGTTAAGGAAAGGTATGCCTAATCGCTCGGCGGCGAAGCTTGCTGTTTCGGTAACCGAGCTCTGGTAAGCTCCGATTAGCGCTACTACACCTTCCGTTTCGATCAGCCGCTCAGCCTCTGCCAGGCCAGTTTCTGGCGAGCCTTTAGAGTCAGCGAACACTACCTCGATTCGCGCACCTCCTAGCCCGGGCAGCCCCTCACCTCTGGCAAATGGCATATCATTGTCGTAGTAATTGTTGACGATATCTGCGGCTAACTCCACAGTCTGCTTCATTTCTGTCCCCATAGCCGCTAGTGGTCCAGTAAGCGGAAATATCGCTCCGATTTTTACTGCCTCCACTTCCGGGGGCGGTGCTGGTTTGCAGCCAGGAACAGCAAAACTGGCTAACAGTATCAGCGCCAAGGAAAGCAACAGTATTTTGTTTTTCAATTGATTCACCTCCTTTCAGACTTAAGTCCCCTAGCTCTTTTCACCTTTATTATGCTCCTACATCGCATCACCCCTCCTTTCTCTAAAAGTTTAACAGGAAAGCTATTAAAAAACAATCAAATAACGGCTTTATTATGAATTTTGTGGAAAAATCACCTCGTTTTACATTAATCCCATCGTCTGCGCCACTAGAGTAGCTGGATGCAAGACCTTAATACTAGGGAGACGCTGCTTAGACAGACCTGCTGTTAGCTGTTTAATGCATGTAGGGCAGCCGGTAACAATAGCCTCTACATCCATGTCTTTTAAAAAGGACATTTTACGCTTTAGAATGCATTGCGAGATTTCTAGATTTGTTAACCGCAAACCGCCGCCGCCACCGCAGCAGTAGTCAGCTTCAGGCATTTCTACAAAATCCAACTCAGGAATGGCTCGAAGCACCTGACGCGGCTCTTCATATACACCCTGCCCCCGTTTAAGTGAACAGGGATCGTGATAAGTAGCCTTTAATTTAAGGCCGGGCAAATTTTCTAGCGATAAAGAATTCTCTACCAGGAACTCACAAAAATCTTTTACCTCAAAAGGCAATCCATTGCCTGTAGCTTTTTGGTAAATTTCTGGCCAAATTTTTTTGGCACTTAGACCACAACTGCTACAAATTGTTATTACCTGGTTGCAGCTTGCTTTTTTAAAAGCTTCTACGTTTTTAGTAACTAGCTCCCTTATCTGTTCGTGAGCTCCAACTTCTTTTAAGGGAATACCGCAGCAAACCTGTTCAGGCGGAATGGCTATTTCTATACCCAGATTTTGCAGTACCTTAACAGCAGCTGTAGCAATAGGCATTAGACGAACATCATAATCAATAACGCAACCAACAAAGAGCCCGACTTTCGTAGCACTTGCATTAGCATTTTGCTCCAAGAAGGATTTCTTGCCTTTAGGCGGTGGGAGGGATTTTTCACTATCTTTAACCATCTCTATTAATTGGTTAACAGCCCGTGGGGCCCTGCCATTAGCCACCAGCTTTGCGCGTAAAAGCTGGATAATTTCGGCTGGTGCAATACTATGCGGGCAGACTTCAGTACATTTACCACAAGTAGTACAGTTATACAATCCACCGCTGTAAGCTATTACATCACGGTTCAGTTCGTCGCGTGGGTCAAAGGCATGTCTGGCCAACTGTACCATACCGACCGGACCTAAATATTCATATTTGTTTTCATACAATACCGGACAACAAGAAACGCAACAGTAGCATTCTACACAGCGGCTGGCTACTTTGAAGTTTTCTAAGTCTTCAAGGTCGATTTTTTCTGGCTGTTTGGCGGGAACATTTACCCGGTCTAAGAATAAACGCAGGCTAGCTTTGTGGTTTTCGTATTCCTGCCGGTCAACCATCAAGTCACGGATTACAGGGAGGTTATCCAGTGGCTCCAGGGTCATTTCTTGCCTGGCAGCTTCCCGGCACATGAGGCCGGGTTTCCCATTGATTTTTGCTCCACAGAGTCCACAGTGGCTATTGCGGCAGCAGTAACTAAAACTAAATGTTCCGTCAATTTTTTCATATATATAAAAGGCTACATCCAAAACGCTCATGCCTGGCTCAAAAGGAAACTCATAAGTTCCATAATGGGGTTGCCCATCTATTTCCGGGTTATAGCGCAAGATAGTTGCTTTACCCTTTTGCACGTTATAAACCTACCTCGTCGGGTCTGATTTCCCTTAGGTCTACAGGTACTTTCTCCATTTTAATTTCGCCATCACTTCCATGTATGACAAGATGTTGCAGCCAGTTACGGTTATCTGTTTCAGGATAATCATCCCGGTAATGGGCACCCCGACTCTCAGTGCGGTTTAAGGCTGCCGTAGCTACACATTGGGCTACTGTCACTAAAAAGTAATTCTCAAGGCCCTGTACCAACTCCTGGTTATAATGCCTGGACTTTAAGTTTAAGGATTGTTTCCCCAATTCTGATTCAAATTCTTTAAGCTCCTCTAGAGCACTGCGCAAGTCAGATTCTGTCCGGAAAACATTAACCTTTTCCCACATAAGTTGGCGTAAACGTTTACGTAAGTCTATGGGTCTTACACCTTCGTCACGACCAAGCATCTGGTCTGCTAATTCCGTGGCAACTAGTGCTTCGCGAGGGTCTACAATAGACTGAATGGTGTTTGCCGCAAATTTTGCTGACGCTTTACCAGCACGTGCCCCTGTCACGAGGAGCTCAGCAAGAGCATTCTGACTCAAACGGTTAGCTCCGTGCATGCCCGCGGCAGTTTCGCCGGCTACAAAGAGCCCCGGCACAGCACTTTGCCAATTTTCATCCACTTTCACCCCGCCCATGATGAAGTGACAGGTGGGGGCAACTTCAAGGTAATCTTTCTCTGGGTCTATGCCGAACTTTTGATAAGTTTCGTAAAGGGCGGGTTGCATCCTGGCAATAAAGCCAGGCTCATGGTATGTCATATCAGCAAAAATACCGCCGTGAGGGCCACTACGACCCTCTTTGATTTCAGTATAGATGGCCCTGGCAACTTTGTCACGGGTTGAAAGTTCTAGGCACGCGGCATCATATTTTTCCATAAAACGTTCACCTTTGTTATTTCGCAGGCGAACATAATAAAGCAAGGCTGCTAGAGCACCCCTTAGAGAATGTGGAAAAAGAAAACCTAAGGGGTAGAACTGGACAAACTCCATATCCATGACTGCTGCACCAGCACTTAAGGCAAGAGCGTAACCATCACCAGTAATGCCTGTTGGGTTGCTGGTGTTTAAGTAAAGGTTACCAGCACCTCCACAGGCTAGGATAATAGCTTTGGCTCGTAATAGAACCGGCTGGCAAGTTTTGATATCTAAGCCTACGGCTCCAACAATTTTATCGCCATTATTGAGAAGTTTTAAAATAATTACATTTGATAAAATCTTCACATTACGTTTACGAAGCTCACCAACTAGAGTACGAAGCATTTCACGACCGGTACGGTCCTCTAGGAATGGACAACGGTGGAAAGAATGGCCACCATCAATACGCAAAGAGTAATTTTTACCATCATTTTCACGCTGCCATAAAGCTCCAATTCTTTCCAATTCCAGAATCAGGTTCGGGGATTCTTCTACAAGTATTCGCACAAGTCGCTGCTCATTTAAAAAAGAGCCGCCTTTAACAGTATCTCGGAAATGAACATCACGGCTGTCACCGGGCAAATGCCAATCACCAACACCTGCAATTGCTCCTGGCGCCATTATAGTGCTTCCGCAACGCCCAGGTACCCCCTTTAAGACCATAGTTACGGTTACGCCATGTTTGCTAGCTTCGTAGGCAGCCATGGCCCCAGCCCCACCGCCGCCGATAACTAGAACATCTGTATCAAAGTTATGCATATTTAAGTTCATTATTTATGTTTTTGGCAAATAAGAGGAGCTGCCCAGGCAATGCCACCTAGAAGCAAAGCCGCGGCGGCTATAACCCCGCTGCCCAAGAAGGCGACGTGCCGCCAGAATTGTTCTGGAAATAGCTTGGGGAGATAGCCCGAACTCATCCACCATGGATTGTGAAAGACAAAATAGTGAAACTGGATGAATAATTGCTCAAAGTCAATAATAATTGAGGCGATGCCCAGCAGAGCTATAAGAACCAGAGTGAGCGCACATCCTCGCCTCATTCCTTTAGCTAAATCTTGCCAGCGGCCTTTTCCCCACAGCAAAAAGAGCAAAACATAAATTATGATATAGGCAAAGCTTGCTAACTGAGTTTGATGGTTAAATTGAAATAGCCGCCTGACATCCGCCAGATGAGTAAGCTCGCGGTTCTGGTCATCTTCCTGAAACAGTGGAATCTCTTCCTCACCCTCAATAACTACCATCATTTGAGGTGTCTCTATCCTAAAATTAAAGTAGTCAACAAGCCTTTTTGCCACATTGCCTAACTGTTCCCTGTCTATTCCTGTATCTTCGCTTACACCATATCTATCGAAGCCATACTCGTAGGGACGCGTGCTGTTCATGCACAAGCGAACAGTGCTGGTAAGGAGCAGAAGGGGAAAACAAATTATAAATAGCCAGTAAGCAACAACTTTAATGACTTTCAATGTTTTAAGGATGCCGACTTCACTCACTTAACTTAAACCCTAAATTCTAATTTCTAAATCCTAAACAAATTCTAACAAATATCAAAAATCAAAGATAAAAAATTAAGATTACAATTCAAAATGCAAAAAGGCTACTAAACTGATTTTTAAATTTTGCCCTGTCATTTTGCATTTTTACTTTTACCTTTTGATTTTCCTTTATAATTTCGTGCTTAGAATTTATCCATATTTAGTGCTTCTTTCAGTAACCCCCGTGTTATAATTCAGCCAATGCCGCAGAAGTTTACGCACCTTCATGTTCATACCGAATACAGCTTGCTTGATGGCATGTGCCGCATTCCCCAGCTTATTGCCAGGACTAAAGAATTGAGCATGGACAGCCTGGCTATTACTGACCATGGGGCGATGTACGGTGTCATTGATTTTTATCTGGCAGCTAAGGAGGCAGTTATAAAGCCGATCATTGGCTGTGAAGTGTATGTGGCTCAAACCGATTGCCATAGCCGAGATCCTAAATATAAAAATCCATATCATCTTACTCTACTGGTTAAGGATAAAAAAGGATACCATAATTTAATTCAATTAGTTACCAAAAGTCACCTTGAGGGATTTTACTATAAGCCTAGAGTAGATAAGGAACTCCTAAAGCTTCATCGTGATGGACTTATTGTTCTTTCCGGCTGTGCTCATGGGGAACTAGCTCGATTTATTCTGGAAGGGCGGATAGATGAAGCTGCCAGAGCAGCCTCATGGTATAAGGAAACCTTTGATGATTATTATCTAGAGATTCAGAGACACCCAATTCCTGAGCTGGAGCAAATTAATCGGGGGCTTGTTTCTCTATCCACCAAGCTTGATATCCCCCCTGTGGCCGCTGTTGATGTCCATTATATTAATAAAAAAGATGCCCCTACTCATGAACTTCTGCTATGCATACAGACCAATACATCTATACACGATGAAAAGAGACTAAAGATGGCAGGCGATTTCTTTTATCTAAAAAGCCCTGAGGAAATGGAGCAGCTCTTCAGCGACCTGCCTCAGGCCGTAGAGAATACCCAGCGTATTGCTGATATGTGTCAACTGGAATTGGATTTTACCAAGCTTCATCTGCCTAAGGTAACGCCGCCACAAGGCAGAACAGCAGACGATTTCTTGGCTGAGCTTTGCTGGCAAGGGCTGGAAAAGAGGTACTCAAAGCTGACCTCTCAGGTCAAGAAACGTCTTAGCTACGAACTCGAAGTGATCCAAAAAACAAGGTTTGCCGATTACTTCCTCGTTGTTTGGGATATTACTTCCTTTGTCCGAAGCCAGGGCATCCACTTTGGTGTTCGAGGGAGTGCTGCTGCTAGTTTGGCTCTTTATAGCCTGGGCATCACTGACATCGATCCTTTAGCCTATGAGCTTGTTTTTGAACGCTTTCTCAATGTGGAGCGTGGCGAACTTCCAGATATTGACCTTGATTTCCAGGACGATCGCCGTGACGAGGTTTTGACTTATGTCAACCAAAAATATGGCACTAACCATGTAGCTCAAATTATCACTTTTGGCACTCTAGGTGCCAGGGCGGCGTTAAGAGATACTGGACGAGCGCTAGGTATGCCTTATGGGCAAGTCGATCGAGTGGCTCGGCTCATTCCTCCAGAGCCGACTATAACCTTAGGTAGAGCTCTGGAAGAGGGTAAGGAGCTTAACGAAATCTATTGTCAGGATGAGACAGTACGTAACTTAATTGATTCGGCCAGGAAGGTGGAGGGTCTGGTCAGGCACGCTAGTACCCATGCCGCTGGCATTGTTATATCACACGATCCCTTAGCCGAGTATGTACCTTTGCAGCTAGTAGGCAAAGGTGAACAGCACGCGGTTATGACTCAGTTCCATATGGAAAACATCGCTCGTCTCGGACTCTTAAAAATGGATTTCCTGGGGCTATCCAATTTGACCATTTTGGCTAAAGCCACGGAGACCGTAAAGAAAAAACGCCGAATCTCTATAGATTTGCAAAGTATCCCTCTCAATGATAGCAAGACTTTCAAGCTGCTTGCTTCGGGAGAAACTAAAGGTATCTTCCAACTAGAAGGCAGTGGCATGCGCCGCTACATAGAAGAACTTAAGCCCACGAATTTTAGTGATATCGCTGCCATGATAGCGCTTTATCGCCCGGGACCAATGGAACAGATTCCTACTTTCATCAAAGCCAAGCAAGGGGTAATTCCGGTTCATTATCCTCACCCTGCTTTAAAAGAAATCCTAGAGGAAACCTACGGAGTTATTGTCTATCAGGAGCAGGTAATATTTATTGCTCAAGCTCTAGCTGGCTACAGCCTGGGGCAGGCTGACATCTTCCGTAAAGCCATGGGGAAAAAGATACCAAAGGTGATGAAGAAGGAAGAAAAGAACTTCGTTGCCGGAGCCAACAAGAAGGGTATATCGACGGAATTGGCTAAGGAGGTGTTTTCCTTAATCGAACCCTTTGCCGGTTATGCCTTCAATAAAGCTCATAGCGTAAGCTATGCCCTTATTGCCTATCGCGGTGCCTATCTTAAGGCAAACTATCCCACTGAATACATGACTGCTCTCCTCAACACTTATTGGGACGATATGGAGAAGATTCGCTCGGCGGTAGCTGAATGCCGTAGGTTGGGTATTCAAGTGCTTGCCCCAGATATTAATAGGAGCCAGGTTAACTTTGCCATTGAGACCTCACCCTCGGGCGGGAAAGCTCCAGTAAATGGAGAGGGAAGGGGTGAGGATGCGATCTGTTTTGGGCTAGCTGCTATCAAAAATGTCGGCTCTTCACCTATTGAGTGTATCTTGTCTGCCCGCAAGCAAGGGGGTGTTTTCAAGTCTATAGAGGATTTTTGCCATCGAGTCGATTTGCGTAATATTAATAAGAAGGTCTTAGAAAGCTTGATTAAAGCCGGTGCCTTTGACTCCTTGGGCAGTCGGGGGGCTTTTCTTAAATCAATTAGCAAGATTGTCTCCTTAGCTCAAACGGAGCAACGAATGAAAGAGTCAGGACAAGCTAGCATGTTTGATTTAACATCTCCTGTTTTTGTTCTCGTTCCAGAGGTAAAAAAAGGTGAAGACGTATCCATTAAGCAAAAACTGGATTGGGAAAGAGAATTATTAGGTGTTTATTTCTCCTCGTCACCTCTTGATTCTCTAGCCCAGTCATTGCGAGCGGAGCGAAGCAATCTCATTTCCTGTGGTGAAATCGGCACTGATATAGCTAACGAAACTGTGGTAACTGCTGGAATGGTGGCCTCAGTGCGTCAAGCTTACACTCGAGATAGACGTCCTTTTATCGTTGCCATAATCGAAGACTTAAATGGCGGTATAGAAACTATTGTCTGGCCAGGGCTTTATGAAAACACTAAAGAGCTATGGCAAGAGGGCAATATCCTCTTAGTCAATGGATTGGTGAAAGTAAGAGATGGAAGGGTGCAGTTAAATTGCCAGCAAGCACAGCGCTACCAGCCTCGAGATACACCCTCTCCCTCAAAAGGAGGGGGTGAGGGTGAAGGGCGCCATCTTATAATAAACCTCAACCAGACAGGCAATGCCGAAGAGGATATTGAGTGTCTACGCAAGGTTATTAGTATCCTGCAGGACTATCCTGGGCATGATACAGTCTCTCTTAGTATCATGGGTGGGGATGAACCGACGAATCTGGATATGCCGGAAGTAACCATAAACTACTGCCCTGAACTGGCAAGTGAATTAAGCAATATATTAGGTAAAGGCATTTTAAGGCTTGAGCAACGGCTCATGTAGGGGAGGGGCTTGTCCCCTCCCCTACACTGTCTCATTATTCCACCTCAGGCTCAATTAAGCCATAATCACCGTTTTTGCGGCGGTATAAGAGATTGAGTTTACCAGTTTCAGCATTGATAAAAAGGAAAAAGTCATGTCCCAGAAGCTCCATTTGATTTACGGCTTCATCTTGAAGCATGGGTTTGACCAAGAAATGCTTACTCTTTACTACTCTTTTCGGCGCTTCAACTTCCTCCGTTTCTTCTGTTGCTCCTTGGCGGGCCAGGGAAATGCCTCTGCCCTTGTCATATAGCTTACCTTTGTATCGTTCAATTCGACTGGTTAGCGCATCCATTACCTTATCTATGGCTGTGCGGATATTCTCAGCTTTTTCCTGAGCTCTGATTAAGGTGCCTTTACTATCAAGGGTAACCTGAACGGTAAATCTTTGCTCAGGCAGCTTTGTCTTTTCCTTGGAAATCTCGACCTTGCCTTCACCAATAGCGGGCAAATAACGGCTTAGTTTACCAATCTTTTTCTTGGCTTGCTCTTGTATTGCTTTAGAGGCTTCCACATTTTTGGTAATGATTTGCAGATTCATGTTCCCCCCTTTTAGATTTCTCTGGCTAAGGTTAAGCCCCATACTGAAATAGCACCGCTACTTTTGAGAGCCGAAGCGCAGGATTCTAGTGTAGCTCCAGAAGTGCACACATCATCAATGAGGATAATCTGTTTATCACTTGCCTTTCCATTCTGACAGGTGAAGGCATTGGCTACATTCCTTCGCCGCTCCTCTATATTAGATGCTTTTACCTGAGGTTTTGCTTCTTTAACTCGAATAAGGCAATCTTCAAGCACAGGCAAGTTTGTGAGCTTACCCAATTCCCGAGCCAGGAGGCTTGATTGATTATAACCCCGTTCCCTCAGTCGTCGTGGGTGGAGAGGCACTGGAACGAGAGCTTCGCCAGGCAAGGGATTTGACCGCAGGTAATCGGCTAATAACTCAGCTAAGCAAAAGGAAATCGCCTTCAAATTCTGATACTTTAGTTGATGGATGGCCTTGCGCATCACTTCATCAAAACGAAATGGAGAACGGATGCCATCAATTTTGCTTTGTAATTGCCGGCAACCTGGACATAGAATGCCACTAGCTTGAGGTCTGCCACATTTGGGGCAGAGTGGCGATAGCAATTTTGGTAGTTTTCTACGGCAATTAGAGCACAAAAAACTACCTACTTTCCCACAGCCAACGCAATGACGTGGGAAAAAGGAATCAATCGCTAACTCAGCCAGCCGACTTAATTGAGACAAACCTACTATTGGTACGCTGGTTTTCAGCGTGAGCGAGTTTGAAGCACTCCACTGAGAATAGGTTCGTTTAGATATACATCGCCCTTCCTGATCTTGATGTTGTAACCGCAATCAGGATTAGTGCATACCCATGCTTTGTAACGAACCTCTCCACCCTGACTGAAATCCGAGAGGGGCACTAGGTCTCCTTTACCACACTTCAGACATTTGGGGAACGAAACATTTTCCAATGGTTCCACCTCCCATCCATAAATATTTATTATGGCATATACTAAAAATAATAAGCATATACTAAAAATAAGTTGTTGGCAAGCGAAATTTAAGTTTGATCTGAAAAATTTTGTTTTTTAATTAGCCTTTCTCAGTCTCTAGGTCTCTAACTTTGTCATAAATAGGCGGGTATAAATAGCTCCAGCGGGTGTTAGCTGACTTCTCATAAGGCTAACAGCCTCAACATCAAAAGGATAGCTAATTTCAAAACTGGTAGACATTACTAGTTCGCCAAAACTTTTTTCCCCCTTGGGTGACGCTCCTTGCCTGATGCGAGCTAAGGTTAGATGCGGCACAAAGGGGCGTTCCTCTTTAGCAAAGCCTAAAGGAGCAAGTGCCAAATCAATGTTTTGTTGCAAGCTCAATAACTTATCTATTTCTCCTTTGATGCCAACCCAAAGGACACGAGGCTGCTTTAGATTAGGGAATGCCCCCAAACCTGAAATCTCCAGATGAAAAGGAGAGATCCCTTTGGTAGCTTCCTCTATGGCTTTGGTTATCTCAGCTACTTGCTTAAGAGGAACATTGCCCAAAAACTTTAAAGTTAAGTGGATGCTTTCAGGATTCACCCATTTGACAAAGGGGTGCTCGGCTCTTTCCAGCTCATTTCTTAACTGTGCCAGCCCGCTTTTAACATTCTGGGGCAATTCGATAGCGATAAAAGAGCGCATTTGCTCAGAATTGTGTGCCAACTTTGCTCCTTTGATATTAATTCATAGCTCGTTCACTATGTTCAGGATTTTTTGTGCATTGCCACCCAAGATTTTAGTTTTGTCCCTTTTGGCAAGTTCGAGAGACTGGATTTGAGCCATTACTCGACTTTGGGAAATAAGGGGATAATCACTGCCAAAGAGTATTTTGTCACTGCCAATAATTTCGCTCACCTGTGGGAAAATCTGAGGTTGGTAAAGGAAAACGGTGGCGGCGGTATCAAAGAAAACGTTAGTCAACACTTTAGCTACCTCGGGCATTAAGGCGTAGAAGGGCAAACCACCACCCCAATGAGCACAAACTAATTTCAAATCGGGGAAGCTTAATATAAAAGAGTAGAGGACATCGGGAGTAATGCTGCCTTTGCCGCTATATTGGTGTCCCACAGGCTCGGAGGAATGGGTTAGAAAAATTAAATTGTGTTTCCTCGCGGCATCAACTAGAGGCTTCATAATCGTTTTATCTGTCAGGTCAAAGCCCTGCACATCAGACCTCATTTCCCCAATCCCTCTAGCTCCGGCTTTAGCACAGCGCTCTAGCTCAATTATAGCAGCATCCCCAGCCTTGGGTTGAACGCTACAGAAGCCGATAAGCCTGTCGGGATAGCGTGATATGGAATCTAAGATATAATCGTTAGTTGCTACACAAAGTTTGTGGCTCCCCCAACCTATATTGAGGGCAACAGACAAATCAACCTTGGCTTCGTCCATGCTGGCAATCAGCTCTTCAGCAGTTACCAGTTTAGCTTTTGGTTGAGAGTAAAGCAATGAAAAGCAGGAATCACGCTTGAGATATTCATCACGCCTCTCCTTTATCCAGGTAGGGAATATGTGAGTGTGAAAGTCTATAATCACCTGCGCATTATACCCTGATTTGCCTAATGTCCTCAATGGTGGGTGTTTACCCTTAATCCGTGGGTTCGGGAAAAAAGATGAAGCTATACAAATTCGCTTCTATAGTCACCTTTCAGGTGGTTGAAAATTGTAATACTCTGTAATACCA
>Ga0209609_10001803_pt1 | contig 12373 bp, 12 predicted proteins | sample LakKivw325mmetaG_FD_184136 | JGI IMG/M metagenome (GOLD analysis project Ga0209609, IMG submission 184136) | Anoxic lake water microbial communities from Lake Kivu, Rwanda to study Microbial Dark Matter (Phase II) - Lake Kivu water 325m metaG... | ecosystem: Environmental > Aquatic > Freshwater...
TGTCAGCTTCAGAGATAATTGACCACTCAAGAGCCTGGCCATACGGTGGATTCATCACCACCACGTCGTAGTCGTTGAGGAAGACGTCCAGCAGGTGGACGGACTTTTCGGCCTCCTCAGCGAAGAGTTGGGCGTTGAGGTCGTGGGTCTGGAGGGCTTCGGCGGCGAAGGTGCACAGGTCGTCCAGTAGGCGGGCCAGGGTATAATGAGCACCCCACTCCTCCAGCACGGCACCGGAAACCTCGGCCAGGGAGAGTTGGCGGGTGGGCAGCTCAAAGCTAGGTAGCTCCCGCTGCCGCTGGGTATCCCAATCCCGCACCGCCGCGTGGCCGGCTTTGGCCAGGATGTCTCGCAGCCGCTCCTCCACCCGCAGCAGGCTGCCCACCTCGGCCACGTTGGCCATCTCGTCCAGCACCTGCCGCACGGCGTCCTGCACCACCTTGTCGTCTCTGTATTGGTCCAGGAATCGCTGGCGGGCACCGTCGGCGGAGAGCACGGCGTCGGCTACCACCAGGTTGACGTGAGAGATGTGCGCGTTGGGGTTGGCGGTCTTGGCCTTGATAAAGAGGCTCAGCCCGGCCAGTTGCACCGCCCGCAGGTCAATGTCCACCCCGTAGAGGTTGTGGCGGAGGATCAGATTTGCGATCTCCGATTGTCGATTTTCGATTGGGTCGCCCGCTTCGTTACCCGCAATCGGCCAACCATGCTCAAGAGAATCCAGGTACATCTCCTGGAAGACCTCGAAGGCGTAGTGGCCGAAGTGCATAGTCCCGCAGGCGGGGTCAATGAGGCGAATCTCGGTCACTGGCTTCGGCTCGCGGCAGGGTGAGGCGTGGAGGTTGTTGATCGGCGAATCCGGGTCGAGGGCGATCTTCGATTGCCGATTTTCGATTTCCGATTTGCCGGTTGGCAGAGGCTCGGGCACGAGGTAGTCGCATTTCGCACGGACACGTTTGGAGTCCGGGTGCATCTCCAGCCAGAGACGGCCCAGGGTGTTGTCCACCAGGAACTTGACGATCCAGCGCGGGGTGAAGAACTGGTTAATGATGGCCACCTCGACCGGCCGGCGGGGCTTGCCCCGCTTGCGGATGGCCTCCTTCTGCTCGGCGTTGTAGAACTGGTAGATCCAGCCGATGATCTCGTCCTCGGACCAGGGGCTGGAAGCTGGAGGTTGGAGATTGGAGGTTAGAGGTTGGGGGGAGTCATCGGGCGTATTGCGTGTTGCGTGTTCCGTATCTTCGCTCAAGAAGCCCGCCTTGGCATCCAGGTCGTTGATCAAGGCAATGCATTTTTTGAGGACGGGATAGCTGGGCCAGAGGATGGAGTTGGCTGGGGGATGACGGCCCACCAGTGGGTCGCCGACGTCGAAGAGGAACTTGAATTCGGCGTACACCCGCTGGCAGACTTGGCGGATAGCGCCGGGGAGAGCGTCGTCGGGTTGGCGGGCTTGGTCGGGGTGGGCGTTGCGGTAGTCGTAATGGGCGCGAGAGCGGCCGCCGTAGGCGTCGCGGGTCGTGATGATCTCGGGGATGAGGCCGCGCACCTCCAGGCACTTGAGGGCGACGAGCCGGTTGAGGTGGGTGAAGGCGATCTCGCGCACGAACCAGTCCACGGCCTCGGCCCGCTGTTTGGGCGTGGCCCTCTCGGGGTCCGCCCCGATGCGGCGGAGGTGCTGTTCCAGGGCGGCTTTCAGCCGGAAATGGTCAATGGTCGCCTGATCGTCCTGCTGGATGTGGGGCAGGCGGTCCAGGGGCAGCCAGCGCTCGCTGGCGAAACCATACCGCTTGAGCTGGATGGCGATGTCGTCCTCCAGTTTGTGTCGCAGGGTGAGGACGAGGGATTTGATAGCGGATTTGGCCTGGCGGTTCATCGGTTCACCGTCGTCACGCAGTCACCGCTTGAGTGGGTACCAACTCCAGCAGGATGCGGCGACCATCCTCCAGCACGATTTCGTTTCCTTCCACGGTGATGGCAGCCTCTGATCCCAGCGGGGAGAAAACCAGCCTGTCACCCACAACCCGGGTCTGCAAGCGAATCACCTGGGCAGCCTCTCGTTTCTCCCGATCAATGAGCGCCAATGCCTCGAAAAAAGTGGATAGGGGAACCTCGGTCTGTTCACGCGCTATAAAGTCATCCACCACTTGCTCGAACTCTTCCGGTGACATCTCTTCAAGCAATTTCTCACTCATCCTATTCCTCCCGTTGGCGGGTTTTCACCCGTTGTTTCCACACGTGATAGTCTACAGCAATCAAAGAGCCCTCAGCATACTCAACCCGGACCGCCTGGGGGAACAAGCGGGCTGCCTCCTCCAAAGGGGCAGACACGGTATCGCCATTTACATCTCGCCAGGCTGCCTCGGTCATAATGACAGCGAGTCGATAGCGGCGTTGCTGCTCATCGTACAGACGTGTGATGTAGAAATCATGGCGTAGAACCTGCGTCCGGGCTGTGACCAGAAAGTAGGGTGAGATCTTGACATCCCCCTCACGTCTCAGCACGATCAAGTCAGATCTGGAACGGCGTTCTACGGGGTCACGAATGTTGTGGGCGACGAATTCAACACCCGACTGTTGCAAGTCCTGGTAGATTTGCGCTTCGAAAATGTACCCCCGGGCGAAAGCATCCCACCAGTAGTAACAGTAGGCCAGCAAATAACGGGTCTCAGGGATGTCGCGCCGGTAAAGACCAGCGTCGGCCAGTTCCTGCGCAATGGTGCGGGCCACGGATGCTTTCAAGCGTTCGCCTTCGACTTGCATGTCTTTCAGCGCCAGCAGTTGCTCAATAAAGTCGTCGGCATGTTTTTGCTCCACCAAGCGGGCATAGATGGCGGAGAATGCTTCTCGCTGTTCCCCCACTGTTACCGTGCTGTCGTCCAACAGTTCAAAGGCTCGAAGCGCCGTCAGCCATTCCAGGGCACTCAACCGACCGTGTTGGGTCAGATAGCGGACAATAGCGGCGCGTTCGTCTTTTGTCAGTTGGGGGTTCAACCCAATCTGGATCATATTGTTCGCTCTGTCGCTGGTCTATTTATTGTACCACATCCGCGCCGCTTTGTTCAACTCAAAGGGCAGCTAGCGCTTCAGTTGGATGGCGATGTCGTCCTCCAGCTTGCGGAGCAGGGTGAGGACAAGGAATTTGAAGGCGTATTTGCCTTGGCGGTTCATGTTAGAGCCTTCCTCATAGTGCCACGCTGATGGCTAACATGGTTGGCCTGCTACCCCTGCCGACGTGTGGGTAGGAGCCCAACTGTGTTGGGCGTACCCGATTCATTCCAACTCGACCGCGTCGGCCTCGGCCAGAGCATCGGTAACTGCTCCGCGAAGGGCATCCAGCACCTCCTCCAGCTCATCCTTGTTCTCGATCCACCGCTTCGGTACCACGCTAGCGACGCGAATGTATTTGACCTTCCCCCGCTCATCATAAGGCCTCTTCTTCTCCTTCACACGTTGTCGAATACGTTCTGCCTCGGGGCGAATCAATCGGATATGCAAGTCCATAGTCTCCAAGGATGTGCCACACGCTTTGCAGCGCAAGCCATCATCGTCCCAGGCCAGACCCTTGCAGGCATATCTGAGGAGTTCATCAACCGTAATTCCATTGGCTTCCAAAGCAGCTACCTCTCGGCCATGAACTTCGCTACGCCTCTCGTGTAACTGGCGGTACACTTGACGGAAGCATTCGCGTAGAGGGGTATAGGCCACGGTGAAGCGATCCCACTCATGGGCGGCACGCCCATTGGGGACGAGCGTCCGCAGCGTCTCTCGCCAGCCCCGGGCGTCCTCCTCAGAAAATGGTTCTGCTCCCGGGATGGCTTCCGCCCGCTGTATCTCCTCCAGCAGCTTACGGCCCCGTTCGAAGATGGGGAGCTTCTTATCACGGATAAAGGCGTACAGGGTCTGGACCTGGGCGTGCCAGGTGCGTACTGCCTCCAGGTTCTCCAGAAATGCCTTGACTACCTTGCCAGAGTTGGCGAAGCGTGTGACCCGGAAATGGAGGTCCTGGCTGCGTTGCAGGGCCTCCGGGATGGGATAACCGGCCAGACGGAGTTGTAGGGCAACCCGCTCGGCGCGTCCATTCCAATGTTCCAGCTCCTCTTTGATCTGCTCAGCCAGTGTGTTGGCCGTCTCCTCCCGCCGGGGCGCGTCGAAGATGAGCTTCAGTTCATCTTGGGTTCGCCGCAGTTCATTGGCGGTTACGGCCTCGGCCTCTTCGTAGAAGAAGACGGCACGGCGGAAGGGACGCACCTGAGTGAAGAGAACCTGAGCGGCCGGGGCCGTATAGTCAGTGTAGTGCACGTTGTCGGCCTTGACCGTGACCATGCCGGCGCGGAACATCGCCGCCAAGACGAGTCGGACGATGGCCGGATGCCAGCCGTAGTCCCCACTGGTGAAGTGTTCTTCCAGTGCCCTACCGCTGAGGTCCTCACCTCGGTTAGAGCGTCGCTCCAGCTCTCGTCGCACCTCGTCCACTACGGCGCTGTGCTGGTTGAGATGACCATCGGCACCGAAAAGGTCCAACATTGCCCCCACCGTGGGCAAAGCGTAGGGTGCCACCGTCAGCACCGCCTTGATCTCATCCTCGTTAGGTTTGACGGCAGCCATGTCGAACTTGGGGTAGACGTAGGGCACTACCTGACTGACGTAGCGGTTGAAGATAGGGTTGAGGGTGGTGGTGCGTCCGTCCAGTTCCTCTGCACGACCGTTCCAGACCATGGTTCCGTTGTAGAGGGCCGTGCGCAGGGCCGTCTCGATCTTACCCTTCAAGGTGATGCTGGGTTAACTCCGGGCTCTCGGCAGCCACCCAGTACACGGTGTCAGGGTGGGCGAAGCTCTCGATTTGCTCCAGGTTTTCGAGGCTGAACCCGTCCTCCAACTCCACATAGAGGGGCGAGTATACTTCAAGGACGATATCCTGCCCCGACTGGAGCTCCTCGCCATCGCCTCGCACAACCACGTCGAACGTCCGCAGGCCGTCCTTGTAGTTCAGCTTGCCCACAGGACGCAGTACCTCGGCCAGCGCCTTCCGCACCTCCCGCCGCAAGTCAATCTGGCGGACGGTCACACCGGCCACCTCTTCCTCGAAGCTCTTCTTGGTCCCGGTGAGGAACTCCCAGACGCCTTCTTCCTTGGGAACCACATAGCGGGCAGCCCGCAGCCGCTCCAAGCTGGCCTGGATTTCGTCTCTCAGTCCATTGAGATCCTCGGCTCTCACATCTCGCAACAACGCGTGGGCCAGCGTCTCGGCTGTGACCGCGATCCACGGGACAGCTTGCAGCAGATAAAGGGCTTTTAGCACCCGCTGATCCAGCTCTCGGTAGCCAGGCAACTGTTGGGGAAGGCCCTCAATCTCTCGCTTATCCTGGGGTTGCAAATCCACGGCGATCTGATCGTACACCATGTCCATTGAGACCATACGCCCCAGCCTGCCGAGGATGAAACCGTTGGCCGGATTGCTGAGCACGCCCTGGGCCATGCCGATCATGCTGCGCACCTCAGGGTTGATCCCAAATCCGGTGGCAGTGGCGCTCTTGACGCTGGCGAAGATGGCTTGGATGAGGGTGGGGTGATAGGGCAAGAAAGGAGTATTGGCTGTGAAGCGGTCTACAGTCATGTCAGGCAGGTCGCGGCTGGCCCCGGGCAGGGTGGAGAGGACAGCCAGTGCCCCTTCGTGGTCGTGATAGAAAGCCTGGATGTCTGGCATCCGCTCATCCCTCTTCTTGAGGATGCGGCCCTCCAGCACCTTCTCTACATCCTCCGCCGTCAGCGCCAGGCGGGTGTCGAAGCGGTCTCCGATCTTGCCGAAGTCCGCTTCCAGAGCTTTCACTCCGGCGATCAGCTCGTGCAGCCTGGCTTGAGCGGTCACGATGAGCCACAGCTTGCCCCGCCCCTTGGTGGCGAACTCTTCGGCGATGGACTGAAGCTCCAACAGCTTCTGGCCGTCGGTGCCGATGAATTGTCCCATCTCGTCCATGACAAAGGCCAACCTCGGCGGTCGTTCTGGACGTCGTGGTGAGCCTGTCGAACCATCGCCGGCCACAGACAGGTTGTCCACGTAGTCCACCAGGCGCCGGGCCAGGTCGGAGACGGTCAGCCGCTGCCCCCGGTCCACCATCTCCAGCGCGGCCAGCGCCTCGTCGCGGCAGTATAGGCCTGAGGTGCCACAGCCTGGAGCACCTCGGCCACGGTAGACCGAATGAACAGATAGTCGTCCCGCTCCTCTTCCCAGGATCGCCCCACCCGCTTCTCGACTTCGGCTTTGAAGGCCTCGTAGAGCCCACGGTCAATCAAGGAGAGCTCCAGAGAGGCGACCACGGGGTCGGTACTCAGGCCGCGGCTGGCCAGGTAGCGGCGGTACATGATCTCACTGATGCTCTCGTCTTTTTGGGTCTGGTCCTGCTCCGCCTTGATCTGGAACATGATCACCCGGCTGTCCAGCAAGCCAATCCGATGGAGCAATCCCTCGATCTCAGCCCGGCGGGGGCTCCCAGCCAACCGCTCGACGAAGAGTTCGCGGGCCGTGTGGCCACCAATCCTGGGGTTGGTCAACAGGTAACTGAGGACTTTGGCAAAGTGAGACTTGCCAGAGCCGAAGAACCCGGAGATCCAGACGCCGATCTTGTCGGTGGGGGCAGTGCGGGATTCGGCATAGACTTCCTGGAAGTCGGCCAGTGCTCGTTCGATGGGCGCGGTGACCACGTACTCCCTCAGCTCCGTCTCCACCGTCGCCTCGGTGACGTCATCCACCTTGGCCACAGGCGGAATGTAGCGTTCGATGGGATAGATGAAGAGGTCTTTCAAGAGCGGAGAGTCTACCATGTTAGCTACTCCTCAATAATTCTACAGTCGCCCTATGACCTCCAGAAAGAGGTGCTTGCCCTGGTGACGCTGGCGCACCCCAGCGATGAAAGCTTCCCATTCGCCCGGCGCGTTGTGCTGCTGATAGATGTCCCGGATCATGCTCAGGTATCCCCGGGCCCCTTCGTACAGATGGCGGCGTTTGCCGGCGATCCGTTTCTCAGCCAGACGCTCGTAAGCCGTCACAGCCCAACGATAGTGTTCAGCCGACTCAGCAGCCCGATTGGCCACCCGCTTCACCAGCGATTCGTCCAGCATCCGCTTGGAGCGCTCGACGACCTCGATGGCCTGTTTCAGATCGTCGTTTGACAGTGCCACCTGCACCTGCAGCGATGGATGCCCGCGCTGCACCTGGGCTTCTAGCTCGGGGGCAATCTGCTCCCAGGTGCCCAATTCTCGTGCCAGGCCGGCGATTTCTTGATACGCCGTGAAGGTAGGGTGCGCGCGGAAGCGGACCAGGTGGACGTTCACAGCCTTCGTGCGATCCACTGCTTGATCGTAGCGCCTCAGGAGCCAGTCGCTAATCTTGTCCAACGGCCATCCTCTGGCCTCCGGAAGAGCAGCTTCGGCCACCTCGTGGGCTAATGTTTCGTGCCCAGCATGCTCCAGTTGCTCGATGAACGACCATGCTTCATGGCTGGGTAGCGGGTGCTGTCGGACGAGGCGCATTGCCTCCTCCTCGCGTCCCAGACTCACCAGCTTCTCGCAGAGTGCCAGGCGGCGATTGTGTTCCGCACACAGTTCCAGGTACTCTTCGTGGCGTCCCTCGCGCTCGTACATCTTGAGCAACATGGTGATCAGGCCTCGTTGCTTCCACTCGCCTTGGTGCTCATCTAGGGCCTCGCGGATCCAGAGCTCCAGCATTTGGGCATCATCCGGCTGATACGTCGCCACAATCATATCCGTCAGGTCATCCTCAAAACCATACCCGCCCATGTCGTTGACGCAGAGCTCGAACATATCCAACAACCACATCTGACGTTCGAACTCATCCCAGTCCGTTTGGGGGACGATCTCCTGAAGGGCCTTGGCGCATTCCTCTCCCAGAAAGCCCATGCTGCCGCTCGAATCATCGCAGTACCTGATGCCCTCCACGCATCCGCGCAGCAGCTCAGTGTAGACAATCGCCGCGTTGGTGAACTCGCCACACTGGGCGAATCCCTGGGCCATACGCTCCACCGTATGCAGGCCGTCCATGAGCTCGTCCATGTGATACCAGTCCGCCCCCTCGCCGATGATATATGCGACCTCGCTGTGGTATGTCGCTGTGCTCACCCGATGGGGTCGCGAAGCAGAGGGGGGGGTTCGGGCGGCTGTGCCCGGTATTGCTCTATCAACTCGTACAATGAGGGATCTCGGCGCACCATTTCCCCAATGAGAGTGACCAGCGTCTCCCTGGGTTGGGCTTCCAGAACCTCGCTCAGATCATCGTACACGGCAAACCGTTCGGGTTCGCGAACCCACGTCAGCAACAACGCCACCAGATGTTTGCAAATCCCGCCATAGTCATACGGGCACGAGCACCAGGTATCCGCGATCCTCGCCTCACTCAGTTCCACTCGCAGGCGATAGTTGACCGCAGCCGAGCCCTCACACTCGGCCTGGAGCACGTTCCCCTCGCGTACGGGATTCTGAATCGCTCCACGAACGAAATAGCTCAGCCCGCGCTCGAAACTTGTGGCAGTTGCCAATTCTTGGATGTCTTGTTCTGAGATCGTGTAGGGTGAGGTGTTCATCATCCCTTCCGGCTAAATCAAGTCTCGCGTTCGATAGTACCCACTCGGCCGCACGCCGAGGAAGAGCAGTCGGCCATCCACATCCACCTCGCCTGGGTAAAACAATGTCAGCGCCATGGGCGGCGTGATCCGGTTGACGCAATCGTCCAAAACAGGACCCAGATGCAGATAGGGATAAACGAAAGCGACTTCAACGAGAAAGATTACCCCATCACCCTTCAGCCGTTCGGTGGCGGCCAGGAGTTGATGAACCAACTCCTGACGGGCATGCCTGGCGATATTGGCACTCAGGCGATCCCCCTCGACACCTTCCATCTCAAAGAGTTGGTCAAGCCGTCCTCGCTGCTCGTAGTGAGCGAAGATGGCCCTACGGCATGAGACTGTCTCCAACAGGATTCCATCCCGTTGGAGCGTGCGCGCCAGCCGTTCTCGCAAGCGGCAGCACTCGACCTCCTCCTCGGGCCGGTAGACCAGCCGCACGAAAGGCACCCCGAGGTTCTGGACCAGTGTCCCTCGATGGTGGAACAACAGATCTTCCAGTTCCTCAAACTTCTCTTGTAAGGGCCTCAACGCATACCTCCAGGGATGGGTAGTGCAGGTCCAGGCTGTAAATGTCGCCCCGATGCTTGAAAGTGCAGTGACCAGTCGCCGCTGCTTCGTCGAGCAAAGTCACAACATCAGCCGGTTCAAGGAAGAAGAGTCGCCAGTCCTCAAGGTCAAGGAGCTCCTGGGGAGTTGTCAGTCCGTCCTCAGCAAGCCGATAGAGGACATAGACAAAGGCAGGGAGTGGAACGTATAGGCGGGAGAATTGCTTGCGCTGCGATCTTTCCAACAGGCCGAAGTCTCGCAGAATGGTGAGGATGTTGCTGGCTACTTTGTCACGGGTTTGAGGGGACCACGCTGTCAGCTCTGGATGCTCCGCTGCGATGTCATCGAAGTAGCCCTGGACATCGCTTTTGTCAATGCTGCTGTAGCCAGCAGTGTAGCGAGGATAAAGGCAATAGATCGTCGTATCACGGAGGATGGGGGATGACCGGCATAGTTCGTAGAACAGCACTAACCTTTCCGTTTGGCGGTCGGGTGCGTGCACCACCATACAGGCCAAGATATGAGCATGGTCTCCATTGGTCAGATACCGGGCATGGATGTTCTCCCACACTGACTGCCGGGTGTTCATGGTCATTTTGCCCAATAGGTCGTGATCCATGACCATCGCTCTGACCTGATCGAGGCTATGACCACGATCAAGCTGACTCAGAACGGTTAATGTTTCGTCGAGGAGTGCGCCCTTGCCCGAGATAGAGCTGCTGTATCGAATCCCGCTTCTGCTCTGCTGGTATAAATTCGAGGACATGATTACGCTTACCAGTCTTTCATGATCTTCAAGGTGGAGAGGACAGATGACCGCCTTCTCTATGCCCACCTTGGAGTCATACAATTCTAACGGCGAGTTTCTCCGCTTCCGCTGCAACCCCTGCTCGCTGGGAGTGGTATAGATCCTGGGGTATCCACACTCTCATACCCCAAAAACCTGGACCATCCGGTCCAGGGGCCCGCCCGCGTCCATCAGGCTCTTCGTGCTGCCTATCCTGGCCAGGGTACCCGTCTGTTCTGGTGCCACAGGCACAGACGCCTGTGCGGCCTGTCCTGTCCGTCGGACAGACGGGCGGCCTCAGACGGCACTCTGCGGCACGGCTGGAAGGGCCTGTCTTGGCCAGGGCCTGTCCCAGTCAGGGGGCGGCAGGTGATTCCCTTTGAAAAACTAAGGCATCATGAGGCTCCCAGCGAGGCGGCCTGCCCTTTTTCGATCAGACTCTCCAAAAACTCCTGGACAGTAATGACATGGCCCAACTCCTCATGAGGATAGACATCAATGGGGTGTCTGCTATCGTCCCCATAAACAAACAGTGCAGGGACACCTTTACCGAAGAAGCATCCACTGCGCCTGCGACTGCCAAATATGCGTCGAATCCCGAACTTTCGGCGGACAGAGGGATATATAGCTTCCATGTAAGCCTCCTGGATCTCTTTATCGGATAGTTGACTGGTGTCAATCCTTTCGTAATCTAACCCTTTATCCTTGAGAAACGCTAGAAGCTCCAGTGCTTCATCGAAGCCCTGGTTGGCCCGATCGGACGGAAAGACCTTCTCGTTGGTGCTTAGATATAGCCTCAGTTTCACGTTACCACCTCCTCCCCCTCCCCATTATAGCTCAAAATCAAAGACCGTCAAGTTCACCTCCGACGGCCTAATACTACAACGATGGTTTGCTTAACGGTGTGGCTGATTAATGGTATTATCCTTCCAGAGAACGGAGGCAAAGCATCCCTGTTGGAGGATAATGACTATGTACGCCACGCCAGGTGTTTCTTCGCAACCGCCAGCCGACAAACGGGACATCCCCCTGCTGACCTTGAAGCCCCAGCAGATCACGGGTTTGCTGGATCACCTACGCTCCTTCTGGGAGCGTTTTGCTCGTTTCTTCCAGCGCCGGGAGCAGCGGGAATGGGGCTTCAAATACCTCCAAGGCCGCCTATTGGACGGCGGGAAACACTACACCCAGCCGCTGGCCCGCCGGCTGGGCGAGAAGAACGTGCGGGCCATGCAGAACTTCGTGGGTGCCTCGCCCTGGGATGACCAGGCCGTGCAGGAAGAGCACCAGCAGACCGTCCAGGAGACGTTGGGCGAGCCCGAGGGCCTGGTGATCATGGACGGGACGGGCTTCCCCCGCAAGGGCAGTGAGTCGGCGGGAGTGGCCCGCCAGTACTGCAATGAGACCGGCAAGGTGGACAACTGTCAGGTCGGCCTCTTTTTGACTTATGCCAGCACGCGCGGCTATGCCCTGCTCGATCGGCGACTGTATCTGCCCCAAGAGTGGTTCAGTCCTGAATACGCCGCTCGCCGAGAGCGTTGCGGCATCCCAGAAGACCTGCCCTTTCGCACACACCAGGGACTGGCCTGGGAGATGCTGGAGGGGGTGTACCGGCGGGGTGTGGTGACTTTCCGCTGGGTGTTGGGCGACGAGGAGTTTGGCTGCGACACCGGACTGTTGGACCAGATCGCCGGTCTGGGCAAGTGGTACTTCATGGAAGTGCCGGCCGACACCCAAGTCTGGCTGGAACGTCCCCAGACCGAAGTGCCCGCCTGGCAAGGACGAGGCCGCAAACCTTGCCGCGAACGCCTGGCAGCGGAAGCTCCGCTTCCCCAGACGGTGGCTGAGGTCGCAGCGGGGCTGCCGTCTCAGACCTGGCAATGCTACACCTTGCACGAGGGAAGCAAAGGGCCTCTGGTGGCCGATGTCGCCTGTGTGCGGGTGGTGGCGGTGCGAGACGGGCTGCCTGGCCCTGACGTCTGGTTGGTCATCCGCCAGAATGTGCTCACCGGGGAGATGAAATACTTCCTGAGCAATGCGCCTCAGGACACCCCTGCGGCCCAATTGGCTGGGTTGAGTGCCGCTCGCTGGCCAGTGGAACAGGGGATTGAAGACTGCAAAGACGAATTGAAGATGAACCAGTACGCCATGCGTAGCTGGCGAGGATGGCACCATCACATGACGCTGGTGATGATTGCCCATCTCTTCCTGGTGACAACGCAACAGGCCTTGAAGGAAGATGCGCCGGCGTTGACGGTGTCGCAAGCGCGACTGCTGTTGCAGGCTGTATTGCCCAAGCCCGTCTTCGATGCTGAGATCCTTGAGGGATCGAATTCTTAACAAACAGAGCAAATTCAGGTCGCTCTCATAACCGGCACAAGGAAGGCGTCATCCGTCCAGGCTTGGATAA
>Ga0209609_10001805_pt1 | contig 12353 bp, 7 predicted proteins | sample LakKivw325mmetaG_FD_184136 | JGI IMG/M metagenome (GOLD analysis project Ga0209609, IMG submission 184136) | Anoxic lake water microbial communities from Lake Kivu, Rwanda to study Microbial Dark Matter (Phase II) - Lake Kivu water 325m metaG... | ecosystem: Environmental > Aquatic > Freshwater...
CTCCACCGTCGGTGTTGGGCACGGACAGCACGCCGAGGAAGCGCTTGCCACCGCCGTCCGGCAAATCGGTCACCTGGGCTGCGGCGGTCGCCTGCGGGGCGTGCTGCCACTGTGGGCCGTGGGCGTTCAGCTCCATCATGCCCAGCTCGACGCCCCCGCGGCTGAGAGTGATCATGCCGCTTTGGTCCAGCTTCGCTGACAGCGCGTCCTGGGCCCACAGGCCGCTGGCGGCGGGTAGCAGCGTCAAGATCAGGGTGCTCAAGATGACGAGTCTGGATTGCGGGCTGCTCATTGGGCCACCTCCATGCCTTCTGCCCCCCTTTGTGTTTACGGCCGCACGATCTCGAACGGCAGGATGGGCAGGACCCCGAGTGAGACGCGCTCGCGCGACAGATCCCCGCGGTCGCCCGCGCCACCCTCAAGCTCGATTGAGGCGCCCAGGATCAGGTTGCCCGTGTTCCCCAGGTGCGCGATGATGGCATCGCCGCGCAAGGTGACCAGCAGGCCTGTCGGCGTGGCCTTCCAGTCATCCAGGATGATCCCCCGGGGGCGGCTCGCCAACTCCAGCTTGACCGCCGGCAAGGGCGTGTGCCGGCTGTCGGCCAGGACCTGCGGGGCCAGCAGTTGCGCCTGCACCGTGCCGCCCTGGGGTATGCGCGTCGGCGCGGTGCTGGCCCAGCGCACGCCCGGCAAGAGCGGCCGCCACACCGCCGGCACCGGCTGAGGGCGAGGGATGGCGACCAGGAACTCCTGCTGGGGCACGAGATGCCAGTAGGCAAAGGCCTGCATCATCTTCTCGGCGGGCACGGCCGGGCGGATGATCGCGGCGTCACCGACCTGGGCGCGGCCCTCGAAGTGCAGGGCGAACGCCTGTCGCGGCACGTCGCGCGGCGCCGTAACGGCGATGTCGGCGGAGTCCTTGTCTCCGGCGATACGCGCCGGCTTGGCGGTGAAGCCCCCGGCGCCCGGCATGAGCGTGAGGTCAATGTCCCCGGCGAAGCCGTCGCGGCGAATGGCCTGCACGGTCACCGGCCGGGACTGCCCGGGCGACAGCGCCAGGCCGGTGGGCGTGACGCGCAGGACGAAGTCCGGCTGCGGCGGCCCGACGCGCAGGCGGTAGGCGTAGGCGTCGCCGCCCTGATGCTGCACATCGGACAGGGCCAACGCGTACGCTCCGTCGGCAGGCAACTTGACGCGCAGGTAGGAGTCGGCGTGGTGGGTCGTGAGCCCCGCCGCCGGGTCCGGCTGGTCGTCGTTGACGGCTATCGCAGCCCCATCCGGGCCCGTGAGTTGCAGCAGCGAATCGAGCGGGGAGTTCAGCCGCCGGGCCATCACCTCGGCCACGATCTCCTCCCCGGCGCGCCCCTGGAAGCGGAAGCGGTCCACATCGCCCGACTGGCTGATGCGACCGTTGACGATCACGGGTAGCGCGAGCTGCTGCGGCGCGGCGGCCGTGTCGTTGGGCTCGGCCTCCGGCGCCTCGGGCAATCGGTCCACGGCGTAGGGCAGGTCATCAGCCTGCCCGCGGGCCTGGGTCAGGCGCGCCAGCCGAATGGCCTCGCCGCCCGGCTGCGTGTCCAGCGGCAGCTTGTCGGTCGGCAGGTTCCAGCCGGAGATCGCGGCGACGGTCGTAGCCCCCTCGCGCGCGCCCAGCGGGAACATCTGCGTGATGAAGGGCAACTCGCCGGCGCTGAGGCGGTAGACGAAGTCATCGCGCCCACGGTAGATCGAGTCGCGGACCTCGAGGGTGTAGACGTCGTCGGCGGGAGGTTTGTAGAACAAAACGGGATCGGGGTCGGACCGATAGTCGTCGGCGAAAGCGACCTCATGCCCCTGCGCGTCGCGCAGGGACACGACGGGCTGGAACCAGCCGGGCACGGCGTCGGCGAGGTAGGGCACGAGGCGCCGGGCCAGCACGCGGATGACGAGCTGCTGCCCCCGGCGGGCGCGGATGCGGAACCGGTCCGCCTCGCCGGGCATGATCTGGCCGTTGAGCAGCGCCGGCAGGTCCAACGCGCGGGCCGCCGGTTCGGCGACGTTCTCCTCGCGGAATTCGGGCAGCACGCCGACCTGGAAGGGCATGGGGTTGGTCAGGCCGCGAGGGGTCGCCAGTCGCAACTCCCGGTCGCCCGGCGCGGCGTTGGGGGCGATCGTGATGTCCAGGATGGCTTGCTCGCTGATCTGGGTGTTGAGTTGCTTGCGGGGGTCGAAGAGTTGCGTCTTCAGCCGGGTCATTTCGCCCCAGCTCTTGTGGTCCAGGTCGCGCAGCCAGGGGTGGTCGGGGAGTTCGAGCGGGTCGTCGCGTTGCTGCTCGTAGCGCATGGAGGCAAGGCTCCAGCGCCGCCGCACCAGCTCGCGCATGAACCACCCGGCGTCCTGCAGATCATTGTCATTGAGCGCCCAGGCGTAGTCCACCACGGAGATGCGCACACCCGCCCCGGACACGTAGCCAGCGTCGGCGCCGCGCAGAAGCTGCCCCCCGACCACGACCCGGAAGGTCGTGCCCACCTGGCCGCCGGCCGGGTAGATGTAGCCGATGTGCGGGCCGCTGGACTGGGCCCACGCCCCCGTCAAGCCGGCGGCCAGAAGGGCAGCCAGCCAGCATCCGCTTCTTCGCATGACAGCACCTTTCACGCCATACCTATTCGCGGCCCCACCGTCGCTTTCCTGTGCGCGGGGCCTCTCGTGTCTCTATCCCCCTATCGCCCACATGCCGCTCAACGTCGCGTCACTGGCCCGGCACTTCAGGCCAACAACCTGCCGGAGCAGGGACCGCAGAGCGGTGGGATCGGGGAGCTTGCCAGCCTCGTTGCGCAGCGGCACGCGCACGGGCGACAGCAGGCACGGGACTATCTGTCCGTCGCATGACAGCCGCAGGCGCCGGCAGTCCGCGCAGAACGGTCGCGACATCGGGGCGATCATCTCGACCGTGACCCGGCGGCCGTCGGCCAGCGTCGCGGCGAAGCGTGGGTGGCCGGCCGCTCCCGCCGGGACGGCTTCCAGCGGCCGGCCCAGGGCCGCCGCCACGCGCCGCCAGCCCTCGTCGGCCGTCACAAACGCCGCCTCGTAGACGGCCGGCTCCATCCCGAGAGGCATTAGCTCAATCAGGCGCAGCATTGCCTCGTGCTCAGCCGCCACCCGCAGCAACGGGGCGATCTGCTCCGGGCCCAACGACGACATCAGCACCGCGTTGAGCTTCGTGCCCTCAAAGCCCGCCGCCCGCGCCGCGTCCAGGCCGCGCAACACCTGCGCCAGGGCGTCCTCGCTCGTGAGGCGCAGAAAACAGGCGGCATCGGCGGTGTCGAGGCTGACGTTCAGACGGCTGAGGCCCGCGGCCGCCAGCTCGGCGGCGCGTTCGGCGAGCAGCACGCCATTGGTGGTCAGCGTGACCTCGGGACAGGCGGGAAGCGCCACCAGCGCCGCGATGAGTTCGGGCAGATCCGGGCGCAGGAGCGGCTCGCCGCCGCTCAGGCGGATCTTGCGGACCGGCGCGACTTCACAGATGGCCGCGCAGCACGCCACCAGTTCATCCAGCGGCAACACCGTGAGGCCGCCGGTGGGCGGCGCGCCGGTCGGGCGGCAGTAGACGCAGTTGAGCTGGCAGCGGTCGGTCACCGACACGCGCAGGTAGTCCAGCGGCAGCGCTTCCGCCGCGTCGGCCTCGGCCCTCAGGATGTCAGGTAGTGCGTCTGCCATTGTCATGGTCTGGCGAGAAAGGCGTCCCTACCACCACACGCGCACATCGGCCTCCGAGCCCTCTTCATAGGGAATCTCGGAGGGCCGCAGGAAGATGATGCCATTGGCCAGGGCGGACCCGACCACATCACCCGAGCCGTGGCTACGCAGGGGCGTGGCGGCCAGGCCCCGGCCATCCGGCTCGAGGCGCACCGGCAGCAGCGCCAGGCGGTCGCCCTTCACCTTCAGCGCCTCGGTCAGCCGGGCCCGTTGCAGCGGCAGGATCGGGCGCGCATGGCCCGCCAGCCGCCGCAGCGCGGGCAGGACCATCTCCATGGAGTGGGCCAGAGCCGCCAGTGGGTTGCCCGGCATGGCCAGGACCAGCCCGCCCGTGGCCGACCGGCCGACCCACAGGGGCTTGCCGGGCTTGATGGCCACCCTGGCAAACAGGCACGATACTCCCAACTCAGATAGAACAGCGGGCACGATGTCCGAAGTGCCCATGGACACGCCGCCGGAGACGAGCAGGACGTCGTGGTTCAGGCCCTCAGTGACGGCGCGGCGCAGGTCGGCGGCGTTGTCGCGGGCCAGCCCCAGATCGGTGATGCGGTCGAAACCGGCCTGCCGCAGGACCCCCGTCACAATGGCCCGGTTGGCGTCGCGCACCTGGACGGCCGTCGGCACGGCCTCCGGGGCGACGATCTCATCACCGGTGGACAGCAGCGCCACCCGCGGGCGCGGGTGGACGTGCACGGTCGTGTGCCCGACCAGCGCCAGCAGGCCGCAGGCGGTCGGGAAGAGCACGGCGCCGGGCTGCAGCAGCACCTCGCCGGCCATGGCGTCCTCGCCCTGCGCGGCGATGTTCGCCCCGGGCTTGGCCCCAGCGGTGAAGACGATCGGGCCGATGCTGGGGCCGGCAAAGCCCCGGCCGCCGGCGCCGGTCTTCTCGACCTCGATGACAGCGTCAGCGCCGGAGGGCACCGCCGCGCCGGTCATGATCGCCACGCACGTACCGGGCTGCACCAGGCCTTCCCACGCCTCCCCGGCTTTGATCTCGGCCACGCAGTCGAGCGTGCCGCCTTCGGGCGGCAAGTCGGCGCTGCGGACGGCATAGCCATCCATGGCCGCCCGGTCGAAGGGCGGGATGGGGCGGTCGGCTCGCACCGGTTCGGCCAGCACATGCCCGACGGCTTCGGCCAGGGGCACGGCCACCGGCGGCAAGGGTGACAGGTTCCCCAGCAGCTTCTCCTGGGCTTCAGTCAGCTCCAGCATCGGTGTCTCCCGGGGTCATTCGGCCCCATGAGGTAGAGTCTGCACGAGGTCGGCAAGTTCCCCGATTTGCTCCGCCGTCAGGCCGTGCCCCTGGGGCAGGGACGCCAGCACATGCCCCTCGGTGGTTACGCCGCCCAGGCAGATGGCCGGGCCGGAGTCGGACTTGTAGCCCTCTACCAGCACGAGGTCGCAGCCGTCGAAGTAGCGCGCGACCAACTCCGGAATCGATGGCGCCTCGATCACGTTGCACATGAGGGCCAGTTGGCTTGCCGAGCAGATGACGGTCGCGACCGATCCCGCCTGCCGGTGACGCCACGTGTCCTTGCCCTCGTGGTCAATCTCGAACTGGTGGGCGTCGTGCTTGATGGTCCCGACGCGCAGCCCGCGCGCGGAGAGTTCGCGCACGAGCGCCTCGATCAGGCATGTCTTGCCGCTGTTCTTGGGGCCAATGACCCTTACGTACGGAATCACTCGACTCATTCCCGGTCCCCAGGGAGGGCACAGGGGCCACTGCGGCGAATGAGGTATGGTTGTACCCATCCGCAACGTTCGCCGCCCCAAGAGAGTTCGCCATGGCTTCCGAGAGCCCTGCCGCGCGTTCGCAGGTCGAGGCCGTCGCCGTGGACCTGTCGCTGTTGCCCCCTGTGCTCGCCCGCTATCCTCGCCGTGCTGACGAACTCATCCCCTTGCTCCGCAGCGTGCAGGACTGCTACGGCTACATCCCCGGGGTGACGATCGAGCCGGTGGCGCGGCACCTGGGCATCTCGCGGGCGAAGGTGCTCGGCGTGGCGACGTTCTACGGCAACTTCTCGCTGGTCCCGCGGGGCCGGCACACGGTGTGTCTGTGCCGGGGCACCGCCTGCCATGTGCGCGGCAGCCAGCACCTGCTGGACTGCGTGTGTGACGAACTGGGCATTGAGCCCGGGCAGACAACCCCGGACATGAACTTCACGCTGCAGACGGTGGCCTGCGTCGGCGCCTGCGCGCTGGCGCCGGTGATGATGGTGGACGGCAAGTACTACGGCAAACTCGATGCGAAGAAGGCCAGGAAGGTCCTCGGCCAGTACCGGCAGGAGCCAGAGGCATGAGCAAGATTCTGACAGCGCAAGACTTGCAGGCCCGCAAGCAGGCCGCGGTGGCCGCCCAGCGGCCACGGACCATCGCCGTGTGCAACACCGGCTGCCTGGCGGTCGGCTCGGAGGCCGTCTGTGAGGCATTCGAGCAGGAGATCGCCCGGCTCGGCGCGAGCGACAAGATCCGCCTCAAGCGCACCGGCTGCCACGGATTCTGCGAGCAGGGCCCGGTGCTGGTCATCCACCCCGAGCGCATCTTCTATGCGCGCGTGCAGGTGGAGGACGTGCCCGAGATCGTCAAGCGGACGGCGCTGGACGGGGAAGTCATTGACCGACTGCTCTATACCGACCCCGCCACCGAAGCCGCCGTCTGCTGCGACCAGGATGTGCCCTTCTACAAGTCGCAGACCCGCATCGTCTTCCGGCACAATGTGGACCTGGACCCGGTGGACCTGGACGACTACCTCGCCCGCGACGGCTATGCGGCGGCGGCCAAGGCCCTGCAGATGGCGCCGGCGGCGATTGTCGAGGAGGTCAAGGCGGCGGGCCTGCGCGGCCGCGGCGGGGCGGGCTTCCCCACCGGTGTGAAGTGGGGCCTGTGCGCCCAGCAGCCCGGAGACGAGAAGTACCTGATCTGCAACGCCGACGAAGGCGACCCCGGCGCCTTCATGGACCGCAGCCTGCTGGAGGGCTCGCCCCATGCCATCCTCGAGGGCATGATCATCGCCGGCTACGCCATCGGCGCCTCGCAGGGGCTGATCTACGTCCGCTCGGAGTACCCGATCGCGGTCAAGAACGCCGGTCTGGCCATCGAGCAGGCGCGCGAGGCCGGGCTGCTCGGGGACAACATCCTCGGCTCGGGCTTCAGCTTCGACGTCAGCATTCACGAGGGCGCCGGCGCGTTCGTGTGCGGCGAGGAGACCGCGCTGATCGCGTCGCTGGAAGGCCACCGCGGGATGCCGCGGCCAAGGCCTCCATTCCCGGCGCAGAAGGGCTACCGCGGCAAGCCGACCACGATCAACAATGTCGAGACCCTCGCCAACATCGCGCCGATCATTCTCAACGGCCACGAGTGGTACGCCGCCATCGGCACCGAGGGCAGCAAGGGCACCAAGATCTTCGCGCTGGCCGGGAAGGTCAACAACACCGGGCTGATCGAGGTGCCGATGGGGGTGACGCTGCGCCAGATCGTCTTCGACATCGGCGGGGGTATCCCCGGCGGGAAGGCCTTCAAGGCGGCGCAGATGGGCGGGCCGTCCGGCGGTTGCGTGCCGGCGCGTTATCTCGACCTGCCGATTGACTACGACACCGTCAAGCAGATCGGCGCCATCATGGGCTCCGGTGGGCTGATCGTGATGGACGAGAACACCTGCATGGTGGACCTCGCCCGATACTTCCTGCAGTTCACCCAGAACGAGTCGTGCGGCAAGTGCGTGCCGTGCCGCATCGGCACCCGCCGGATGCTCGAAATCCTCCAGCGCATCACGCGCGGCGAGGGGGAGCTGAGCGACCTTGACGAGTTGGAGAAGCTCGCCCACACCGTCAAGGCAACCTCGCTGTGCGGCTTGGGGCAGACCGCGCCCAACCCGGTGCTGTCCACGCTCCGCTACTTCCGCGAGGAGTACGAGGAGCACATCCTGCTCGGGCATTGCCGCGCCTCGGCGTGTGAGGCTCTGGTGCGGGCGCCGTGCCAGCATGCTTGCCCCGCCGGGGTCAACGTGCCCGAGTACGTCAGCCTGATCGCCGAGGAACGCCTGGCCGAGGCGGCGGACCTGATCCGCCGCCGCAACCCGTTCCTGTCGGTCTGCGGGCGCGTGTGCGACCACCCGTGCGAGGCGCGTTGCCGCCGCACCGATGTGGACGAGCCACTGGCCATCCGGGCGCTAAAGCGCTACGTGTCCGACGTTGTCCCCGCCGTCCCGGCGTCCGTCCCGGCGTGGGAGGAGCAGGGCGAAGCGGCCGAGGTGGTGATTGTCGGCGCGGGGCCCGGCGGCCTGAGCTGCGCTTACTTCCTCGCGCTCATGGGGCGCAGGCCCGTCGTGTTCGAGCAGTGGCCCATCGCGGGCGGGATGCTCGCGCTGGGTATCCCGGAGTACCGGCTGCCCCGGGCGGTTCTCCAGCGGGACATTGACTTCGTCGTCAGCCAGGGCGTGGTGCTGCGGACCGGCGTGCGCGTGGACGACATGGCGGCCCTGCGCACCCAGTACAAGGCCGTCTTCATCGCCACCGGCGCACAACGCTCGCAGCCTCTCGGCCTGCCCGGAGAGGAGCTGACTGGAGTGCTCGACAGCCTCGAATTACTGCGCCGATGCGCCCTGGGAGAGGAGCCGCAGTGCGGGCGACGGGTCGCGGTCATCGGGGGCGGGAACGCCGCCGTTGATGCCGCCCGGACTGCTGTGCGGCTGGGCGCGGAGCAAGTCATGCTACTGTACCGGCGGACCCGCGAGGAGATGCCGGCCTACGAGGAAGAAGTCGCGGCCGCGCTGGAGGAAGGCGTCGAGATGCACTTCCTGGTCACCCCGACGCGCCTCGTCGGGGCTGACGGTCACGTCGCGGGCATTGCGCTGCAACGCATGCAGCTTGGCGAGGCTGATCAGGATGGCCGCCGTCGGCCGGTCCCCGTGCCCGGCACTGAGTTCAGCCTGGACTGCGACACGGTCATCCCGGCCATCGGGCAGGTCCCTTCCGTGGAGATCGCCAGGGACGCGGAGGCGGCACCCGCCGACTCGATCGTGCAACGGGGCCGCTTCGCCGTTGACCCGCGCACCATGGCGACCGCCCTTGAGGGCGTCTATGCCGGCGGCGACTGCGTGACTGGCGGGGCCACCGTGATCACCGCCATCGCCGCCGGGCAGAAGGCCGCCATCGCCATTGACCGCTACCTGGGCGGGGCGGGCGAGTTGCCCGAGGACCTGGGACTCACCTCCCGCCGCCCGCCGGAAGAGGCCCTCGAACCCCTGGCCCGAGCCCTGGAAGCAGAGCTGTGCGCCGAGGCGCGCACCTGCGGCTTTGCCGAGGTGCTTCTGGGTCTCAACGCCGAGCAGGCGTGCGCCGAAGCCGGCCGCTGTCTGCGGTGTGACCTGGAACGGCAGGAAGAATGAGGCCGCACCGGGTGACGCATTCTGCACCAAGCCAACGAGGTACGCCCGTGATCTCGCTCACCATTGACAACCGTTCCGTAACCGCCGCCCCGGGCGCCAACGTCCTGCAGGCGGCGCTCGACGCGGGCATTGACATCCCGCACCTGTGCTACGACAAGCGCCTGGAGGCCTATGGCGGCTGTCGGCTGTGCCTGGTGGAGATCGAGGGCCGGCCGGGCCCGGTCACGTCCTGCACCACCGAAGTGGCCGAGGGCATGGTCGTGCGCACAGACACCGAGCAACTCCGTGAGATGCGCAAGACGCTGCTCGAGTTGATCCTGTCCGACCACCCGCGGCAATGCCTGACCTGCCACAAGAGCGGGGCCTGTACCCTCCAGGACCTCGCCTACGACCTGGGCATTGACGAGGACTGCCCGTTCATCGAGCACGAACTCCCGGTGCTGGTGGAACAGGTCGGCAACGCCGTCATCTACCGCGACCCGGCCAAGTGCATCCTGTGCGGCAAGTGTGTGCGCATCTGCGCCGACCACCAGGGAGTGGGCGCCATCGAGTTTGCCGGCCGCGGGTTCGACTCCCAGGTCATCCCGGCCCCCGGCGGGCTGAACTGGAACAGCGAGTGCGAGCTGTGCGGGCAGTGCGTGGACGCCTGCCCCACCGGGGCGCTGCTCGTCCAGCGCGCCGTGGCCCTGGGCCGCGAGAAGGACTTCACCAGGGTCCGCAGCACCTGCGGCTACTGTGGCGTCGGCTGCTCGCTGATCTTCAACGTCCGCCACGACCAGATCGCGCAGGTGACGGCCGACCCCGAGGCGCTGCCGAACCTGGGCAACCTGTGCGTCAAGGGGCGCTTCGGCTATGAATACGTGGATGCGCCGGACCGGCTGAAGACCCCGCTTGTCCGCAAGAATGGGGAGCTGGTCGAGGCGACGTGGGATGAGGCGTATGACTTGATCGCCAGCAAGATGGCGGAGATCCGCGACCAGTACGGCCCAGACGCCATCGGCTTTGTCAGCTCCTCGCGCTGCAGCAACGAAGAGAACTACCTGGTGCAGAAGCTGTCGCGGCAGATCATCGGCACGCACAACGTGGACCAGTGCGCCCGCACCTGCCATGCCCCGACCGTCGCCGGGCTGGCGCTGTCGTTTGGCAGCGGCGCGATGACGAACTCGATTGGCGAGATCCAGAACTGCGAGTGCCTGTTCATCATCGGCTCGAACACCAGCGAGGCGCACCCGGTGATCGCGCTGGAGATGAAGAAGGCGTGGCGGCGGGGGGCCAAGATCATTGTCGTGGACCCGCGGCGCATCGCGATGACCGACTTTGCGGCCCTGCACCTGCCGCTGAACCCCGGCACCGACATCCCGCTGCTCAACTCCATGATGTACACGATCCTGGAGGAGGGTCTTGAGGACAAGGAGTTCGTCGCCAACCGCACCGAGGACTTCGAGGCGCTGAAGGCGACGGTCATGCAGTACCCGCCCGAGGAGATCAGCGCCCTGTGCGGGGTGCCGGCCGAGGACATCCGGGCGGCCGCGCGGCTCTATGCCACGACCGACAGGGCCGGCATCTTCTACACCCTCGGCATCACCGAGCACACCTGCGGCACCGACAACGTGCGCTCCTGCGCCAACCTGGCGATGCTGACCGGGCACCTGGGTCGCGAGAGCGTCGGTGTGAACCCGTTGCGCGGCCAGAATAACGTGCAGGGCTCGTGCGACATGGGCGCCCTGCCCAACGTCTACCCCGGCTACCAGCGCGTGGAGGACCCCGAGGCCACGGCGAAGTTCGCGGCGGCGTACGGGCGCGAGCTGCCCGCCAAGAACGGGCTGACCACCACCGAGATGCTCGAAGAGGCCCTGCACGGGAAGATCAAGGCGCTCTACGTGATGGGCGAAGACATCGTGATGAGCGAGCCGTTCATGGGCCAGACGGTGAAAGCGGTGGAGAACCTCGACTTCATGGTCGTCCATGACATCTTCATGTGCGAGACCGCGAAGTATGCCGACGTCGTGCTTCCCGCGGCCTCCTATCCCGAGAAGGACGGGACCTTCACCAACACCGAGCGGCGCGTGCAGCGCATCCGACAGGCCGTCACCCCCCGCGGGGACAGCAAGCCCGACTGGCTGATCCTGGTGGAGTTGGCCCAGCGCATGGGCTATGACTGGCGCTTCACCCACCCCTCGGAAGTATGGGACGAGATGGCCTCGCTGTCGCCCATCTTCGCGGGGATCAACTACGACCGCATTGACCAGGTCGGGCTGCAGTGGCCGTGCCCGGCGTCAGACCATCCCGGGACGAAGTTCCTGCACGCCGGCAAGTTCACGCGCGGCCTGGGCAAGTTCTTCGCGCTGGATCACCGCCCCCCCGCCGAGCTGCCCGACGAGGAGTACCCGCTAACGCTCATCACCGGGCGCACGCTGTATCACTACAACGTGGGCACGATGACCCGCCGCAGCCGCGCCAGCGCCGAGCGCCAGCCGGAGTGCTTCGTGGAGATCTCGCCCGAGGACGCCGCGGCGCTGGGCGTGCAGCATGAGGACACCGTGCGCGTCACGAGCCGCCGCGGCGAGCTGCAGGTCAAGGCGTGGGTCACCGAGCGCGTCAAGCCCGGCTGCATCTGGATGCCGTTCCACTTCGCCGAGCAACCCGCGAACGTGCTGACCATTGACGCCTTCGACAACATCACGCGCACCGCCGAGTACAAGGTCTGCGCGGCGCGCGTCGAGGCGTTGAACTGAATGGCAGACGACGCGCCTCCCGGTGCGGTCGAGGCGTGTGACTGCGTCGTCTACCGCGACGGCAGCCTCACCCCCGAGCCGCGCCGCCTCGTGCGTGAGGAGCCCCTGACGATCCACCTGGGCGACCGGCCGCTGGTGACGCTCATGCGGACGCCCGGCCACGAGCGGGAACTGGCCCTGGGCTATCTGCTGACTGAAGGCCTCATCAGCTCGACGCGCGACGTCGGGCTGATTCGGTTCTGCGAGAGCGGCGCGGAGGAGGGCGCGGGCGAACTGTGGGTGGAGCTGGCACCCGGTGCGGCCCTCCGGCGTGAACCCGACAGCCACCGCCGCGTGTACTCCTCGTGTTGCCTGTGCGGGGCCGAGGCAATTGACGAGGTCGCGCGCGACCTGACGCCCTTCCCGGCGGCGGAGGTCGCCCCGGAGGACCTCTGCGAGGTGGCGCGGCGGCTGCGCGCCGGCCAGCCGCTCTTCGAGGCCACGGGCGGCACGCATGC
>Ga0209609_10001807_pt1 | contig 12350 bp, 9 predicted proteins | sample LakKivw325mmetaG_FD_184136 | JGI IMG/M metagenome (GOLD analysis project Ga0209609, IMG submission 184136) | Anoxic lake water microbial communities from Lake Kivu, Rwanda to study Microbial Dark Matter (Phase II) - Lake Kivu water 325m metaG... | ecosystem: Environmental > Aquatic > Freshwater...
GTCAGGTGCACACCCACCGCGACCTGCGGCATTTCCCGGAGCATTGCCACCGCTTCCTGATACCACGGGCAAACGAACATCACGGAGGCCGACAGCGGCAGACCGGTGGCGGCAACCTTTTTAAAGGCCTGATTGACGGCGTGCGTCATGCCGAGATCGTCACAGCGGATGAGCAATTGGGTTTGACCCGCAGCGCTTCCGGATAGGGCGATGCTCAACATGAAAACGATGAGCGGCGTGCGGCGCGGCTGATTCGGCATATTAAATTCCTCGTGTGAAATTTGACTGGTTTTGCACAGCCGAATATTAAGCCATTTCCCGGCGAAAATCAACAAACGGGGCGCTCAATCCATTTTTTCATCAGACAGGTTGACCGTTCATGCCCGCGCGTGACCATCCGCCGATTGCATTTTCCATTGCCGGTGATTGGGCAGTATGCTTGCGCTATGTTAAATTGGTGGGTGATTAGAACTGGGATGCTGACGATGCTGATGTTGGGCTTGCTCCGGACGCAATTAAACGGAGCACAGCCGCAGGAACTCAACGGTTGGGTGGTGGATAGCCTGACCCAGCGCGGCATTGCGCAGGTCAATGTCCTGATCGCCGGCACGCATACGGGTACCAGCACCGACGAACATGGTTTTTTCCGGCTGACGGTGCGGGAATTTCGTCCCGGCGCGCAGTTGGTATTTCGCCACATCGCTTATGAAACGTGCAGTATGCCTTTGACGCAGTTTACGGCGGGGCAAACGATTTTCCTGCGCTTCAAACCCATCAGTCTGCCGGAAGTCAGCGCCGAAGCCAAGCGCAAAAGCTTCATTTACGAGAAGGAACTGACCAATTTGGTGACGCCCATCCCGGCGCAGGATTTCGAGGTGCGCGGTTTTACCGATGCGGCCGATCTCCTGCGCAGTGACCAGAGCATTTTGGTCAGCGAAACCGGCAGTGGCCGCAAAACCATTTCGGTGCGCGGCGCCAACGCGGATGAAGTGGTCATCCTTTTAGACGGAGTCAAAATCAACAACAATTTCAATAACCAGTTCGATCTGGGACTGATCGACCTGAGCGGGTTGCAGCAGGTGGACATCATCCGCGGCGCCAATTTGGCGACGACGGGCAGTTACGGTAGTGCCGCGGTGATCAATCTGATTACGCGCAATCAGCAGGATTATTTGCTGAATTTCAAACAGCGCTTCGGCAGTTACAATTCCGGCGACTGGAGTGCCAGTCTGTGCAAGTCCCTGCGCGGCCTGAACTGCTTCGCTTCTTACAAGGCGGGAGCGATGACGCAAAATTATGCCGGCATGGAGGCCTCAACGGCGCCGATTCGCCATACCACGCGCAATTATTTGGTCAATCTGCAGAAGAGTTTTCCAGTTAATCACCTGCCGGATTCCGGGCATCAGATCCATGCCAAACTGATTGGCACGACCCGGCGCTACCACAATCCGCGTCAGGTGGAAAGCATCCGCGACAGCGACCTGCTGGGCAGTGGCGGCTACAGCGGTTACCTTGTGCCATTCGGGCGCACGATCGTAAATATTACCCAGCAGAGCATGGCGCAGAATTATGACTACCGCTCCGGCGATGCCGACGGATTCAATCGGGTGCATGACCACACTACGACACTCGGCATGGAGCAGGCGATCCGGCACAATAATTTTAATGTTTTCGTCGGCACCGATCTCAGCCGGGCGCGCCTGGAACAGGAACGTACTTTCTGGGACAGCTATTATCGGGTCGTTTTGCGCCGTTCCGATTTTGAGCGGCGCCGTCAGGTGCATTTCGCCGCCTTTCAGTTTGTCAATTCAGCGGAACGCACCGGTCTCGCGTGGCAGGCGGTGGATTTTACGTTGGGCCTGGATCGCGTGCAGGATCAGTTGCCCGGCGACCTGTTCAGCACCACGGACACTCTGCCGGTCAGCCGCAAATGGTCGGAAAGTTCCTACCAGTTGACGATTACCTTCGCTGACCAGCCGAAGAACCCCGCCCAGCGTTTCTATTGCACCTATGGTTTTACCAGCACGGTACCGGCGCTCTATCAGCAGATGCAGTATGCCCTCTACCGGCGCTACGCCAATCCGAGCCCATTCCTGGTCCCGGAGTACAAAAAGAATTTGGAAGTGGGCGGCTTGTGGGAAGGCACTGCACCCCTGACGGGCTGGAGCTATCAGTTGAATGCGGCGGTGTTCCGCACCTTTTATGACAACAAGTTTCGCGAGATTCGGCGCATGCAGAATCCCAATCCCGTCTATGATAATTTTGCCCTGGCGGAAATCACCGGCCTCGACCTGCAGGCGCGCGTGACGGGATGGGAACAAAAGGCGGCGCTGACGGTTGCGTTTTCGCGTTATATTCTTTCGGATAAAGGGGCTTTTCCCTTCAAGCCGGAGCAGAAATTCACCACCACGCTCACTTTACGCAGGGGCGGCTTCAGCGGCGAGCTGGTCTGGTTTGCCGAAAGCGCCCGCCGCGGCCTGATCATGGATCAATACCTGCGCATGAAACCCGCCAGGATTGCGGCGTATGCCAACTGCGACATGCATTTTCAGCAGGAGGTGCATTTCTGGCGGTTGACCTCGCAAATCGCTTTCAGCGCCCGCAATCTGCTGAAGAAAGATCTGGTATTCGATGGCATCATGCTGTACGACCGCCGGTTTTACCTGAATTGGGGCATTGAACTGCGATGAAAATGAAACTGCTGAGCGGTGGTCTGCTGTTGGTTGTGTTGGGTTTGAGTTGGATTGCCTGTACATCCAATCCCTTTTTCGATGATGATGAAATCCGGAGTGCGCAGTTGAGCGGCCGGCTCAGGTTGGAAGGCAGTGATCTGCCGGATTCAGCCCTGGTGTGGCTGGAGGGACTCAACGTTTACGATTACACGGATGCCGCAGGCGATTTCGCGCTGTTGTTGCCGGCACCGGAAACGCAGGGCGTTGGCGGCGGGGCCAACGGCACGTATAATTTGTTTTTTTACGTGGGCAATTACTACATCCAGACCCTGCCCGTCCAATTGATCGAAGGGCGGGTGAAAACCAACCAAAAGCTGGTGCGCGACAATGGGAAACTGCGCCAGACGGTACAACTCACTAAATGTCTGGCAATCACTACGACCATCGAGCCGGAGACTTTGACAACCACCAGCGGCGGCACAGTCAGGATTTCGCTGAACCTGCACGCGATGCAGGACTCGGTGACGTATTGGAGTCTGATCTGGAACGAGCCGATCGGTGCCACCACGCGCTTGCACCATGCCGGTCAATATTTAAAAGCCTGCCCGCCGGGAGACAGTCGCGCTCAATTTTTCTATAATCAGCAATGTTTTCCGTACATCTCCGGAGTGCCGGGCGGCGACACGAAACGCCTGAGCGAAGAACTGACCATCCAACCCGGTCAACTGTCCGCTGGCCGCTACCTTGTCGGGCATGTTTTTTATGTTCTGGATGACGCCATCCCATCCAATATCAGCGCTTTCTACGGCAACCTCACGCAGTTTTCGGAGGATCCGCAATTTATCGAAAAGTATCTGCGTCAACCACTCAAGCAACAGACTGCGCTACTGACCGTATTGCCCTGACGCCGATCCTGAAAAAGGAGGGCGGTTGGTTTTTTCCTGATTGTAAACAAAAACCGCTGTGCTTAATTTTAGCGCCATGGAGGTCAATGCAATGCAGGTTATCGGAATAGATTTGGGGGGCACCAAACTGACCAGCGGGCTGATTGATACCGAGGGCGGCATTCAGCACCAGGAATATGTGCCACTCGAAAAGAAAAAAGGTGCGGAAGTTGCGCAACTCATCAAGGCGGAAATCGCGCGTCTGCGGGCCATTGCATCGGCGATACGCGGAGTGGGGATTGCCGTGCCCGGCATCTACAGCGCCAATAGCGGCCGGGTCTGGGCGCCCAATATCCCGGAATGGGAAGATTATCCGCTTTTGGATGATTTAAAGCGCAGTCTGCCGAAGAAACTGCCGGTGCGGATTGACAGTGACCGGGCGTGCTACATTTTGGGCGAAACCTGGCAGGGTGCCGCGCGCGGGAGCCGCAACGCCATTTTTTTGGCGATCGGCACCGGCATCGGAGCAGGGCTTCTGGTAGATGGCCGGATTTTACGCGGGCAGGGTGATATTGCCGGGGCGGTGGGCTGGTTGGCGCTGACTACCCGGCATATCGCCGATTATTCCACCTGCGGCTGTTTCGAATTCCACGGTTCAGGCACCGGCTTGGCGCACATTGCCCGCGGCCGTTTGCTAAATGATAAGTACTATAACGGTCAAATGCACGGGAAATTGATCAGCGAGATCGGCGCGCCCGACCTTTTTCAGGCCTACGACAGCGGTGACCCTATCGCAACCGCGGTGCTGAATGAAGCGATCACCTACTGGGGCCTGGCTACCGCCAACCTGATCAGCACGTTCAATCCGGAGGTTGTGGTATTCGGCGGCGGTGTTTTCGGCCCGGGCGAGCGTTTTCTCAATCGTATCATCGCGGAAGCGCGTTTATGGGCGCAACCCATAGCGATGGCGCAGGTGCGTATTACGGTTTCCAGCTTAGGACAGCAAGCCGGGCTGTTGGGTGCCGGTCGTCTGGCCTTTTTAGAAGAGTGAGCAGGCCACCGGGCGGCTGGAGTACACCGCGGCGGGTAAATGCGGGTTAATGACTTTCAGGATGGGCAGCGGGCGAAACGTTTGACAGGCAAAGATTATCACGGGAGTTAAAATGGAGCGACGCAATTTGGTGTTCTGGGCGGCGGGACTGGGGATGCTGATTTTCGGGATGGTGATGATTTCACTCGGTACGATCAATACCTATTTGACCGCCAAATGCGCTCTGGAAGCAACGCGGGTGGGATCATTGGCGGCGCTCCTGCCGTTCGGAATTCTGCTGGGCTCGCTGGTTTTTGGCCCGATTGTAGACCGTTTCGGCTACAAGTTGCTGTTGACCGTTTGCGCCGGCATAATCCTGCTGGGGATCGAGTTGCTCCCGCTGACCACGCACTTCAGCGTTTTGCAATTAGCCTTTTTTCTGATTGGGTTTGGCGGGGGTGTGATCAACGGCGGCACCAACGCTTTGGTAGCCGACATCAGCGCCGAGGAGAAAGGTTCCCGGCTGAGCTTTCTGGGCGTCTTTTTCGGCGTGGGCGCGCTGGGCCTGCCGATCGTGGTCGGTTTTCTGTCGCGTTTTATATCCACCGGCCGCATTATCGCCGGCATTGGCTTGACGATCCTGGTGCCCATCATGCTATTCCTGGTGGTGCCCTTCCCGGCGCCCAAGCAGAAACAGGGCTTCGCCATCGGTCAGGGCTTGAAAATGCTGAAAGAACTGCCGCTGATCCTGATCGGACTGGTGCTGTTTTGCGAAAGCGGATTGGAGGGAGTGGTCAGCAACTGGACGACGACTTTTTTAAGTGCCGGCCGCTACAACCTGGCGACCAAGGAAGCCCTCTACGCTCTGTCATTCGTAATGATCGGCATTACCGCCACGCGCTGGCTGATGGGTTTTCTGCTGAAGCGCGTGCGGCAATACCTGGTCGTTTATGTCAGTATCGTGCTGATCGTCAGCGCCCTGCTGATTTTGGCGAATGGCACGACCCTGCCGGCGGCGATTGTCGCCCTCACGCTAATGGGCATCGGTTGCGCGGCGGTTTTCCCGATTCTTTACGGCTATGCCGGCAGTCTGTATACGGCCTACTCCGGAACGGCCTTCAGCATCATTTTAGTCATCGCCCTGACCGGCAATACCCTGCAGAATTATACCGTGGGGCTAATCGCCGGCCTGTCGGGTATACACAATTTTCTCTATTTGCTGTTGGGAGTCGCGCTGATGATGGCGGTGCTTTTCAGCCTGCTGATTGCGCGGCTAAAAAACCGCATACGTATCTGAGTAATCTAAAGGAGTTAATCCATGGAACTCGCCAAGCAATGGCTTAAGAATGCCCGTCAGGTAATGGCGCGTATCGAAGAGACGCAAATGGCGGCGATTCAACGCGCGGCGGAAATGATGGCGGAAACCATCGCCGCCGGTCGCTGGGTGCACACTTTTGGTTGCGGACACGCCACCCTGCCGATCGAAGAAATGTATCCGCGCATCGGGGGCTTCGTCGGTTTTCATCCGATGGTCGAACTGCCGCTGACCTTCTTCACGAATATCGTCGGCGGGCTGAACGTGCACGAGTTTGTTTTTCTGGAGCGCGTCGAGGGTTACGGGCAGGAAATCATGAAGGGCTACAACTTCGATCCGCGCGACTGCATGTGGCTGTTCTCGCATACCGGCATTAATGCGGTCAATATTGACATCGCGCTCGAATCCAAAAAGCGGGGCATGCCGGTCATCGTGTTCGGATCCGCCGCCGAGGCGCGCGGCAAACAGACCCGCCATTCCTGCGGCAAGACGATTTTCGAATTGGCGGACATCGTTGTGGATACCTGTGTTCCGATTCAGGATGCCTCGGTCACTCTGCCGCAGCATTTCGACAAGATCGGGCCGGTTTCGACGATGGCGTTTGTCAGCGCGGTCTGGATGACGGTCTGCACGGTGGCGGAAATCCTGGTCGCCCGCGGACAGAAGCTGTACATTCATCCTTCGCACAACGTGCCCGGCGATACGACCGCCCGCGAACGTCTGTCCGCCGCCCTGGCAGAGTATAAAAGGCGCATTGCCGGAGTATAAGGAGCCGTTATGAAAAAATGCTTGTCATTGCTGTTGGTCCTGACTGCCCTGCAGATCAATGGTTGTATGCGTCGGACGACCTGGCACACGGTGCCCTATCCTACGGCCAAGACGCAATTCAAACCCGACTTTCTGCCGGTTTCGGTGTGGTACAGCGGAGGGCAGGCGCGGGCGCCCATGCTGAGCGAAATCACTGCTGACTCGGAAGACGAATGGCGTCGCGATTTGGCGCAAATCAAAGAGCTCGGTTTCAACACCGTGCGCACCTGGGTGGAATGGACGCACTGCGAGCCCACCTTCGGCGATTACCACTTCGAGAATCTGCAACTGCTGTGTCGTCTGGCACAGGAGCAGGACTTGCGGGTGATCATCCAGTTGTATGTGGATTCCGCCCCGGACTGGGTCGGCAAACGTTACCCCGACAGTCAGTATGAAGCCCAGAATGGCGCCAAGGTGCAGTCGCAATCCGCGCCGGGTTTCTGCAGTGATCATCCCGGAGTGCGGCAGGCGGTGGAACGCTTTTTATCCGCCACAGCCCGCGTCGCCATCCAGTACCCCAACTTTTTGGGCTGGGATCTGTGGAGCGAACCGCATATCGTCAACTGGGCCTACATCAATTATGTGCCTAATGTGCAATTCTGTTTTTGTCCGAACACGCGGGCGGTTTTTCGCGAGTGGCTGAAAAACAAATACGGCGACCTGGCGACTCTCAACCGGGCGTGGTACCGCAATTTCGAAAGCTGGAAGGAAGTTGATCCACCGCGATTTGGCACGATTCTGAGTTACACCGATTTCATTGACTGGAAGAATTTCATCTACGAAAAATTGGCCGGCGACCTGCGTCTGCGCTATGACGCCATTCGCGCGATCGACCAAACCCACGTCATCACCTCGCATGCCGCGGTGCCCTCGGTCTTTTATACGCCCTATAACGGCTACGGTGCGACTGACGATTTTCTGATGGCGCAACAGGTGGATTATTACGGGACTTCGCTCTATCCCAAGCACAACCATCCGCGTCGCCACTGGGAATACTGGAAATTTGCGGTGGCGGTGGACTTTTCCCGGAGCGCCAACCGCCAGAACGGCGGCTTCTATGTCGGCGAAATGCAGGCCGGTAAAGGCACGATCGGGCTGGAAGTCGGCGATCCCATTACGCCTGCCGACCATAAAACCTGGATGTGGTCGGTGCTGGCCCGCGGCGCCAAAGCCATTAATATCTACGCCTATTATCCCATGTCTTCCGGTTACGAATCGGACGGTTACGGGCTGATCAATTTGGATGGCACGGTGACCGAACGCGCGCTCCAGGCGGGTGCCACGGCGAGACTCATCACGGCCAATAAAAACCTTTTGCTTAATTCCATACCGGCACCGGCGGAAGTCGCGATTGTCTATAATCCGCTGGCGCAGATGGTCGGCGGCGAACAGCGCGGCTCGGCCCCCGATATGCATTCCACGTCCCTGATCAGCTACTACCGGATTTTTTACGACAATAATATTCCCGTGGATTTCATTCACCGCCGAGAATTGGAAACCACCAATTTGGATCAGTACAAACTGCTGATCGTGCCCTATCCGCTGATGTTTACCGAATCAGCCGCCGCCGGTTTGCGCAAGTACATCGAAAGGGGCGGCAAGGTGCTGGCGGAAGCCCGCCTGGCCTGGAACGATGAGCGCGGCTTTGCCGCCCGCCAAATTCCAGGCATAGGTTTGAATGCGGTGTTCGGCGCGGTGGCTGAAAAGGTGCGGATGAGCGATACGACGCGCATCCTGATTACCGACAACCGCCACCCGGCTGTGCAGAATCTGCCGCCCAAAGCCGCACTGCGCGGCGCCTATTTCGCCGAATCCCTCCAGCCACTGAATGTTGAAAAAGCACGCGTGTTGGCCACTCACGATGACGGAACGCCCGCCCTGATCGCCCACAGCTTCGGCAATGGCGAAACCCTGCTTTTGGGCACATTTTTGGGCGTCGCCAATCATCCCCGGCAGGACAAATTCAACAATCAGTTTGTGGTCAATCTGGCCCAATGGGCAGGCGTTGCGCGACCCTTTACCTCTTCGCACGACGGGCTGAGCGCCACGCCGGTGGAAATCCGCCTGATGAATGCGCCGGACAGCTATCTGCTGTTCGTCTTTAATCACGGCGAAAAAAGCGAGGAGGTCACCATCAATCTCCAAGTCGCGCAGGATGCAATTTACCAATTGACCGAAATCACCGGTGGTAACGCCCAAAACGGCGTTTCGCAGGCCAATGTTTTGACGTTCCGGACGACCATCGCCGCGCAGGACGTGCAGGTCTGGGTAATCAAGACGCTGTAATTGCAGGTTGATCTGCTAAACCAAGCCACTGCGCTAACCGGTACAGATCGGCAGGCTGGGTGACATGATAAGTCGTCATACCTAAACGTTGGGCGGGCTGGATGTCGGACGCCAGCGAGTCGCCGACCATGAGGGTCTTATCCGCGGTGGTCTGACAGCGTTGCAGGATGAGCTCGAAGCCGCCCGTCCCCGGTTTGACGTAGCGTGTCTGTTCCCGCCGGGTAAGCGGCAGGCGCAGGATGTCGGAAAAAGTGAAACGCCGCGCCGGCAGGAAAAATTGCGCCAACTGCAGGTGCTGTAAAATACGCTCCGTGGAGCGGGCATTATTGGTCGTGTAAAGGTAAAGTGGATAAGAAGCTTGTACCTGCGTCAGAACGCTGATGGTCGCCGGATCGGGTAAGAGTAACTCTTCGATGCGCAGATGGCGGTCCACTTCGTCGGTATACAAAGTCAGGTCGACATCGAAGAAATACATCAGCGTCAGGGTGCTGGTGGGTTTGCCACCGATGAGCCGGGCCAATTCGGCGCGGCGGGCTTCGAAAACCGGTGCGTAGCATTGCGGATCGGCACCTACGCTGAGCGCCGCGAGTCGCGTGGCGACGGCCGGATAGACGCGATCCAGTTCCGCAAGTGGCGCATACAGTGTACCGTCCAGGTCGAAAATGATCAAGTCGAAAGGTCTGGGTGACTGCATAACGATAACAGCCGAAAAATAGGCTGGCAGGATTTACTTTCCAAGTGAAAATAAAATAGGCTGGGTACCGAAAAAGCCTTGCGCTTTTCCTAAATTATTCAGACTTTCCGGCGCAATAAACATGCAGAACCGAACAAATAAAATATCATTTTTAAAACGTCTGATCAGCGCCGGACTGATCGCCGTAGCAGTTGGTTTCAGTGCACCGCTCAGCCCCGCCGTGGTGCTGGTCATCATTGACGGGGCGCGCTACTCCGAGACCTTAGGCGACGGACTGGGCCGCTTTACTCCGCGGATGCACGCCCTGGCCGCGCAGGGTGTAGTGGCGAATAATTTTTATAACGACCTCTATACCTACACCAGCCGCGCCATTCCCGCCATCTGGAGCGGTTCCTGGGTCATTCCGCGGGACACGACCGTCAATGGCCGCGATACGCAGTACACCTTGGTGCCGTCGGTCTGGGAATATTTTCGCAAAGCGACCGGATACGAGAAGACGCAGGCATTTTACCTGATCAAGTACCTGACCTCGCCCTGGTTGCCAAGCTATCATCCCGATTATGGGCCTGCCTACTGGCCGGAATATATCGTTGAGGGCAGTAACGATGCCGCCGTCTGCGCAATTGCCTGGCAAAAACTGCAAACCTTTCATCCGCGTCTGGCGGTTGTCTATTTGGCCGATGTGGATCATGCCGGGCATAGCGGCGAGTGGAATACTTATGTCAATGCCATCAGCATGGCCGATAATTTAGTCGGAGCGTTGTGGGATTCGCTCCAGAATAATGCCTACTTTCGGGGGCAAACCACCCTGTTAGTTACCAATGATCACGGACGGCATGCGGATGGCGTTGCGAGTGGCTTTGCCGGACACGGCTGCGGTTGCGAAGGCTGTCGGCACATCATGTTTTTCGGCCTTGGCCCGGGAGTAAAAAAGGCGACGCAAATCGCCACCCAGTACCGGATTCCCGACATCACTCCGACCATCGGTGCCCTGTTGGATTTTTCCACGCCGTTGGTGGAAGGGCAGGTCATGGCCGACCTTCTGGATGAGAGCGTCAGCGTGACAACCGGTGTGAAATTCTGCTCATCGTATGCGCTTTTGGGCAATTATCCCAATCCCTGTAATCCGCTGACCCGCATCCGCTACTTTCTGCCGGTGCCGGAAAACGTACGCTTGACCATGACTGCCGTCGACGGGCACTACGCCCAGACCCTTGTGGCAGACCGCCAGGCGGCGGGTTATCACGAGATTAGCTGGGATGCCAGCCAGGTCAGTTCCGGGGTTTATTTTTACACTCTGCAAGCGGGAAAATATCAAGCAATAGGTAAGTGTGTGGTTTTGAAATGATCAAGTTGCGGCATATCCGCGTCCGTCTGCGACGCAAGTGGCTGGTCGAAATTGTCGTCGCTATCCTTTTGGCATTGAGCGGCTGGTGGCTACTGCACCGACCGGTGACCCTGGATTTTGGCGATTTTAAACAGGCCATCACACTACCGACTCCCACCGCGGAACAGCGGGCGCGTTTCAACCACGAACAGACTGCCCGCTGGGTTGCGATTCCCCAGGGCGACGGCACCTTGCTGAAAGGTTACCGGACGGAAAACCAGGCTTTCTATAAGGCGGTACTCGCTCCGACGATTAACCAGTACAAAGATTATCTGCTGCGTTGTTCGCCGACCGAGATTATCAACGCCCTGACCCTGGTGGGCTACGAAGCCTTCCGGAACTATATCGGAACGGAATTTTACCGCTGGGGCGGCGACCTGTTCGATCTTGACGATCCGCAGGAAGACGGGCCGCGCCATCAGGCCGCCTATGGTTTGGACTGCTCCGGTTTTGCCACCCTGCCCTTTGAGCTGGCGATCGGCTTGGAACTGCTCAAACCGACCGCGCCCGGCATGGAAATCTCTTCCAAGGGTTTCAAACTCTACTGTCAACGGACCGGCTTCCGCGATACGGGCGGAAGGAATGGCGGGGGAAATCATTACCGGTTGGACACCGCCGAGCTGGCCAATATGGGTCGGGTGATTTTCAGTCTGGCGCAGAATGCCCGTCCCAAGCGCCGACAACTGCGTCTGTTGCAACCCGGCGATCTGGTGGGCCGCTCCGGACATTTTGGCTTGATTGTAGAAATCAATCACACTTTTTATTTTTTAGAGAGTGGCGGCTGGGTCGTACCACAAAACGGGTATCGTCCGGTGCGGGCCGACAAAGCCCTCGCCTGGTTCGCTAAAACCGGACCTATCGAAGTGCGCCGTACTCTGCCCGACCGACAATAAGCATCGATGAAGAATACACGTAAATTGGTGCTGATTGACATTGACGGGACCATGCTCTCGCCGGGCCTGACGCCACGCCGGGCGCTCTCGCAGGCCATTGGGGAATTGACCGGCGCCCAATTTGAATTTCAGGTAAGCCAGTTGGCCGGGTTCACCGACCCGCTAATCGTGCAGAATGCCCTGGCGGCTTTAGGTTGGTCGGAAGAACGCCAGAACGGAATGCCCAGCCGGATCATCCGGCGCTATGTGGAACTGCTGCAGGAACGCTATCCAGAGGTTGAGGATAAGAGAATGTGGCCGGGCGTGCCGGAACTGCTGGCCTTCTTGGCTGAACATCAGGCGCGCTTGGGAATCATCACGGGCAATGTTCAGCAGGGTGCGC
>Ga0209609_10001808_pt1 | contig 12347 bp, 19 predicted proteins | sample LakKivw325mmetaG_FD_184136 | JGI IMG/M metagenome (GOLD analysis project Ga0209609, IMG submission 184136) | Anoxic lake water microbial communities from Lake Kivu, Rwanda to study Microbial Dark Matter (Phase II) - Lake Kivu water 325m metaG... | ecosystem: Environmental > Aquatic > Freshwater...
CTGCAATTTCACTTTTCATTTTGTTTCTACCCTTTTAAAACTTTACTACTCTTACTTGACCTATCAAAACATGGGGTAGTTTTACTTCTCTTGTCATTTTATAAGAGAGAACTAACTGAAGCGTTCGTTGACTTATGATCAAGGTATTTTCTTTTGTCTCAAGATTTAATTTGTTTTGTTATCTAGAAGTAATAAAAAAGGGATAACCCAATTCTTTTAATTTTTGTGAAATATTTTGAGCTTCCTGGTAGTTTTTAAATTCGCCTACCTGAACCTTATAAAGAGTTTTTCCCTTAACTACATAAGTCTGATATCCTTTATCTCTTATCTCTTTAGCTAAATTTTGAGCATTTTTTTCAGTGGAAAAAGCCCCTACCTGAACAGTATAAACTTTCTTCTCTGACGATATTTCGGACTCCATTATTACCTCTGCTTCAGTTTCTATTTTTGGAGTGTTAACTACACTCGGCTCAACAAGAGGAGCATTCACTTCCGGAGTAACTTCTTTTTTTATTTCTGTCTCTGCAGGCTCTGTATTTTCTTTAATTTTCTCAACAGTTATCTTTGAGGGTGACTCAACAGGAACTTCTCTTACCGGAGCTTCTTCTTTTTCTTCTATAGTTGTTTGATTTTCAGGGGGGATATAACTTCTGTCTCTGGCTAAATGAAACGCTACTCCCAAAATTATAATTGCACCGATCAAGATGATAAAAGTTTCCAGATTACTTCTACTCTTCCTCTTATAAATCCTACTCGCTTTTCTCATATAAAATCATACTCCTATCTTAACTTTTGGATAGATAAAAGTTTTTTATTATTTTTAGATTACATAATCATATACTTTACTTATTCTACCTTAATTGTAAAAATCCTTCTTTTTTTCTCTTTTAATTTACTCATTTATGATTTAATTTGTCAAATCTTTTTTACTATGATAGCATATTAACCGTCAATTAACCAATTTGCCAGTTTACACTAACATTTGCCAATTCTCTAATTAATTAATTAGTTAATCGGGTAATTGGTAAATAGGCTAATTAATGAAAGGAACAACCAGATGAATTTAAAAAGTTATATTCTAATGGGTATAGGAAATACACTTCGAGGTGATGATGGAATAGGATCAATTATTGCCAGAAATTTTAAAGATCGCCATTGGCTCTCCCTTGATTGTGGAGTTGCTCCTGAAAATTTTACCTCCCTCATTAAAAAAAATAGGCCTACTCTGGTAGTACTCATCGATGTAGTAGAAATGGACCTTGAACCAGGTGAGTTTAGAATAGTCAGTCCGAATAAAATTAATAGTATGCACCTAACTACCCATAATATTCCTCTTTCTTTCTTAATTTCTTATTTAGAAAAACTTACCAGAGAAATTATTTTTATCGGTATACAACCTAAAATTATTGATTATTCTGCTTCTATCAGCCCTGAAATTTTGGAGAATTCCCTAAAAATAATAAAAATATTAAGAGATAAAAAATTCAATCTTATTAAGAAACTATAGAATTATTATTATTTTTATTATTTATAACCTTATAAATAATCTTATTCTACAATCAATTTAGATGATTTTTTATCTGTATCAGCAAGAAGAAATTCATCACTCATATGCAGACAATTTACAGGGCATATATCGTTACATTGAGAACAGAAAATACAATGATCCATATGAATTCTAATCTTCTTTTTATCGGGAATAAATTCAATTGCTTGTGCAGGACAAACCTTCAAACATAATTTACAGCCTATACACTTATCCCTTTCGTAGATAGGCTTTCCTCTAAACTTTTCAGGTATTTCTACAGGAGGATGTATCTTTGCTTCTCCCTTTTCAATTTTTTCTAATAATTTTAAGATCGATTCAGGATAATAGGTAATCGGAAATACATTAGTAGCTGGTTTTTTAAATAATTGTTTTAACAACTCAAATCCCATTGGTGTGGGCATGTTATTATCACCTCAAACTATAATAGTATCCAAAGCAATCAAAGCAAGACCAAGTAATCCTATAAGTGATAAAGGTACCCAATAAGCATAAGAAACTTGATCTATTTTTAAGCGTGCAACTGCAACTCTAATAAAAGTTACTTCCATAAACATTGCTAAGAGTAATTTTACTAAAAAGAATAGTAGGTCTATTATTAAAGCAAATACCCCACTTAAAGCAAATAAAGGAGATAAATTATAGGGAAAAAATAAAACTACAGTTAAGGAAGTCATTACTATGGTCTTTACCGCATCAGCCAAACTAAATATAGCCAGATTTCTTCCCGAATATTCTACTAATAATCCTCCAGCTAACTCCGTCTCTGCTTCCGGGACATCAAAAGGTATCTTAGATAACTCACCTGGAGTAACTATTGCCAAAGTAACTAATAGAAGAATCGCCCCTACAAAGCCCAATGGCCCAACTAATCCCCAAATAGGATGGGCATTAATTATCGCTAAAGAAAAGACATTCAGTTGGGGATAAACCTGACTTAGCTTCCATCCTAAAGCAACCACCGTAGTTACTAAAGGCAATTCATAACTCATCATCATTACCATTTCTCTTTGTGCTCCTATATTCGCATAAGGTGAGCCTGATACAAAACCACCCACCACCATTCCGACTGCAGGTAAAGTTAATAAATAAATAATCAAGATAATGTCACCATATCCACTTAGCAAAGGGGAAATATTACTTATAGGCAGGTAAAATAAAATGCTGATAGAAGAAACTAAAGTCATAATTGGTACACCATTAAATATCCAGGGTACCGCATTCTCTGGAACAATATTCTCTTTAATCATTAATTTAAAGAAATCTATAAAGGGTTGCCTAAGGGGAGGACCAACTCGTGCCTGCATTCTGGCCGCTAATTTTCTATCAATACCTTTATAGAATAAACCTATCACTACCCCTAAAAAAGTAATTATAATTGCTCCTATTATTTTTAACAACAATAAAACTAGGTCATTCATGGAGTAATCCTCCTGGTCTTTTGCACACTCAATTCATGTAGATCTTTCTTGGTTAATATACTTTTTTGATCATTATCTTTATTTAAAATAGTCACTCTATCCATGCAAGCAATGCAAGGGTCAATAGAAGCTACTACAATAGGTATATCAGCTATTTGCTGACCAAGAAGCATAGGAACCCAGGTCATTAAATTATTATACGTAGGAGCTCGAGCTTTCCAAACCTCAGGTGTTTCTGTTTCATTTAATTTTACATAATGAATAACTTCACCACGAGGGGCTTCGTGTCTTCCAATTCCTTCACCTTTTGCTTTCTTTAGTTGATTCAATAATTTAACCAACTTTTTCTCCGCGATAATTTCACCTGATGGCATATTATCTAAACATTGTCCAATAATCTGTATTGATTGAACCAATTCTAATAATCGGACAACTATTCGATCGTAGACATCACCATTTACTTTACCAGTTAATACATCTGGAGTAATAGCTTTTACTTCTAAATCTGCATAAGCAGCATAGGGTTGATCCTGGCGTACATCCTTTTTTATCCCCGACGCCCGGGCTGTAGGACCTACTGCACATAAACTCAAAGCATCTTCTTTAGTTAATATACCCACATTTTTTGTTCTTAAGGCAATGGTGGGATCATTTAGAAATACATCTTCTATTTTGCCATAAATATCCCGGTAATAATCTAAAGTCTTTCTTACTCGAGGTATTTGCTCTTTACTGATATCTCTTCTTACCCCTCCTATCATAAATATTCCATAATTGATTCTATTTCCAGTTAGGTATTCTAAAAGGTCTAAAACTTCTTCTCTCGCCCTCCAGGATAGATACAAAACAGAATCAAAACCCAATTCATGAGCAGCAACCCCAGCCCATAAAATATGAGAATGGATTCTTTCTAACTCGGCAATAATTACTCTAATATATTGAGCTCTCTCGGGAACTTCAATTCCAGCGGCATTCTCTACTGCCTGACAAAAGGCAAAAGGATGAGAAGCAGAACAGATACCACATATTCTCTCTGCTAAATAAATAATCTGAATGGGATTCCTCTGCATTCCCATAAATTCTATTCCCCGATGATTATCCCCAGGGGCTAAATTTACCTTTTCTATATGCTCTCCATATATTTCAAAATTAAAAGTCACCGGTTCTTTTAAAGAAGGATGAACTGGACCTATAGGGATAGAATAAGTTTCTTTACTCAATTTTCTTCACCTCTTCTTTTTTAACTATATTATTACCTACATAATTTCCATTCTTACTTAAAGGATATATTCCTTTTTCATCTCTTCTAAATGGATAGATATCTTTGGAAAAATCTCGGGGTAAAAATAAATTAGGTAAATCAGGTAAACCTTCAAATATAATCCCCATCATTTCTTTCATTTCTCTTTCTGTAACTTGAGCTCCTGGAATTAAATCAGTAATTGTTGGTATCCTTAAATCTTTCTTAGACAAATGAATAATTAAATCTATTGATATTTCTTTAAATCTCTCTCCATAGTAAATAGAAAAATGATATATCAATTCAACTTTTTCGCCTACATCATTTCCTGAAATAATAGCTAAATGTGGAAAATGTAATGTAAATAAGAGTTTTACTGCATCTTTAAGATCTTCTGAATTTATTTGTAGCCTTATTATATTATAACTATTCTTTTTTAATCCAGCTGTTTTTGTTTCTATCCTATGATCAATGATTTTATTATTAAATTTTTCTTTAAATAATTCTACAATTTCTTCCGGCTTCTTATATTCCATTCTCTACCACCTTTCCCTTATTAGTCGTTAGTGAATAGTCGATAGTATATAGTCGTTAGTATATAGTATAGCGTATAGCGGGTAGCGTTTAGCGTATAGTTTTGGATTAACAAGAGCTTGTCCTGATTAAATTAAAAAGTAAAAACTAAAAGCGAAAAATCATAATTCAAAACTCAAAAATTTTTCTATAAATTTTAAATTTTAATTTATAGTTTTTCGCTCTGCGCTTTTCGTTTTTTGTTTTATTACTAAATACTATTCACTAAATACTAACGACTAATTATTCTACCCGCTAAACGCTATACGCTACCCACTATTTTACTTGAGGAGCTTTCAGTTCCTCTCTTAATTTTTCTAACTTAATCCAGGCCTGTAAAACTCCATTTATTATTGCTTCTGGTCTAGCTGGGCAACCAGGAACATAAACATCAACAGGGATAATCTTATCTACTGGGCCCAATAAATTATAAGAATTATAAAAGACTCCTCCGCTGGTGCCACAAGTTCCGACCACTATCACTGCTTTAGGTTCAGGAGTTTGTTCATAGACACGTTTTACTCTATCTGCCATCTTATGAGTTACCGGTCCTGTTACTAACAATACATCAGCATGTTTCGGGCTACCGACTAATTTTATTCCAAATCTCTCTAGATCATATCGAGGAGTCAATCCAGCTACAATTTCAATATCACAACCATTACAAGACCCTGAATTTAGATGAAAAACCCATAAAGATCTTTCTAAATATTTATTTAATTTCACTTTATTCTCTCACTCCTACTATAATTAATATTACTACGGTTATTAGCACTATCCAACCAGAATAATCATTTATATCACCAGTATGTATTTTAACTAAAGGATTATAGTAGCCTTTTAATGCTTCTGTAAAACCCCAATAAATATGACTCGCGCTAATATGAGATCCCTCTTTGGCTTTTTCAGGATTACCAGAAAGAAAAGGTTTGTCTTGTTCGGTATTCTTTTTATAACTTTCTTCCCCTTTATTTCTTATATAATAAACTATACTACCAATTACTAAAACTAATATTACCCAAACAACAGCACTCCAAAAACCACTACCCGTTTCCAGCAATCCTAACATTTCTTACATACCTCCTAACACTGTGTTGGTATACTTAAATTGCTCTATTAAAGACATTACCGCTGGATGGACTAAATTTTTTACTATTAGATCTGGAAATAATCCAAAAAATATTATAATACAAGATAAAACAGCCATAGCCAATACCATGCTGCGCGGTACTTCTTTAACCTCTTTAAATTGAGGTAATTTTGGGCCTAAAAACGCACTATGAAATACTTTAACAAATGAGGCTAAAGTTAAGATACTAACTACCATTGCAATTATGGAAAGCAAGGGATTAAATTTATATACAGATTCATAAATTAAAATCTTAGAGGCAAAACCATTAAAGGGTGGAAGTCCAGCAATAGCTGCTGCTCCAATAATAAAGAAGATAGTAGTATATTTCATATAATGAGCTAACCCCCCCATTTTATCGAGATTTCTAGTTCCTGTTCTAAAAAACAAGGCCCCCGCAGTTAAAAATAGTAAACCTTTATACATAGCATGATTCATAATATGAAAGATACCACCTTCCATAGCGGTAATTCCATATCGTTGTAAAGCAGTAGGATTAGCCAATACCGCTAATCCCACTCCTACTCCTAGAAGCATATATCCGGTCTGAGAAATAGCGTGATAAGCCATTAATCTTTTTATGTCTTTCTGAATAATCGCCATGGTAACTCCAATAAACATGGATAAAAGACCAAAAATAATAATTATCCACCCTACTGCTAAGGTGTTTAAAGTAATATTATACAAAGAAAAAACTACTCTAAACATGGCATATAGACTGGCTTGACTGGCCACAACTAATATCATAGTAATAGGTGCTGGTGCTTCTGAATAAGCATCAGGAGTCCACATATGCACAGGTACCGCTCCTGCTTTCATAGCCAGCACAGATACTAAAATCCCTAAAGCAATTTTGTCTAATTGAGAATGTTTCATAACACTGGCTATAGCTGCAATATTAAGAACATCGTACTCTCCGTAAAAAATACCAACAGCGAATAAGACCATAAGAGCAGATATTGAACTAACTACCATATATTTAAAACCAGCTTCTACTGGTTCTCCTAAATCAGTTCCTCTATAACAAATTAAAGAAACTGAAGCCATAGAAGCAATTTCTAAAAATACAAAGAAGTTAAATATATCTCCGGTAAACTCCATACCAAACATACTTACAGTCAAAAGTAATAACAAAGAATAATAATTATCAACTCCATTATTTTTATTTATAAAAGCTAAAGAATATATCGCTCCCAGGAAGGAAACTAAGGCAGTAATTAAACCCATAAATATACCCATAGCATCTACTTGGAACATAATTCTAATAGGAAATTTAAGTCCGGAAGGTAGAGTTAAAAAAGGAGATTTTGCCCCAAAGACATAAATCTGCGGACCTACTGATAATATTTTTACTGCTAATATAATAGTAAAAATTAAACTTAGACCTAAGACCAGGGTGGCAAAAATTCCGGTAGCTTTTTTATTTATTTTTCCTATAATTGGTATTAAAAAAGCAGCTAATAAAGGTACCGCTAGAATCAAAATTGGAGTATGGTTAGATAGATTCATCCTCTCAACCTCCTTACTTCGTTTACCTCTATGGTGCCGTAATGTTTATAAATCATCATAACCATAGATAGTATTAAAGCAGTGGTAGCAACACCTATGACTATACTAGTAAGAGTTAAGGCTTGAGGAGTTGGTAACACCATTGCTTGTCCAGAAGGTGCTTGAGTATAAATAGGAGCTACTGCCCCTTTTCTAAATCCTAAAGTAATCAAAAACAGATTTACTCCATTTTCAATTAAACAAATACCGATAGCAATTTTAATTAAATTTCTTTTAAATATAAGAGTATAAATTCCTAACCCTATAAATATTATTACTGCAATATAAGGAAAGTTACCTATCATTTTAAGAATTCTCCTTCTTTTTAGTAAATTCTGCCCCATCTGCCATAAGTAAAACAATAATTCCTAAACCAGCAAAAACTTCTAATCCTACGGCAATATTCATAAGGGGAAGTACTCCTGCCGTATTCATATCTCCAGGATTAATTCCCGGTATAACCATATGGCCAAACCAACTTCCACTATTAGCTAAAAAGTTATAAAAAAATGTAGTCCCTAATCCTAGAAAAGCTACTACTATAAACATCGTTAAACCACAACTTTCTAATAGAGAAAAAATATTTATATTTAGAAATTTTTTTGCCTTCAATTGACCATATGATATTAACAGCAAAGCAAAGGCAGAAGCTACCACCGCCCCACCCTGGAAACCCCCTCCAGGAGTAAGGTGACCGTGTGCTATGATATAAAAACCAAAAATTATAATAAAACCGTAGACTAAATTAGTAACATTTCTTACTATCTTAGACATCTCTTTCATTTGGTTATCCTCCTGAATAAGGCTACAATTCCCACTATAGTGGTAAATAAAACTGTAGCTTCACCCAAGGTATCAAAACCTCGGTAATCAAAGACTATAGAAGTTACTGCATTATTTGCTCCAGCCTCGCTTTGTGCATTTTTAATAAAATAATCATCCATCTCACTAAAGGCAGGATTACCAAATGGTCTCATATTTATGGCACTAATTACTAAAAAAGAAAAGAACACTATAAAAGCAATACCAAAAATAATCTTTTTCATTTTATCTTCTCCTATCTAGTCCCTCTAATGGCAAAAATAAATATTGCCACAGTCAATCCTGCTCCTATAGCTGCTTCGGCTATTGCCACATCGGGTGCATGTAACAAATAAAATTCTAAGGAAAGAAGCAAACTTGCTACCGATAAAGCAATTACTGAGGGCAATAACTTATTAAACATCACTGCTAAAAAACTAGCAATTATAGTTATTGTCAAAGTTGAAATATGGATTAATTCAACGAAAGAATTCATTTTAATTTTGCCTCCTTTAACTGATCTATGACTGCTTGTTTAGGCATTACTCCGCTACGGTGAGCTGCACGAGCAATAGCATGAGCTCCAGTAGGATTAGTAATTATTAGACAGACTAATGCCACCATAGTATGGAGAGCAAGAACTAAAAATTTAGAGTTCCCGGTGGCATTCAACTGGTAAAAACTATAGATAATAACTGCTAAAGAAGTAAAAATTGAACCAAAAGTAGTAGTTTTGGTGGTAGCATGAAGTCGAGTATAAACATCTGGGAATCTGAGAAGACCTATTGAACCTAAACAATTAAATATTACACCTATTCCTAAGAAAATATATAAAACTGTTAATAATATTCCCATTACTTTTTAGGCCCTCCTTCTAAATATTTTGCTACATATAAAGTCCCAATATAGGAGAGTAAAGCATAAACAATAGCTACATCTACATAAATAACTTCTTCGAAAGCAGCTCCTACCAGAATCATCCCGGCCACCACTAAAGTATTTATAGTATCTAAGGCTACTATTCTATCCGGAACAGTAGGTCCGAGGATTAATCTAATTAAAGATAATAACATAAAGATTAATAATAATCCTCCGGGAATAATAAAAATTCCAAAAAATTCACTCATTCTGCAATCCTCCTTACCCACTGAGGAAAATTACCACAAATATCAGAGGTAGTAGGGGTTAAAGTAGTAACATTTATCCAATGAATATATAAATCATTATTTTTTTCATCAATATCAACACTGAGGGTCCCTGGAGTTAAAGTAATCGAATCCGCTAATAAGGTAATCCCTAAATCAGTTTTTAATCCCGGAGATATTTTTACTATGCCAGGATTTATTCTGCCAGTTATCACTCGATAAGCTACATCAATATTAGCCTTAGCCATTGCCCAGAAAAATGGTCCAATAATATAAACCAAAAAAATAACCCATCTAACTGGGTTTAACATCCTATAACTTCTTTTTTGGAATAAAACCTTCCTAGCCGTAAAGGCTACAATAACTGAGAGAATAATTCCTGCTATGACTTCAAAAATACTCCACAACCCTGCTATTTCACCGCTACTAGCAGTAAGAACAAGATAAGCAACCAGGCTAAGTAAAAAGGTTACTATAAAATTTAGCATTACTTCACCTCTCTTTACTTAAATTAACAAAATAAAGTATAACATTTTATTTTTTTTAATGCAAAATATTTTGATTTTTTTAAAATAATTTATTCTATCTCAATATCCTGGATATATAAATCCTGACCAGAAATTATATCTATTTCTGAACTATCACATTTCGCACACTTAAATCTATCTTTTTTAATCTCAAAAACCTCATTACATTTTCGGCATTGACCTAATAGTGGAGATGATATTATCTGTAAAAATGCTTTTTCAGCAATAGTTCCCTGACTAAAATTCTCAAAAGCAAATTCTAAAGATGTTTTATTCACTCCAGCGAATTCTCCAACTTTTACCCTGATAACCGTTATCTTCTTTGCTTTATGGTCTCTGGCTTTATCTAAAGCAATTTCTAATAGATTTTGAGCAATTGAAGCCTCATGCATTTTTACTCCTTTGTTTTGACAATAAAAAGAGGAAGAACTAACTTCCTCTTTTTAAGACTTATTGGTGCCGGGAGGGGGATTTGAACCCCCACAAGCAATATGCTCACCAGCCCCTCAAGCTGGCGCGTCTACCTATTCCGCCATCCCGGCAAAAATCTTAAATATAAAAGGTCTTTTTTTACATAATTTGCTTTAATTTTAAATTTTCTATCTTCCCTGGAATTCTTCCTCGCTTGGCAATTGGTTTTCCCTCAACTTCCTTTATATCCAGGGTCATATCAATAGGACTGGCATCACTTATATAACTACCCACTCCAAAAGCATCAACTGGCTCTTTGCTTAGAAGATTTATTTTTTCTGGGGTGAGACCGCCTGAAACAAAGATCTTCACCTCAGAAAAACCAGCTTGATCAAGTCTTATTCTTACCTCTTTTACTAAATCAGGAGTTACTCCTCCTCTCTCACTTGGAGTATCTAACCTTACTCCCAATAAATCTCTTCCTAAAGCACGTGCTACTCTTATAGATTCTTCTGCTTCATCTTTAAAAGTATCAATAAGAATAATTCGGGGGACATCCTTAGGCATACAAACATTAAAAGCTTGAGCTGCTTTTACAGTATCTCCTGAAATGATTATTACAGTATGAGGGATAGTTCCCTGGGGGTTTCCCCCAGATAATTTTGCCCCCAATATGCAACTTGCTCCGTCTACTCCACCAATTATGGCAGCCCTTTCCATAACTGGAGCTACAGCGGGATGAATATGTCGTGAACCAAAACAGAGGATCTTCTTATCGCTCGCCGCATCTTTACATTCACGGGCTACAGTAGCCCAGGCTGAACTGCTGGCTAAAATGCCTAAGATAACTGTTTCAAAAACACCAAATTCACAATATGGACCCTCTATTCTCATTACGGTATCTTTAAACTGAAACCTCACACCTTCTTCTAGAGCCCATAATTTTACCTTTTTGTCTTTTAAAAGATTATATACTTCTTTAGTTCCAGCAAATATACCTCCCCCTCGGGGAAAAATTTCTGCAGTTACTATAGTGTTCTCTAATCGAAGATATCTTAATATCTCTTGAGCTCTCACAAAATATATATCAGTAGTTAATCCTTTCTCTATTTCTTCATGAGTAGCCGAGAAAAATTTTCTGTCTTGATTAATAGAATAATTTTCTATTTCTATAATTGAACTTATAGATTCCTTCATTTTTTAAAAGATATCCCTTTTATTTAATCAAACCAATCACAAGAGAAGACAACATAAAAAGTACTGCTATAGCAGTGGTTAGTTTCATTAAAAATGCTTCTCTACCTTTCTTACCACCATAATCGGCAGTTGTACCTCCACCAAATACACCTGAGGCACTACTTGACTTTCTCGCTTGAAGTATTACTACCAAAATTAAAGCAATGCTTACAATAATCTGAATCACTATTAAACCTATGGGCATTTTTAGCTCCTCTCCTAAAAATTAAATTAAGATAGTTAGAGAAAAATTTCTCTAAAACTCTTAATTTATTTTATTTATTTCACCAATAATTTCAGTGTTATATTTTAACACAATCATATGTTAAGTTCAAGGCACATTCGTATCTCGTCTGTGAATCGTATCTCGCTAAAAATTAGTTAGATAGTTAGATAGCTAAGAAAAAACAATAAGGATAATTGTTTTTTTGCTACCCCGCTAAAGTTTACACTAACTTTATAATATTTCAGTTGCTTTTACTATTTGAGAAAAAGTTAAAGCATATAAACTTGCTCCCCCAACTAAAGCACCATCAATATCAGATTCATTCATAAGCTCCTCAATGTTTTTAGGGTTTACACTCCCTCCGTATAATATTCTTATCTGCTCAGCTACTTTATCCCCATATTCGGAGGAAAATAGTTCCCTAATAAATTTATTTATTAAATTAGCATCCTGTGAGCTAGCAGATTTACCTGTACCAATAGCCCAGATAGGCTCATAAGCAATAATTATTCTTCCAGCTAAGGTAGAATCAATTTCCAGAAAC
>Ga0209609_10001810_pt1 | contig 12346 bp, 12 predicted proteins | sample LakKivw325mmetaG_FD_184136 | JGI IMG/M metagenome (GOLD analysis project Ga0209609, IMG submission 184136) | Anoxic lake water microbial communities from Lake Kivu, Rwanda to study Microbial Dark Matter (Phase II) - Lake Kivu water 325m metaG... | ecosystem: Environmental > Aquatic > Freshwater...
GTATATATCCTTTCAAGGGTTATGTTTTACTGTTCAAGGGAAGGCTCATAGGCCGGGTATGCACTTTCAAGAGCAAAAGCCGCTGCCTCCTGTATCTGGGCGTCTACTTTTTTCTTTACGTCATCTATTTTATCCTGGCCTGTTCCTGAAGCAAGCATTGCCTCTTCCGCCCTTTTTATGGGGTCAAGCTTTTTCCATTCTTCAATCTCTTCTTTGGTGCGGTATGGGTGCTTGTCAAATGCGCTATGGCCAATTGTGCGGTATGTCTTTAGCTCAAGAAAAGCGGGCCTTCTTTTGGACCGCACATAATCTATTAGCTCCTTTGACTTTTCATATACGGCCCCCACATCGTTACCGTCACAAAATCCTGACTTTATGTTAAAAAAGGCTGCCTTTTTGTGTATCTCTATATTGCATGTGCTGCAGTAGTGCGTACCCATGCCATATAAGTTGTTTACGCATACAAAAAATACAGGTACGTTCCAGACATCTGCCATGTTTAGGCTTTCATAGAAGTTTCCCTGGTTTGTTGAGCCGTCACCAAAAAATGCTATCAGTATTTTCTCTTTATCAGATAAGAGGTTTAGGCCAAGGCCGACGCCTACCGATATTGGAAAGGTGGCACCTATTATACCCTGGGCGCCAAGGTTATTTACTGATATGTCAGTTACATGCATGGAGCCCACACGGCCGCCGCATATGCCTGTAGCTTTACCAATCATTTCTGCCATCATGGCTTTTAGGTCAGTGCCTTTAAGAAGCTCCTGGCCGTGGCCCCTATGCGTTGCTATCATGTAATCATCTTTATTTATGTTTAAGAGTGTACCCACTGCAGTTGCCTCTTCTCCCACTTCAAGGTGAGTTGAGCCAAATACAAGGCCTCTTTCTGCAAACTCATATACCTTGTTTTCAAAGCGCCTTATAAGGTAGAGCTTTTCAAGAAAGGTAAGGTATAGTTTCTCGTCGTATTTCATGTTTTTTTATGCTCCAGAGATTTCCAGTTTAAGTTAAAACCGGCAATTATAGTTTTGCTAATTCATTTAATTCGGGATTAGTATCCTTAAGGGCATTGTAAGTAGAAATATATTTATCCACATATGCAGCATATTTATCAAAATCATTTTTATCAGGTAAAACATCTTCTTTGAATTTTACCATTCTATTAGCTCCATCATTTATATCACTGAATGCTCCCGCAGCTACTCCGCCGAGTATAGCTGATCCTGTGGTAGCTGCTTCAGGATTGGCTGTCCTTTTTATTGGCAAACCTGTAACATTTGAATATATTCTTGCCCATAAATCACTATTCATATGGCCGCCGCATGCAATAATTTCCTTTATATAGAAGTTATTACTTTTAATTACCCTGAAAATTGTTTCCAGTCCATAAGCACAGGCTTCCATTATTGATCTGTAAATATTAATAGTATTGTGTTTAAGTGATAATCCTCTTATAACCCCACGGCTTTCAGAGTCAACGAATGGTGTCCTGTTGCCCTGGAAATGTTCTACCATAATAATTCCTTCACTTCCCGGCGGTAATTTTTCTGCCTCATAATCCAGATATTTGTAAATTGCCATATTTTCATTTTTTGCTTTTTCTTCTATTGCAGAATTTATAAAATTTGATTTAAACCATTTTAATATAGAACCAGTCGATGTCTGTCCCCCCTCGATAGCATAATTATCTACAATAATATCCGGGTAACTGCCCCAAATCCCCTTACTGTGAAATTCTTTATCTAAATTTATCTGCAGGTAACTTCCTGAACCTGCAACAAAAAAAACTTGTCCTGTATTGTGGGAATTTGAGCCGATACAGGCACTTCCTGCATCATAACAGCCCTCACCTACAGGTGTCCCTTCCTGGAGGCCTGTTTTATCGGAGAATTCCTTTGAAACTCCTCCAACCAGGGTTCCTAAACGTAATACTTTTTCCGGAATCTTATCAAATATTTCCTTTAAACCTATAGCCTCATAAAAATCTTTAGGCCAGCCGCCATTGCGGTTATCATAATAGCCGCGTACAGTTGCAGTCGCAATGCTTATTGTCCATTTGCCGGTAAGCTCATGTGTTAACCAGTCAGTATACTCGACAATTGTTGTCGTCTTTTTAAAAATATCAGGCTGATTTTTTTTAACCCATAAATTCTTACAGGGAAACCACTCTGCAGAAACAGGACCCCACCCGTTATATTTTCTTGGACTCATATCAATAGACTCAATAAGCTTTGCTTCCACAGATGATCTTACATCCATCCAGATAATAGGATCCCTTGTGGGGTTGTTGTCTTTATCAAGAAAAACCACCGTACAGCATGTCCCGTCCGCCCCGATTCCAATTATATCTTTTGGATTTATTCCGGATTTTAAAATTACATCTTTTACTGAACATATTAAACTATCCCGCCACTCATCTATCCTTTGTTCCGCCCATCCAGGTTTTTCATAATATGTTGTATATGGTTTGCTGCTTAATGCTATAAGATTACCATCAAGGTCATATATTGCAGCTTTAAGGCATTCTGTTCCGCCGTCTATACCGCATATGTAGCTTGCCATAAGTACCTCCGTTAAATATTTTTCAATTCTTTTGAGATTAATATTTCAATTATAAATGCCGAATTTATGCACACTTTCTACCATAGTGGTATAATTTTCTGCTTTTACGCTATTCGGTATTGAATTACTGGATGAAAGTATATATCCTCCACCTGGCCCGGCAACCCTTATGCATTCCTTAACTTCCTGGACAATGTCTTCAGGGTATCCATATACCAGGTTACCCGCGCAATTCACATTCCCCATAATACATATTTTATTTCCATATAAATTTTTTACTTTTTCAAGATCCATTCCAGCCAGTGGATCAATCGGGTGCAGGCAATCTATTCCTGCTTCAATCAACAAGTCTATTATTGGATACAGGTTGCCGTCAGAATGTTTTATTATATAGAGTCCGTAGCTGTGCCATTTTTTAAACAGCCATTTTAATGATGGAAAAATAATTTCTTTAAACTGCGTAGGGCTCATAAGCAAACCCTGATTACCGGCAAAGTCATCGGCTGAAAATGCAATTTCAGCTCCAAGTTTTGCAGATATCCTGCCTAATTCAGCGTAGTATTCCACGGCTTTTTCAATAATCCCTTTTATTAGAGCTGGATTGTCTATCAGGTCTATAAGGGTCTGCGTATAGCCATGGAGATCCCTTGCCTCTGACCAACCATCCCGCATAAAAGATATGATAGCTCTTTTTCCCTTGAATCTATTTATTGCTTTTTTTAAATTATCAAACCTGTGGGGAGCATAAGGGTCGGGAAAATCAAACCTTTCCAGATCCTTTTCACTGTTTATGATTATATTGGTCGGTTCCATATAATCCTGAGTGGTTTTTTTTACGACCAGTCCTCTTTCATCAATAAAAGTGTTTTCATCTATTTTTTCTTTTTTCTGGTTAACCCTTAACGCTATGGCGTCAAGGTCAAGCTTTTCTACTAAATCATAAATATCGCCATCAGTTATTATATTATTTATAATCTTGCTATCAATAATGAACTCAAAGTGCGGTATCCTGTCTGGAATTTTTCTCTCCAGTGCTGTAATGACTCTTTCAAGAGAATTCATAGATCTGACCTTTCGCTTAACTGATTCTTAAAATCTACAGTTATTAATTACAATATCTTAAATTAATTTCATTTTCGAAAATAAAAAATTTTTATTAATTAATTCTAAATATACTTTAAAATACCCTTGTGGATGGGACTCAGTATATTTTTTAATATGCTTTTTCCAGTATATCTATTAAATCTTTTTCAGATACTTCCCGCAGATCAAGAGCGACACCATTTGCCATATATCCAAGTGTTTCACTTGCAATCAACACAAAATCTGATTTTTTTACACCCTGCTTGCTTAAGGGAATATCAAGACTGATGTCTTTTATAAGTTTTTTTACAGAGTTTACAGTTTTTTCAAGGTAGATGTCTTTATTCTTGTCGGTAATTTCGTCAATTTCACCCGAACCCTGTTTATTCAGGATTTTACCAATTTTTGCAAATTTCAAAGGATTTTCATTCATGCTGAATCCAATAGTATACGGTGTCATAGCAGCAAGAGACTCTCCATGTACAAGATTATAAATCCCACATATGACATGTGAAATACTGTGGCACAAAGTTATAACTGCAATTGTAATTGCCATTCCTGCCAAGGTATCAGCTAAAGCCATCATTTCTCGGGATTCAATATCTTTTCCATTATTAACAGCCTTTACCAGATATTTTGCAACCAATCGCATTGATTCTTCACAATATAAGTCAGTAATCGGTGTGGAGATCCTGCTTGTATAAGCTTCTATGGCATGGGCAAGAACGTCAAATCCTGTTGCTGCCGTAATTTTTGGAGGCATAGTTAGCATAAGCTCAGGATCGACTATCGATACTTTTGGAAATAAAAATTCATTGCCAAGTCCAGGTTTTTCTTTATTTTCAGGATTTGTAAGCACCGAAAAACATGTCATGTGACTGCCTGTTCCTGAAGTAGTTGTTATTGCTATTATCGGCAATGTTTTAGATGTGACTTCTTCCTCAATACCTTTTGAACCGGGATAAAACTTCCATATCGGCTTTTCATGACCAATTGCCACTGCTATTGCTTTGGCAGCGTCAATAGCGCTCCCGCCGCCCAGTCCAATAATTATGTCGCAATCCTTTTTCCTGCCAAGGTCTGCTCCCCTGTCAATTTCAGTTGTCAGGGGGTTCGGGCTCACATCTGTGTAAACTTCAGAAGCAATACTTGCTTCTCTGAGTATGGACTGGACTTTATCTGTGAGGCCAGATTCGATGAAAAAATTTCCAGTACAAACGATTAGGGCTTTTTTGCCATATATTTTTATTTTTTCGCCAAGACCATTAATATTGCCTGTGCCAAAAGATATTCTTGTCGGGTTATAATAGTCAAAATTAGTAATCATTTATTGCCTTTCCCTATAAGATAATATTTATGGTTTTATTGTAATCTTTTAATAAATCAGTAATTACAAGGTCTTTTTCCTGAGTATCTTTCCTGACAAGCACCACAAATGAAGCCATCCTTGAAAGTATCCATGGTTGTGTATGCCAGACCCCGATTTTAATATTTACACAGCAATCATTATTTAAAATGAAAGCCTTGAATGAACCGAAATCAATTTCAGAATCATCCTTCTCGCTGTCCCGCGAAAGGCCGAATAAACAAATTGAGTGGCCTTTCATTGGAATTATTGTTTCAGCAGTATAAAAATGTTTTTCAAGGCTTGTACAGGAAAATGGTTTTGGCTCTTTAATTTCTGCCCAATTTATTTCTACAGTGTTAAGCATGTCACCTGCAAAACTTAACCCAGTCCAGTATGATACTGCTTCATTAGAGTAGTTTGGTTCCCTCTTATTCATTCCAATTAAATCTCCAAAGGGTTTAAATGAGTCTTCAGTAAGTTTCTCCACTTTTACATTTATTTCTTCCATGCACCACCATCAAAATCAGGATTATTATTATAATTTATTCATAAAACTTGAACCGTAAATAATTATATCCACACCACAATCACATAGTTTTTTCTCATTTGTTTCATTAACGCCACCGTCAACACTGATCGTGATTTTTGGATTTTCACGCATTATTATTTCTTTTATACCGGCAATTTTTTCTATTACGCTTTCATTAAATTTTTGCATTCCAAAGCCCGGCTGAACACTTAATATAAGTATATTGTCTATAAGGCTAAGATAATCCCCTATATATTCAATCCCTATCTCTAAATCCAGAGCTGTAGAAGTGCTTATATCTTTGGCCTTAAGATACCTGAGGGCTCTGTTTAAGTTGCTGCAATTCTGCGGATGAAAAGTCATTATATCAGTGCCTGCTTCTATAAACATGTCAAAAAAAAGCTCAGGTTCAGCAATTTCCAGGTGCGTTTCAAAAATAAGCTTTGTTTTTTTTCTGAGCAATTTAATAATAGATTCATTAAATGCAAAATTTTTTACAAAATGGCCATCCATTATGTCAAAATGAATTCCATCAACATTGTATTTATTCTCCAACTTCTCCAGCAAATCTTCAAAATTTGCAGTATTTGAAGATAGCAGTGAAATAAACTTTTTATGCATAGCTGTTTCTTTCTTCACTTTAAAGCAGACTCCATGATTTTTTCCTGGGTGGCGTCTTTAAAATTGTATTCTCCTGTAATCCTCCCCTGATGAAGGACTATTATCCTGTCGCTTGCTCCTAAAATCTCTGGGAGTTCTGATGATATCATAATTACTGCAACACCCTGTTTTGCAATCTCATCAATTATTTTGTGTATTTCAGCTTTTGCCCCAACATCTATTCCCCTCGTAGGTTCATCTAAAACCAGGAGCCTGGGTTTTAATGCCATAAATCTGCCAAGTATTACTTTTTGCTGGTTGCCGCCTGATAACTTATTTATGGGTTGATTTACAGATACAATTTTTATCCCTAATCTTTTTACCTGTTTCAAGGTTATTTCTTTTTCCAGGTTTTTCTCTATCCATCCAATTTTATTTTTATAACCAACTATTGTAATTGAAAGGTTCTCCATTACAGACATTGTGTCTACTATACCTTCTTTTTTCCTGTCTTCCTGTACCATACAGATGCCGTTTTTTATCGCAGAAAATGAGCTTTTAAATTTTACAGGCTTTCCGTCAAGATAAACTTCTCCTGAATCAAATTTATCAAGTCCAAAGATACAACGCATTATTTCAGTCCTTTGCGATCCCATAAGCCCGCTAAGGCCAAGTACTTCGCCCTTTCTCACATGGAAACTAATCCCTTTGAAAGCCCCTCTTTTTTCAAGATTCCTGACTTCAAGAACTTTTTCATCGGACAGTTTTAACGACTTTTCCCTGTCAAAGATATTTGTCAGTTCCCTTCCGACCATAAGACTTATAAGCATGTTTTCATTAATCTCATTATTTTTATATGTGCCAATCTTAATTCCGTCTCTCATAACCGTTATGATATCAGCGATCTCAAATATTTCTTTTAACCTGTGGGATATATAAATTATTCCAACCCCTTTTTGTTTGATATTGTTTATGATCCTGAATAATTTCTCTTTCTCTTCTTCTCCGAGTGATGATGTGGGTTCATCCATAATAATAAATTTAGCTCCAAAAAATACTGCTTTTATTATTTCTATAAGCTGCTGCTCGCTCGTTTTCAGCCTTTTTACGGGTTTATTTATATCGATAGTAATCCCGAATTCCTGGATCATCTCTTTTGTTTTTTTCTTTATAGTTTTCCAGTCAATTACAAATCTTAATTTACCCGAAAATTCTTTGCCTAAAAAAATATTCTGGAAAACATTCAGTTCGGGGAAAAGGGAAAACTCCTGCTCAATCATTGAAATGCCATATTTTTTGGCATCTTTGGGTTCATTAATCTCAATTATTTCATTATCCAATGTTATTTGGCCTGAATCTTTCTGGATAATTCCTGCAAGTATTTTCATCAAGGTAGATTTCCCTGCACCATTTTCGCCAACAATTGCGTGTACACATCCGCTTTCAAGCGTAAAGTCAACATTATTTACGGCATGAACACCAGGAAAATGTTTATTTACTGCTATCATGTTTATAGTTTTTTTATTCAACTCATTATCCAATTTATTCAATCCTTAATATTCTCTCTGGTACCTTTCAAATAAATGATTGATGGTTATAGTAAGCAATAAAAGCAAACCTTTTATAACCTCCGTATAATGCACAACTATATTCAGTATTACAATCCCGCCGAATATTACCCCTAAAAGGAGCACTCCTAAAAAAGTTCCGATTATGTCAACCTTGCCCCCTCTTAATGAGGCACCACCAATGATTACTGCAGTAGCTGCTTCAAATTCGAGCCCTTGATTTGCAAACGGTGAAGCTGCTGACGCTCTTCCGACAGTTAATATGGCTGCAATTCCAACAAATGCCCCGGTTATAATAAAGACTAGCATCTTATTTCTTTCAACTAAAACGCCTGCTGCTTTTGCGGCATATGAATTACCTCCAAGAGCTTTTATATTTCTCCCGAATACAGCATTGTTTAATATAAAATAGAAAAGTATATAAAAAAGAATGACAAAGAAAAAAGAAACCGGGATATAAGCATTTTTATATATAAAATTATAACTGCCCAACCAGTTAAAAACATTATTTTGTATTTTAAGTGTTGTCGTATTTAATATAACTTTAGTCAAACTCCTGGTAATTCCAAGCATTGCCAGGGTTAAAACAATAGAATTAATCTTAAACTTGCCTATCAGCAGACCATTTATAAAGCCTATAGCCATGGCAGTAATCAGTGCTGACATTATTGCTATAAATGCATTGCCTGTTTTTAGTGCAACTATTGTGCCGACAGCGCCTGAAAATGCAGCATTTGAACCCAATGAAAGATCCAGCTCACCTGTAAGAATAACTAAAGACATGCCAATGGAAACAACAAACAAAACTGCGGACTTCCTGATTATATTCATAAAGCTTTCAAGCTGAAAAAAACCGGGTGTGATTATTCCAAAAATAATGTAAAAAACAATTATCAGCGAAAGCAGGACTATATTTCTTATATTCTTTCTTATAAAAATGTTAAATTTATTGTTTTCTGCAACTATAACTTTTTCCAAAATTATTCCTTGAAATTAGTATTAATATTTTCTTTACTGGTGAGGCTTGAAAACCTCACCAGTAAAGTTTACAGCTTAATTTAAATTATATTGCTTATCTGTTTCTTCTTTGCCATATACTTTTGGAAGTACATCTTTTGCATAGTTTAATGCAACATCAGGAGTCAGCCAGTTAAGGCTACCGAGATCCAGATTCTTGATACCATTTGCATTAATTTTATCAAGTGTTTCCTGTGTCATAACTATTGGACCCGACACTTTAGACATCATAGGAACATCAACACCATTTAACATGAGGTAGGCCATCTGTGTTGCTGACCATCCGAATAATTCCGGGCTTATAATTGCATCAAACAATAAGCTTCCGTCTCCAACTCCTTTAAGGCCATTTTCATCTCCACTATACCCTGTAACCAGGATATCGTCTTTACCAAAACTCTTAATTGTCTCTATAGCAGGCAGTGCAATCTGGTTGTCTACCATTACCATTGCGTCAATATCATCATATTTATTTAACCAGCCTTCAACAATTCCAAGACCCTTGTCAATATCCCAGTCTGATGGCTGTACATCAAGTACCTTGATTCCAGGATATGCTTTTATTGCATCCAAAAATCCATTTTCTCTGCCATCGCTTGATGAGTTTCCTTTAATTCCAGACAAATAACAGATATTGCCTTCGAAATTGAGATATGCTGCAAGCAAATGTGCATAAATCTCAAAAGTCTCATAATCAGGAAGCAGCAGATTTACAACTCCAGGTACGTCTATCTGTACCCCAAAAGCCTGTACAGGCAATCCTGCATCCAGCGCTTTTTGTGCAGATGGCTGAATTGCTACTCCATCTACAGCAACAATTGTAAGTACGTCTGGCTTAGAAGTGAGAAATGAGTCAATATCAGAAATTTGCTGATCAATTAATGCATTGGCATCTTTAAATATTGTTTCAACATTATATACTGGATCAATGTCCCTTGGCTGGACGTCAAGCCATACCCTGTGGAAAGGATGTGTGGTAATAATATCTGCGATACCATGCACCCATTTGGTGTCTGCTGCTGTGGTTTCAGCCGCAGTGGTCTCGGCTGCTGCAGTGGTTTCGGCTGCTGCTGTGGTTTCTGCTGCTGCAGTGGTTTCGGCTGCAGTTTCAGCTGTAGTTGTCTTGCAGCCTGATAAGATAGTAACCAGTGAAAATACTATTAAAATACAAATTCCAAAAAATAAAATTGCTTTCTTTTTCACATTTTCTCCTTGTAAATCATTTATTCCATATTAAAATATAGATTGTTAGTGAGTACCCTAAAGTATAGTGTTTTGCTATACTTTAGGGCTAAATAAATATCATGATATTCACCTCCTTCAAATGAATAAAAATTGAATATTTCTTCCACACCTCCTTTCATACTCTCCTATCCTCAAGTAAATCTGCGACTCTGTTAATTGACATCATAATAACTATTACCATTCCCTTAAAAAAATCGTCCCATGATGCATTTATTTCAAGCATATTGACCATATTGTTTATTATTGCAATTGATATAGTGCCAATAAGAACTCCCTGTATGGTGCCTCTTCCACCTCCAATTGCAACTCCACCAATAATAATTGCTGCAAGTGCATCAAGAAGTATTGTAATACCCCCAAGATTTGGATTAACGTATGATACCCTGGCAGTTAGAACAAGTGATGACAGCCCGGTAAAAAATGCAGCAATTATATAAGTATAAAATATATAATTATATATATTCAGGCCACTGATTCTTGCGCCTTCCGGATTGTTTCCAATCGCCTTAATATATATGCCAAACCTTGTGTAATTCAGGACAAAATAGCAAATAATATAAAAAAACAGCATTAACAAAAAAGAAAATGGTATGCCCAGTAATTTAAACCTTGCGATAAATGGAAACAGCGGGGTATCTATCTTATTTGATGCATTGCTCAGGTTAAAAACTATGTTCAATACTCCTGAAACCACGGTGAGCATTATTAATGTAACAATAATGGAATTAAATTTAGCTTTAGAGATTAAAAGGCCATTTATCAGGCCGACAATAAACAATGCAGCAAATGCTGCTAAAACCGAATAAGTTATATTATTTGTAACGTTCCATAACCGTTCCAGAACTACTGCAAAAAAACTCACTCCTATCCCTGCAGTTAAATCAAGCCCACCTGTTATAATTACAAACATTGCACCCAGCGCCAGTAAACCGATAGGCACCATCTGGAGACTGATATTTGAAAAATTCTGGAGCGTTAAAAACCTGGGATTAAAAATACCAAACAGAATAGAAATCAATAGAAGTAAAATTACTATGCCATATCTTTCAATAACTGAAATTGCTGCTCTTTTTTTATAATCTTGTACTCGGACTTCCATATTTTTATTATTCATTGCCGGAACAAAAAATTTTTAAAAATGGTAATTACAGATACAGTACTTTCTCTCTCTCTTCCTTAATTGTTTCAAGCATTGCCACAATGTTTTCAATCGGGACATCATTCATGATTTCCTGCGAAGGGGCGATAATATAGCCACCGCCCTTTCCAAGTATCCTTATAGTTTCTCTTGTCATTTCAGATGTTTGTTCCGGGGTTAAAAAGGGCAGGATTTGCGTATCTATCCCGCCCATAAATATCAGATCTTTTCCAAATTCTTTTTTTAGATATTTTAAATCATTGCATGGCTGGCACGGTTCAAGTATTGTCAACCCTATATCTATTAAATCAGGCAAATAGTCAGTTACCTTTCCACAGGAATGCAGCATTATTGGTAAGCCAGCATCAGTAAATACTTTCCAAACACTTTTTAAACCGGGCAAAATAAACTCATTAAACATTTTCTTTGACCAGAGGGGCCCAAGTTATGTTCCAAAATCATCACCGTGATGACCCATTTTAAAACCATATTCAACTATTTTTTCTGCAAATTGCACCTTATATTCAACTACCTTATCAAGCAATTTGCCTACAGTTTCAGGATATGCGGCAAGCCCCATCATGAATTCAGGAAAACCCATGATTCCATATGTTCTTTCATAATTTCCAAAATAACCGACCGGCCACAGCATTAAGTTATCAGTATTGTTTTTAACATCATATTCCCATTCTGAAAAATTACCCTTCATATTAATATCAGGAGGATTATATAAATCAATTGCCCTCTTTATATCTTTTGTAAATAACGCTTCCCTTGGAATATAGGGGGGCATAAATTTGGCAATATGTTCTGTTGTTTTTCCCTGCAGTGGATGGAATTCGATAAAAAAGGTACCTGTGCCCACCTTGATGCCAAAACCCCAGCTGTCATATACTACATTATTTTCCCAGTCGGGTTTACAGAAACCTAGTTTTTCCAATCTATCCATTTCTTCTTTTACTTCCCTGAACAGCACAGGTTTATCCTGTAATGTAAAAGAGTAATGGAAATGATTTTCAAGATAATTATCAATTTCATCCTCAGAATCCAGATTAAGCCTTTCTGCAATTTCCTTGTATTTGCTCCTGTCTGTCAGGGAAATTTGGCTTGGAAGGTAGTCAACATCCTGCCTGTTAATTATTCTTAAAACTCTTTCTTCTTTTGTAAGTTTTTCCATTTTTAATACCTCCGAAATATTTTATTAATATTGATGTTTAGATAAGAATTTTTTTGTCTTTTATCGAATAGATTTATAA
>Ga0209609_10001813_pt1 | contig 12344 bp, 13 predicted proteins | sample LakKivw325mmetaG_FD_184136 | JGI IMG/M metagenome (GOLD analysis project Ga0209609, IMG submission 184136) | Anoxic lake water microbial communities from Lake Kivu, Rwanda to study Microbial Dark Matter (Phase II) - Lake Kivu water 325m metaG... | ecosystem: Environmental > Aquatic > Freshwater...
GTCTGTGAGACCCGGACCCGCGGGTTTCCCGTCCAGGCACGCGCCTGCGAAGCGTCGTTGCGGCGAGTCCTTCGCAGAAGGACGGGGAGGCGATTCGTACTGGTGACCCCACGCCGGATTGCCACGGCCTCGCTCCACCGGGCCGCGCTCGCTGAAGGACTCTCGAGCCACTAGCTCCTGAGCGACGCGATGAACGCTTCCTGCTCGCTCAGCGCCCTGTGCGCCTCGTCCAGACAGACAGGCCGGAACGCCACCGTGTCTCCCGGCTGCGCCTGGGCCATCCATGGCAGGTCGGCGGAAATGACGGTGGCGATCTTGGTGTAGCCGCCGGTGGTGCCGCAATCCGCCAGCAGGACAATGGGCTTGCCCGACCCGGGCACCTGTACCGCGCCACGGGATGTGCCGTCGGAGACGATGTCCGCACTCTTCTTGTGCTGGATGACCGGCCCTTCGAGCCTGTAGCCCATGCGGTCGAACACGGGCGTGACGGTGAACTCGGATGCCACGAACGTGTCGATGCCCGCGGTTGTGAACGCGTCGTCCTGCGGACCCATCGTCACGCGCAGGGCATGGTGGCGGCCATAGTGCGGGACGGTCAGCGGCGCCAGGCTTCTTGCTCCAGACTGGGGTGCATCGCTGCCCCTGTCGGCCACAGGGAGCATGTCTCCCGTTGCCACGGCGCGGCCACGGAAGCCGCCGAACTGAGACCGCGTGAATGTCGAGCGACTGCCCATTACCGTCGGGACATCAATGCCGCCACGGACGCAGACGTATGACCTGATTCCGTCTCTCGGCCCTTTGAAGGAGAGAGTGCTGCCCTGCGGTACGGACAGCGATGCCCATCCGGGGACAGGCTGTCCGTCCAGAACGGGGGTGAGGTCGCCCCCCGTGACGGCAATGGTGGCGTCGAAGTGGAACCTGAGCGTCGGCCCCAGAAAGGTGGTCTCCAGGCCCGCGTCGCTCTCCTCGTTGCCGACCAGCAGGTTGCCCACCCTGAGAGCGAACTGGTCCAGCGCCCCGGAAACGGGCACACCGTACCGCTGGTACCCGTACCTGCCCAGGTCCTGTACGGTGCTGAGGGCGCCGCCCTTGATGACCTCGATAGTCCTCATAGAGACCTGCCCATCGGACGTGTAGCGAGCGCGTAGGTACCGGCCCGCATCCTGGACTGGATGTCGGCGTACTCCGATTCATCCACAGGAACGAACCGCAGGTAGTCGCCAGGCTCGATCTGGACCGGCGGCTCCCGGCCTGGGTCGAACAGACTGATGGGAGTGCGGCCTATGAGCCTCCAGCCGCCGGGGCTCTCCACGGGGTATATTCCGGTCTGTCGCTCAGCAATAGCGACCGAGCCCGCGGGTATTGAGGGGCGGGGGGTCTGGAGTCTGGGAGTGGCTATCCTCTCCGACATGCCTCCGAGGTACGGAAAGCCCGGAAGGAACCCCATCATGTAGACCAGGTAGTCCGTGCCCGAGTGCGTTCTGATCACTTCCTCTTCGGAGATACCGTTGTGCTCGGCCACGGCGCCGATGTCCGGGCCGTATTCACCTCCGTAGATGGTGGGTATCTCCACCAGCCTGGGGGCGACGGTCTCCCCTTCTCCGAGCGAGCCCTCCATCTCGCCGAGGCGAGAGGTCAGGTCGGCATAGGAGATGCTCAGGGGGTCGTAGTAGACCATCAGCGACCTGTACGTGGGTACCACATCCAGTACACCCGGGGCTACGAGCCTGAGGATCTCACGCGAGAGGTTGTGTACCCGTCGATTGGTGACCTCCGAGATGGAGTCTCCCAACTCGACGGACAGTGCTCTGTCACCTACCGGCAGGAACCTGGGATACTGGCTCATTCTCGCTATCCTCACACGATCTGGCCCAGGGGCACTATCTGGACGCCTTCGGACTCCAGCGCCGAGCGTATGGATGAGGCCAGGTGTATGGAGTTGGGCGTGTCGCCGTGAAGGCAGAGCGTATCCGCGGATAGGGCGATCTCTTCGCCCGTGATGGCGGTCACCTTGCCTTGTGTGACCATCTTGACGCTCCTCCGCGCCACCGCACCCACGTCCTCGATCACCGAGCCGGGTTTGGAGCGTGGCACCAGTGTGCCGTCCGCGTTCACGGCCCTGTCGGCGAAAGCCTCCCTCGCTACGCGAAGACCCATATCCCTGGCTCTGTCGATCCATCGAGAGCCTGCCAGGGCTACCAGGATGAGCTCAGGGTCGACTTCAAGGATGGCCTCGCATATCGACCGGGCCAGCGCCTCGTCCCGGACGGCCATGTTGTACATTGCGCCGTGTGGCTTGACGTGCTGCAGCCTCTTCGCGCTGGTGAAGGCGGTCAGAGCGCCTATCTGGTAGATGATGTCGTTCTTCGCCTCGCCCGGTGCCACGGCCATGTTCCGTCTGCCGAAACCCGGCAGGTCCGGGAAGCTGGGATGAGCGCCCATGGCTACGCCGTGCTCCTCAGCCAGCTTTACCGTCAGGCGCATCCAGTTCGGGTCGCCCGCGTGGAACCCGCACGCGATATTGGCTGAGGTAATGTGCTTGATGATCTCCTCGTCCTGGCCCATCTGGTAGGCGCCGAAGCTCTCGCCCATGTCACAGTTGAAGTCGATCCGTGCGGTCATGAGTGATCCCCCTGCAGTCGCTGCAATGCCTCAATGCTCGTTGTGTCGGGCCAGGCAAAAGGGGGCAGCGTGCAGCGCCATTCTAGCTGGCCATCTTGCGTTCATCAACCGTATGGAAGGAGTTCAGAGGTGACTGCTTCGTCTTCCCGGGATGAAGCTGACGCAGCTTCCGGTTGCGGGTAGCCCACTCGTGCTTCGAGAAGCTCGGCATGGCGGCGCCTGGTGGAGTGCCGAGGCGTTCTGCTCACGAGAATCAGGTGTCGAGGCGAGTCCTTCATTCGAGACGCGTGTGGAAGGCTGCTAAAATGTCCCGGATGGGAACACGGCCCGATTCGTTCACCCATCATCGGATCGAGCCGGGCATGCACGGAGCACGCGTGGAGAAGCCGTGAAGAGCGCCGCCGGTCTGCTGGCGGACTTGCACTGTGCCTCTTTCGACGAGTATTGTCGGGACCGGTCGCGGTACCCGTTAGGCGACCATCTGGTTTGGGATGTCGCTGCCAAAGGAGGGCAAGGGTGATTCAGTCGGTGCTGACCAGGGAAGAGCTTGTCAGAGAGTATGAGAGAACGCATCCACGATCTCTCGAACTGCACCGGAGAGCGGCGCGGTTGTTTGGCGCAGACGGCGCCACTCATGTCGCGAGAGTCATGGATCCCTTCCGCCCCTACGTTACCCATGCTCAGGGGAGCAAGAAGTGGGATGTTGACGGTCATGAGTACATCGACTTCGTGATGGGACATGGGGCACTCATACTGGGCCATGGACACCCCCGGATCCTGAAGGCGTGCCAGGAACAGTTGGCGAATGGCGTCCACTATGGTGAGAACCACGAGCTGGAGGTGCGCTGGGGGGAGCTCATACAGCAGATGATGCCCATCGCGGAAAGGATCGAGTTCTGTGCGAGTGGCCAGGAAGCCAACATGATGGCCATGAGACTGGCTCGAGTCGCCACGGGAAGGAAGAAGGTTCTGCGTTTCGTGGAGAACTTCCACGGCTGGGCTGACGAGGTGACGTTGAACACGGCTGGAGCTGTAGCCCCTGCGGTTGACGTCATCCCGATGAACGATCTGGCCGTTGTGGAGAAGGCGCTGGCCACCAGGGAGTACGCCGTGGTGTTCGCTGAGGGCGGCGGCGCTCACATGGCCGGGCAGATCCCCTGGAACCGGTCTTTCATACGGGCGCTGCCCGAACTGGCCAGGAAGTACGGCACGCTGTGCCTGATCGATGAGGTGGTGACCGGCTTCCGAGAGTCCCGCGGCGGCTGGCAAGAGGTGGTTGGGGCGAAGCCGGACCTGAGCACCCTTGGTAAGTGCGTCGGAGGCGGCCTGGGAGTCGGGGCTGTGATCGGAAGGGCCGATCTGTTTGCCTCTCTAGGCACAAAGGCGCCTGCGGGGACCAGGATCACGCACAGTGGCACGTGGAATGCCAATCCATTGACCAGTGCTTCGGGGGTCGCGGCCTGCGAGCTCTACCTGGACGGGGCGCCTCAGAAGAAGGCCGTGGAAATGGGCGCCTACCTTCGCGAGGCGGGGAACCAGGTTCTACGAGACAGGAAGGTCGGCGGGCTTCTCTACGGGCGCACGATAATCCACGTGTATTTCGGACCGTTTGACTTCCAGCCCGACAACGAGTACACGCCGCCTGCCGCAGACGTCTCGAAGATCGTGGGCAGCAAGGAGACCGGTGCATTGAAGAATCTGCTGGGATTCCACCTGCTGCATCGAGGCGTTGCCACCATGAGTGGCCGGTTCTTCGTCATGTCGGCGGCACACAGCAAACAGGACGTCGACAGGACTATTGAGGCGTTCGCAGAGTCTCTCGACAACATGATAGCGGAGGGGGTGCTTCCGCAAACGTAGAGCGCCCTGCTGCCCGGGGCGGGCCCGGGCCGCGCCCGACGTGCGGGATGACCCTGCCGTTGATTCAACGCCCACGTGTTCACCGCGGGAGCAACGACTCTGCGGGTCCGACTGCTCGGATGGACAGCGCAGGCGCACACGAGGCGCCTGGAGCCTGTGTCTGCCGTCGAACTGGCGGCAGATGCGGGACGGTTCAGTGACCCGACTCACCGCGCTGATACGAATGCCGGAAGCGGGGGAGGGATTGACCTTCCCCCGCGTTTCTTTCCTGTGCCGATCGGAGCCTTGTCGATGCCTCAGCGTACTCGCGGCGGCTCATGGACCCAGACACGATTCCTGAGAGCTCCGTTTGCAGACCGTTAGCAAACCGAGAGGGGATTACGAGTAGGCCGTGTGGGATTCGAACCCACGACACCCTGATTAAAAGTCAGGTGCTCTGCCAGCTGAGCTAACGGCCCGTGAAGTGGGAGACCGTCACTGGTCCCGGTTCTTCGTGTGGTCGAGCAGGCTCGACACGTAGCACGCGAAGGCGGGGTGGACATCGCAGATGAAGCCGTCCTCGGCCGCCTCGACCGAGAATGCGACCCGGTTCGGACGCTTGATGGGGTCGCCGAACTTGCCGAAGCCGGACTCGTTCCAGGGCATGTTGTGCCCGAGTATCTCGAGAAAGCCCCTCACGTCCCTCGGCTGCTCGAGCACTACCTCAAACGGCAACTGGCGTTTGAGTTCGTTCAGTTGCTCCAGCTTCAGCTTCACCCTCATGTACGTTTCGCATTATAGGGCCGAGGCATAGCGGTGTCAATCAACGCCACGAACGGCGGCATTGCAGCAGTAAGCTGCTTAGGCAGCTTGCTGTAGAACTGCGACACCAAGTGGCGGACGCGTGGCGGCGCGCCTCTGCGGCATCTTGGTGGCAACCTTCCGCCTCTCTGTGGCGTTGTACATCAAAGACCGGTACGCCGGCAGCTTGCGGCGCAAGAGGCGGAGGCTCGGTGGGCTATGGTTCGTGGCCGCACCGACCTGCTATTCTATTCCGCGTGGACTGCCTTCGACGTTTCTCCGGCCCGATTGGAGGCTGAGTGACTACCGCTGCAGCTATTATCGCGCCGCCGGTGCTTGCCCTCCTTGCCGGTCTGGCGCTCGGTGTGGGAGCTGTCCTCTTCGTCGTCTATCGCCGCGGAGCGAATGCGGTCATCAGCCTGCGGGTACCCCTTAGCTGGTCCGAGCCCATCGAGGTGCGTCTCATCCTGTACCTCATCTTCGCTGCGGTGTGGGGTGCAGTGGCTCTTTTCTTCAGACTGCTCTACATGTTGCCGGTTGAGGGCTCTTTCGCCGCAGGATCGCTGCTGCTCATTTCCGGGTTTTTCACTCTGGGCAATCTGCTCTTCTTCTACGCCGCCCTTGGCTCGCTGCTGCAGGCGGCGCTCGGCACCGACGGCCGTCCGCCATTCTGGTTCTCCCGTCTCTTGTCCTGGTTCGATAATCTCGTGATGGATTTCGGCGACATGGTGGCCGGGGTTCTCGTTCGGCCGGCCGGCCCACCGACCCGGAGGGAGCGCCCGCGGAGCGCCGAGATTCCGTTTGAGGCAGACGACGTCACACCCGTTGCGGCCGAGCTTCAGCCGGAGTCCCCTCAAGCCCGGACGAAGCAGGCGCGCGACCTTGCGCGTGAACGGCTGGACCTGGCGCTGGAGCAGTACGAGCAGTTCCTCACGCCGGGGCAGAAGGAGAAGCTGCGGGTCATGCGTGACATGGTGGAGTCCATCAAGCACTCCTTCGACGACGCCGACTGACTGTGCACAGCCTCTGTATCCCGCTGCGCGCATGAGGCCGGCGGCCAGGAGAACCGAAACCGTGGGGCGGCCCCAACGCGGGGCCGCCCCTTCGTGGTTGGTCCGGTGACAGCTCGTCAGCCGGTCAACCGGCCGAGTTGCTCCAGCGTGGCTTCCAGCGCCGCAAGCTCTTTGCCGTAACCGGCCCAGTCGCCCTGCTTCAGGTACTCCTGCGCCCGGGCGAACTGCTGCTGCGCCTGCTCGATGAGGCCGCGGATATCGTCGGGGAACTCGCCGCCGGGTGTCGTCGGAACGGTTGGCGTCTCGGGAACGCCCGTGGCTCCCTCGCCGAATATGGCGGTGAGGCACCCGGCCAGCGTGTCCCGCATGGCGATCTCGTCGCCCGCCGCCACGATGACGCGCTTGAGCTCGGGCAGTCCGCCGGTGTCGGCCTGGAGGAAGACGCCCTCGACGTAGATGGTGGATTCTCCGATGGGAATCACCAGCAGGTTGCCGCGGATGACGCGCGAGCCGCCGCGGCTCCACAGAGCGAGTTGCTCGGTGATAGCCGTATCCTGCTGGATACGGTTCTCGATCTGGGTCGGACCGTAGATGAGGCGCTCCTTGGGGAACTGATAGACCAGGAGCCGCCCGTAGTTGTCGCCGTCGCACCTCGCTGCGAGCCAGCCGATGGCGTTGTTCTTGTTTGACGGGGTGAAGGGCAGCATGAGCAGGAACTCCTCACGCTCCTCGTCCGGCAGCCTCATGATGACGTAGTACGGCGCTATCGGCTGCACCTCGCCGGCGTACGTCTCGTTCGGTATGGCCCAGAGGTCCTCCTTGTTGTAGAAGACGCGCGCGTCCTTCATGTGGTAGGCGCGGTAGACGGAGGACTGGATATCGAACATGTCGACCGGATAGCGCAGGTGCGCCTTCAGCTCATCCGGCATCGCCTCCAGGGGCTTGAACACTCCCGGGAAGATGGACTGGTACGTCCGCAGTATCGGGTCGTCGGGCTCAGAGGCGTAGAAGTCGACCGTGCCGTCATATGCATCGACAACGGCCTTCACGCTGTTGCGGATGTAGTTCGTGCCGGACGGCAACGGCTCCGAGTAGGGGTACCGCGTCGTCGTCGTGTAGCCGTCGATAACCCACGTCAGCCTTCCGTCGAGGACGACGATGTACGGGTCAGTGTCCAGGGTGAGGAAAGGGGCGATGTTGCTCACACGGTCGCGGATGTTGCGGTGATAGAGCACCTTGCTGTCGCGGGTGATCTGGCTGCTGATAAGGACGTTGAAGTCCGCGAACTCCCATGCGTAGATGGCTCTTCGGAACAGGCCACCGATGGGGACTCCGTCGGCGCCGTCATAGACCGTGTACGCGTTCGTCTCGCCGACCGGGTAGTCGAACTCCTCGGTGCCTGTGCCGACTATCACGTAGTCGTTCGTCTTCTCACCGAAGTAGATCTGCGGGTGTGTGATTGGCAGCACGCCGCTGGGCGGCAGGTCGCGGATCCAGAGGACTGGCAGTCCGCTCTCAGGGCTGACCTCGTTCACGGGACTCATGGCGATGCCGTATCCGTGCGTGTACTGCAGCTTCCGGTTTACCCACGTCTGCGCCGCTGAGGGAAGCTGCTCTTTGGTGAGCTCCCTTGCCGCCAGCATCACCTGACGATAGGCGCCGTCGATCTGGTAGCGGTCGACGTCCACGTCCACGAAGTCGTAGTACAGGCGTATGGACTGCGTCTGGTCGTAGGTATCCAGCAGCGGCCGGTGGTCCCACAGCCGTATGTTCTGGATGGTGAGGTCATTGTCTGCGATGTCCTGTGCGCTGGGCATCGGTTCGGCGGGGTAGGCCTTCTCGACGATGCGATTCAGGCCGAATGCCTCGCGGGTGGAGGCGATGTTGTACTCGATGTAGGGCGCCTCGAGCTGCAACTCGTTCGGCTCGACCTGGAGACGCTGCACGAGACCCGGAATGACCTGCCCGACGATTATGCCGAGAACGACCCAGGCGCCGATGCCGTAGGCCGCCCACCTCAGCTTGCGACGAACGAGGGCGAGGAGTATCAGGCAGCCGAGCAGCAGTGTCGTGACGAACAGCGCCCACTGAGCGGGCAACTGTGCGTGCATGTCGGTGTAGCTGGCGCCCGAGACCGTGCCTCGCGGCGAGTAAACCAGGTCCCAGATGCCGAGCCAGTAGCTCAGCGCGGCGAGCAGCGCGATCGCGATGGCGAGTCCGCCGACATGTGCAAGAACCGGGCGGGCGTTGTCGAAGGCCCGCCGCTGTGAGCCGTAGCTGATGGCGTAGACCGCCAGTACGGCGATGAGCGTCAGGACGACCGCCGTCAGGAGCCAGCCTCTGACCAGGCTCAGGAACGGCAGCGTAAAGACGTAGAAGCCGGCGTCCCTGAAGAACACGGGGTCGGCCATGCCGAACGGCTGACCATTCTGAAAGCGCAGCACCACCTCCCAGCTCGCCTGGGCGGCAAGGCCGAACATGACGGCGAGAAACGCCGTGACCACGCCGACCGCCGCCTTTGAGACGCGCTTGAGGAAGGGGGCTATCGTCTGAGCGGCACCGGTGGCCTCGCCGCGGGGTGAGAGCCGCGCGGCAAGGAGGATGTTGCCCGCGAACAGCGCCGCGAACACCAGGGCGGCGCCGAAGAACAGCAGGATGCGGGCCTGCAGGATGCGCGTGAACACCGCCTCGTAGCCCAGCGACTGGAACCACAGCCACTCGGTGAAGAGGTTTCTGGCCGTGCCGGCAACGGCCAGCAGGAGAAGGACCACGGCCGTGACAATCAGCCACCTGCGGCCGCCACTGCGGCCGCGGCCGCGCTGCTGCCGGCCTGCGCCGCCATCGGAGAACCAGCGCTCGAAGTCTCTCTGGAATGAACTCACTCCGCTCCACCTTTCAGCGCACGCCCGTGCGCCGTTGCCCGGACTCGAGGGCGCGCGAACGCGACCCCGTGACACAATAGCATCGCACCGCCGCCACGGTCAAAGGGCCGGTGCTCACCCTGAGGCGATTGTACTTCAGGTCGGCATATTCGTTATCCTTGTGATGGTCGGCGGCTCGAGTGCCGTTGCCGGCGGGCATCGCGAAGGAGGTTAACGCGGATGGACAGGAGCAGGAGTTGGACCGTGCGAACGGTCTACCTGTACGTGGCGACCCTGGTCGGCCTTGGGCTCATCATCGCCGGAGGTGTTCAGGCGTTCGAACTTGTGCTGAAGGCGACTATCCTGACTCAGGCCGATGCCGAGGAGCAATCTTGGGCGAGGCAGCCCCCTATGCCTTACGCCCTCGACGCCGTGAAAGACATCGACAGGTTGGACGCGTTGACCACCGAGCAGAAGGCGCTGGTTGCCCAGTGGCTCGATGACTACGAGCGGTGGAGCGAGCAGCAGAAGCAGCTGGATGTGGTACGGGCCCGCAGGGAGCGCCAGGCGGCCACCGCGCTCGGCCTGCTGTTCGTCGGCATCCCGGTGTACCTGTATCACTGGCTCACGATACGCCGCGAACTGGGTCGTCCGGGGGATGCGTCCGCGACCCCAGCCTGACGGCGCTGGTTGCGCGCGACCTACGTGACGATGGGTGAGGCTGAAGCGTCGAACGGATTCGTACGCACCGCCAGTGAGAACAGGTAGGGATAGTCTCGCTTCAGGTGCCTGACGTACGCAAGCCACTCCCGTGCCAGTTGTCCGTACACGCGGTCGATATCCCCGGCCAGATGCCTGACGTCCGACTCCGGCAGTTCAGGAGCGCCGTTGCGCGCCATGAGTTCCTCCGTCAGATGTGAGACAGCCATGAGCAGGGACGTGAAGCGTTCGTGCTCGAGCAGATTGGGGTTCTCGGTCAGGCGCAGGAAGAAGTCCCTCTTGCATGCGAGGAACTCCCCCAACTCCCGCAGGTTGACGGATGCCGGGTCGACCCTGTACGTGTAGGCCCTCATGGCGGCGTCGACTCTGTCGAAGTCCGCTTCGCTCCAGAGCGTGGTCAGCTTGAGCTTGTCGCGCATCGCGGACAGCCTTGCATCCCACCCGGCACAGAAACGCAGGAGCCCGGTACCCGCCTCGGTGAAGAAGGCGTCAATGACCATGTTCAGCTTCTGCAACCGCAGCAGCTTCTCCCTCCGGTTCAGCAGCTCGTGGATGATGAGGGTCACCATGAGCACTTCCAGGAAGACGAAGGCGATGTCGCCGACGAGATACAGGAAGATGTGGTGTGCATCCCTGAACAGCAGGAAGTGGATGTAGTAGACGACCGCCGACAGGGCAACGAGGGCGATGCCCAGTCGCACCTGCCACGATGCCAGCAGTGCACGCATGTCAGTCTCCTTCCACCGGGGCGAGGACTCGCTCGCCCACAGCCAGGCGCTCCCGGCGGCCACGCCGGGTTGCAGTCAGGCGTTCTCTCCGAGATAGCGCCCGTCGTACGGCCGCTCGACGGCGTCTTCCAGCCGGGTGAACACGAGTTGCGCGATGCGCGCTCTTCGCCCCAGGCGGAAGCCGTGCGGATTGTGGACGACGAGCAGCCCCTCGGCGCGTCCCGAGTAACCCGGGTCCCAGACGGCCGAGTAGAGCATGGCGCCGCACCGCAGCAGCGAGGAGCGGGGATATGCCAGCGCCATGACGTCGTGCGGCAGGTTGACCGTCTCTCCGTATACCACGTGGTACCCGCCGCAGGAGAGTTCAACCCAGCCGTCGACCCAGGGTAACTCCTCGCGCGATGCCAGAACGCGGCCGGAGTTGTCGAAATCGATGGCGCCCGATGATGTGAGGCGCGACACGGAGCGCACGGTGAGGTCGACGCCACAGGGCTGAACCTGCAGAGCTTCGTTCAGAAGGTCGGCCACGAGGGGCGGCGAGCAACGCAGTCCGGCTCGTATCTCCCGGTCGGTCAGTATGGACGATGACATCGTAGTGCGGCGGCGCGCGGCGCCTATTGTACCCTACCCGGTTGTGGGCGCGGCCGTGCGCGCTCCTGGCCGGTTCACACCGTATATAATAGCGTCGCACGTCTGCGCGAGTACGGAGAGCGCCAACATGGTCTGGAAGGTCATCGCTATCGTGGGGATGCCCGGCGCCGGGAAGTCGGAGCTGGCCGAGTTCCTGCGTTCGAAGGGTTTCCGAGTGGTGCACTTCGGAGATGCCACCGCGGACGAGCTGGCGCGCCGCGGTCTGCCGGTGAACGAGGCGAACGAGCGCCTGGTGCGCGAAGAGCTTCGAGCCCGCGACGGCATGGCGGCATATGCCATTCTGAACCTCCCCCGCATCGAGGCTGGCCTCGCCTCGGGGCATGTGGTCGTGGACGGGCTGTACTCCTGGGAGGAGTACCTTGTGCTCAAGCAGCGATACGGCGACCGGCTCCTCACTGTTGCCGTGACCGCCTCGCCGGCAACGCGCCAGCGGCGGCTCGCGTCGCGGCCTGTGAGACCGCTTTCGGCGGAGGAAGTGGCGAGCCGTGATCGGGCCGAGATAGAGAAGATAAACAAGGGCGGCCCCATCGCAATGGCTGACATAACGCTGGTGAATGAGGGGACGCTGCCGGAGCTTCTGCAGAAGGCGGGGAGCGTGCTGGAGGCGGTCGCATGAGCGACGGCAAGCGCCCGGACATCGACTCCTACTTCCTCAAGATAGCCTCGGTAGTGGCGGAGCGCTCAACCTGCCTGCGTCACCATGTCGGCGCCGTTGCGGTGAAGGACAAGCACATACTGACCACCGGCTACAACGGCGCGGCGGCCGGGCTGAAGGACTGCCTCGAACTCGGGTGCCTGCGAGACCAGCTCGGCATCCCGTCCGGCACGCGCCACGAGATATGCCGCGCCATCCATGCCGAGCAGAACGTCATAATCCAGGCGGCGCTGCACGGCGTGAGCCTGTCCGGCGCGACCATCTACTGCACGCACTCGCCGTGCGTCCTCTGCGCCAAGATGCTCATCAATGTGCGCATCGCCCGCTTTGTGACGTACGGGACGTACTCGGAAGAGTCCTTCCGCGAGCTTTTCGATGAGGCAGGCATCCGTTTCGACCGGCTTGAAGCTCCCGCGCCGGAGATCGAGCTGCTGAGATGACTTCCCCCGAAGAG
>Ga0209609_10001814_pt1 | contig 12344 bp, 10 predicted proteins | sample LakKivw325mmetaG_FD_184136 | JGI IMG/M metagenome (GOLD analysis project Ga0209609, IMG submission 184136) | Anoxic lake water microbial communities from Lake Kivu, Rwanda to study Microbial Dark Matter (Phase II) - Lake Kivu water 325m metaG... | ecosystem: Environmental > Aquatic > Freshwater...
TATCACTCTTGTCAAGTGCGGTCAGGATGTTTCGGGACACCCCTGTCCGGAAACCGGGTGCGCTATGTTTCGAGACACGCGTCTCCCGAGACAACGAGGTGAATTCGGACCTCATTCTCAGAACGCTGAGCAGGCGTGGATGTTTGAGTTCCAGTCCGGCTATATGGTATATTTGAGGGTGTTATGAGCAATCAAAAGACAAATGTAGCAGTGATCGGGGCTTCGGGTTACGCGGGTGCTGAGCTGATTCGGTATCTGCTGGCTCACCCGTGTGTGCGGGTGTCGTGCCTTGTGTCTGAAAGCAATGCGGGCAATCCTATTTCGGAGGTCTACAAGGGCTTTCTGGGGCAGGATCTGCCGGTCTGCGAATCGATGGACCTCGACAGCATCGCGGCGAGATCCGATATTGTTTTCCAGGCTCAGGGCAACGGCGTCGGCATGAAGATTGCCGAGAAGCTCCTGTCCCGGGGCAAACGTATGATCGATGTCCCGGCGGACTTCCGCCTCAAGAACGTTGAGACATACCGGCGGTTCTACAATTCCGATCACAGTGCATTGGAAGCGCTTGCTGAGGCGGTCTACGGTGTGCCCGAGCTTCACGCCGCTGAGATAGCGTCAGCACGGCTGGTGGCAAATCCAGGCTGCTATGCGACGGCTGCGATACTTGCTCTGGCGCCGTTGGTGTGCGGCAAGATGGTGGACCGATCAACTATCATCGTTGACGCCAAGTCGGGGGTTTCCGGCGCGGGTCGGTCGAAACTGGATTCTAGCGGGCTTTTCTGCGAGGTGAACGAAGGCTTCAAGGCCTATGCGGTTGCCACGCACCGGCACACTCCCGAGATCGAACAGGAGCTGTCGGTCTTGACCGGTGAAGACGTGATGATTCAGTTTACGCCTCATCTGGTTCCGATGAACCGCGGCATTCTTGCCACAGCGTACGCTTCCGCCCCCGCCGGTTCGGATATCGGCCCGACGAACTGCCTGCAGGAGTTATACTCAAACTTTTACAAAGGCAAGCCGTTTGTTGCTGTGCTGCCGCCCGGCGAGCAGCCATGCACAAAGAACGTCTTCGGCACGAACTTCTGCCACATTGGGGTTGCGGCGGATCAACGCACGAACCGGGTCATTGTGACTTGTGCCATCGACAACATGGGAAAGGGCGCTGCCGGCCAGGCCATACAGAATATGAACCTCATGCTTGGTCTCCCGGAAGCAACGGGCCTGCTAGCCCCACCGGTCTACCCGTAGGACTTCGGAAGACGGGGACGTATGGGACTTATATGACCTATAGGTCCTATGCCCCATCTCGGGCAATCGAAGCACAGTCTGCTGTGCACGACAGGAGCCTTCAGTGAAGAAGATTGATGGTGCCATTACAGCACCAGTGGGTTTTCGCGCCGCCGGAGTGCGGTGTGGCATAAAGGAACATGGGCTGGATCTGGCCCTCATCGCCTCAGACCGCGATTGCGCGGCGGCGGGCGTGTTCACGACCAATGCGTTCAAAGCTGCATCTATCCTGGTAAACGCGGGGCGCGTGGCGTCAGGCAGGGCCCGGGCTGTGGTTGCGAACAGCGGAAACGCGAACGCGTGCACCGGCGAGCAGGGAATGGCAGATGCACTCCGAATGTGCGCGCTGACCGCTGAACTCCTCAGCGTGCCGGCCGATATGGTTCTCAATGCTTCGACTGGGATAATCGGCGTGCCGCTTCCTATGGACAAGATCGAACGCGGCATTCGGCTGGCTGCAGCAGAGTTGTCGGAAGACGGTTGGGACGGGGCATCGCGGGCGATTATGACCACTGACACCGTTCCCAAGACCTGCGCTGTGGAGTTTGAGATCGCCGGAAAGACCGTGCGCATCGGCGGGATTTGCAAGGGCTCCGGAATGATCTGTCCAAATATGGCTACTATGCACTGCTTCATCACGACCGATGCGGCGCTCGAGCCATTGGCTCTCAGGCAATCTCTGGTCAGCTCTGTTGATGCCAGCTTCAACAGCCTCACTGTGGACGGCGACACCAGCACCAGTGATCAGGTACTGGTGCTTGCTAACGGTGCCTCCGGTTGCGAGATGATAGCAGCCGGTTCAGTGCACCAAGGGGTCTTCGAGGGAGCTCTGGCGTTTGTATGCCTGGAGTTGGCGAGAGCCGTGGCCAGAGATGGTGAGGGAGCCACGAAGTATGTTGAAGTACGCGTGGTGAATGCGCAGTCTCGCCAGGATGCGAAGGCCGCCGCCATGACCATAGCGAACTCTCCGCTCGTGAAAACGGCTGTCTTTGGCCAGGACCCGAACTGGGGACGCGTGCTTGCCGCAGCAGGCCGCTCCGGTGCGAGAATTGACCCCGCGAAGACTTCGCTTCGTTTTGGCAACGTGGAAGTGGTCCGCAAAGGCGAGCCTTTGCCCGTTGACAGAGACACCGCTCGCCAGCCGATGCTGGCTCCAGACCTGGTCATCACCCTTGACCTTGGGCTTGGTGAGGAACAGGCAACCGCGCTCACCTGTGATTTTTCGTATGACTATGTAAAGATCAATGCGGAGTATCATACGTGATGTTCTTTGACAGCGACCTCTGGAGCGGTATAGAATTCACTGTTAGATCCCCCCTCAATGGAGATGGAGTGTAGTTAATGAGTCAGATCAAAGCGGTCATCGCTGACGATGAGCCGATCATAAGAATGGACCTGAGAGCTCTTCTGGAGGACATGGGGCACATTGTGCTGGGTGAAGCTGCTGACGGTCAGAAGGCCATCGAACTAACCAGGACATACCGCCCGGATGTCGTAATCATGGATATCAAGATGCCCGTTATGGACGGGTTGGATGCGGCCAAGGTCATCGCTCGGGAGAAGATTGCTCCCGTAGTCCTGTTGACCGCGTACAGTCAGAAAGACCTGATCGAGCGGGCCAAGGAGGCGGGAGTCTTCGCGTACATGGTCAAACCTTTCCAGGAGTCCGACCTCATGCCGGCCATAGAGATTGCAATGGCGCGGTATCTGGAACTGCAGGAGCTCGAATCAACGGTTGGCAGTCTCGAAGAGAAGCTTGAAACGCGCAAGATTGTCGACCGGGCCAAGGGTATCCTGATGGACAAGTACACCATGTCCGAGGCGGATGCGTTTCGCCGAATTCAGCATCAGAGCATGAACCAGAGGCGGTCAATGAAGGAGATCGCCGAAGCGATAATTATCGCTCACGAGATATGAGTCCCTGGAACGCGGGCAGGAGCCGCGAGGAGGAAGCCACCGCTGCGGCGCTTCGGGAGCTGCCGCCCGAACAGGAGCTGCAGGCCCTCCGAATCCGTGTCTCGGACCTGGAGCGCGGGGTGTCCGAGAAGACTCTTGAGGCGGACGCTCTGCGCGAGGTTGGAAAAGCCATCGGCTCCATGCTGGCCATCGACGAAATGCTGCGGCAAGTCGCCGACATTGTGGTCAGCGTTACCGGCACCGATCTCTGCCTCATCTACCTGATGAACGATGACGGCAAGGAACTCGTCCTGCGTGGGGCAAGCGGGTCCACCGAGGACGTGGTGGGCAAGGTAAGGCTCAAGGTCGGTGAGGGGATTACAGGGTGGGTTGCCCAGCAGGGACAGCACGTTGTCATCAACAAAGAAGCCTGGCGGGACGAGCGTTTCAAACCGGTCCCCATACTGCTTCAGGACAGATACCAATCGATGCTCAGCGTTCCACTTCGCGGCGGCAAGGGGCTCGTGGGCGTCATCAACGTACGCACCAACCCTCCGACCCACTACACTAACATTCAGATCAGCCTTCTGGACAGCATAGCGCGGCAGGTCGGCGGCGCCGTCGAGAACTACAAGCAGTACCGCCGGATGGAACAGAGAGCTTCGCAGCTCACCACCCTTTCCGAGATCAGCAAACGCATCACCTCAGACCTCTATCTGGAAGAGATCCTGCAACTGATTGTCAAGATGACAGCGGAGAGCATGAACTTCACCATTTGCTCGATCATGCTGCTCGACGAGGGCAGGCAGGAGCTCGTGATAAAGGCCACCTCTAGCCACAGCCGGGCATATGTCAAGAAGCCGAACGTCAAGCTGACGGAAAGCGTTGCGGGCAGCGCTGTTGTTGAGGGCAAGCCGGTCACGATAATGGATGTTCGGAAGACCCCAAGCTATCAGTACCCTGACATCGCGAGGAAAGAAGGACTGTGTTCGCTCATATCAGTGCCGTTGTCGGTGAAAAACGAGATAATCGGTGTCTTGAACTGCTACACGTCGACGCCTCATCAGTTCGTTGACGAAGAAATCGCGGTGCTCACTGCTCTCGCCAATCAGGCAGCCATTTCTATCCAGAACGCCAAGCTGATGGTGCAGACGGCGGTTCTGCAGGAGATGCACCACAGGGTCAAGAACAGCCTGCAAACCATAGCCAGCCTTCTGCGACTGCAGGTCAGAAGCGGCAAATTCGAATCGCCGGCCGCGGCGCTTACTCAGAGCATCAACCGTATCCAGAGCATCGCTGCTGTACACGAACTGCTCTCCAGCGAGAATCTCGACAATGTATCGACGCGGAAACTGGCGGAGCGCATACTGTCGGCCACGGCGCGAGGACTGCTGCCGGACGCGGGAAGCGCCAATACCTCCGTGAGCGGAGAGGACTTTCTGTTGCCAAGCGGACAGGCCACCTACGTAGCGTTGATCCTGAACGAGCTGATTCAGAATGCTGTGGAGCACGGGTTGCGCGGTCACGTCGGCAACCAGATCAACGTAAATGTGCTGCAGGACGAGGACAACGTGACCATAGAAGTTTCCAATGACGGGGAACCACTGCCCTCGGACTTCGACATTCGTGAGAACCGAAACCTGGGGTTGCGGATAGTGGAGAGTCTGGTGCGTGACAATCTGCTTGGAGAGTTTAGCCTTAAGTCCGCAGGTGGGAAGACCGTGAGTGTGGTCAGGTTCCCGAGATAGATGAAGGTCATCCGGCAACTCGATTCAGGACGTTCGCAGCATATCGTGAAGATTGGAGGGAAGGCTTTAGCTTGAGTGAGATATTTGATTTGACCGTTACGCCGCGACCCGCGCTGGATATGGCACGGGCGCTGGAATCCGGTGATCTGGAGATAGACCGCTACCTCGGTGAGCAGATATACGTCAACTGCAGCTCCGAGTATCTTTCAAAACAGAGAAAACGCCTGGCCGATACGCTGAGGTTGCATGCGGACCGTGTCGGAGATCGCCCCACTTACCTTCTGCGGGCTCCGGGCCGGCTGAACGCGTTCCTGGAATACCTGGATATGTGCGCCGGTGACCACATGTCAACCACGATAGACGGGGATATCCCAGTCGCGGTCTCGGTGCGCGAAGACGATCTATTGCAGGTGGTGAACTCAAACCCACTATTCCCGCCGGACACGATCTCGGTTCTGGAGGAGTTTGGGCGATTTGCATCGGCTTCGTGGGATAAACACGCCGAGACGCTCGAGGACAACTGGGACAATCGCTCGCTGATTTATCCTTACTACGGCCGCCCTCAGGGCAGGTGGCTGAACTACGTTCTCTGCCCGTACATGAGGCTGCTGTGGGATAGTCCGTCCGCCGGGATCAGGGGAGCTGACATGACTTTTGGCCCGGCCACTGCTCCCTTCAGAGCAGGTACGAGCTCAAGCTCGGCACTGGTGGTCCTCTCTTTTCTCACGCTGTTCCTGTCGAACCGCGACTGGCTTCCCCGGATGCAGATGCAGCAAGTGTGCAGGCTGCTGGGAGAGGCGGAATGGTATGTCGGAACACACGGCGGCGCCAACGATCAGACTACCATACTCAGAAACCCGGCGAACTGCGTCCTCTACAACCGACACTCGCAGGTGGAGTTGAGCTCGACTCCGCTGCCATTTCTCGATGGAGTGCACGTTGTGCTTGCGAATTCGCTCTGGGAAGTCAACAAGACCCTGGGCGGCAATCAGAGCTTCAACATGCGCAAGGGTTGGATGCAGATGGGCGATGAGCTGATGCGCCTGATAATCGCTGAAGTCCAGACATCTCAAGGAAATGGCAAGGCGACCGGTGAGGGCTGGTTGGCCAGACTGGTCAAGGAGAGATTTGACTTCGACGCGGGTGGTGCGCTGCCAATGCTGGAATCGAGGCCCGATTACTGGGAGAAGATATCGCAGAACTACAACAAGTTCGGCAGTCTCGATGCCCGGATCATCGGCATACCTGACGAGGCCATCTCCGAGCTGGTTCTCCTGCTGCCTGTCAAGATAACTCCAAAAGAGGCTGGGGCCATTTTTGGCCGGGACGAATCTGCGATCGAGAGGATCTATACGACTCCCAGGCGGAACATCGGCGGCTATCACATCCGCACCACGGCGCGCTTCTTCCACAGGGAGAACGTCATTGGCAGGACGCTGGAAAGCATCTTTCTGGAGGCCAAGCGGCGAGTCGGGGCAGGGGAGCTCTTGTCTGATTCGCCGGAGTACGATCAGTATCGTGTTCTGGTGGGTCAGTTGGTTGATGAGCTTCAGGACGCGCTCAGTTTTGATTTCCGAGTGTCCAATCCCCAACTCGACCTCCTGCTTACCATTGCGCGGCGCGGCCCGGGCTACCTCGGCGGCAAGCTCACCGGAGCGGGTAAGGGCGGATGTGTGTCGCTGCTGGTTCGTGAGAGCGACTCTGACGCAATGTGTGAGTATCTGGACCGCGAGTACTACGGGCGGCCCGAGCGCTTCGAGTTCTACAGGCAGGTGCTGCAGGACGAGAGCCGCTTCAGCGCCCCAGGGACCATTGAACACGAATCAGCCGAGGAGCGCAAACAGATACTGGATAACGCGCTGGCCAACATAAAGGAGCAGCGAAGGGTAATCACTTTCAGCAGAGGAGCCTGTCCGATCGAACTGCCAGTGTAAACACCACTATGCTTCGCGGACGTCTGTCCCGAAGCTGGCACGTCCGCAAGATCTGCACAGTCGGACTCTACGGCCCGCTCTTCCAGAGACCTGGGCAAGGGTCTCGGCCATCCGGGTCGTAGACGATGCAATGGAAACCATCCTGCCGGCAGGCTTCCTGTCGATTGCACGACACAGGCACCAGTTTTGCTTCGGAGTGTACCATGTCGGGCATGATTGCAGTCGACTGGATGACCTCAAGCCTCACCATAGTGTTCTTGATTTCGCAGAACTCGTAAGTTTGTCTTCTTGCGAACTCTTCTCGCACTAATACACTCCAGATCCAAATACTACGCCATCCCAAGAGACATCCTGTCATTCCGACCTGCGGGGAGGAATCTCGGGGTAAGAGCTCAGACTATGTGAGAAACCACGTCATCCTGAACTTGGTTCAGGACCCATACCTTCTCCGGATGGGTGCCGGATCGAGTCCGGCATGACGTATTACTCAGTGAGACTGAGCTCTTACATCTCGGGGGCTTTCTCCCGCTGGTCCTAAGGAAGCCCCCTGATTTTGGGGAATTCCTACGCAAAACAACCGCGCCAGCCACGCGGTCTGGTGCTCGAAACGACATACCGGTTAGAACGTCCGCTCTATCATATAGGCGGCCCAGGCGGCCAGCAGGTCACGGTATTTCGAATGCGGAACCGTGTCAAGGCTTTCCATTGCCCGGCTGAGGTGGTGGTGAGACCTTGACCTCACGTGATCCACCGCCCCGGTTGACACGATGATATCCTTCGCGCGTGTGATATCGGACTCCGACGCGGACTTGTCGCCCAGTGTCCCCAGAAGCAAGTGCCGATCGGCGCTACTGCAATTCTCCAGTGCGTAGAAGACCAGAAGTGTCTTCTTGCCTTCCTTGATGTCAGCGCCTACCGGTTTGCCCAGTTTCCGTTGGTCACCCATCAAGCCCAGGATATCGTCCTGCAGTTGAAACGCGGTACCGCACTCACTCGCAAAACGAGCCAGGGCGTCCACCAGCGGGTGTGACGCGTCCGAGGTGCCTAGTCCGATCATTGCGCCCGCCGCCGCCGCGAATCTGTAGAGAGCCCCGGTCTTCATCCACAGCATCCTGACAATGTCGTCACCGGACACTTTGTCTATGCTCATACCCGCGTACTGCACGTCCAGAAGCTCACCCTCAAGCAGCGTGTTCACCGTTTCGGACTCAAGCATCCGGATGACGCGTAACACAACGGAGCAGTCCACGCCTCTTTCCGCCAACTCGCAGAAAAGGCTCACGGTCCAGCCGTGCTGACAGTCGCCAGTGAGTACCGCGATGTCCCGACCATAGTCTACGGCAGCCTGGCCCTTATAGCCAAGTTCATCTTTGGCGAGTCTTCGTCCGAGTGCGTGAACACTTGGCCCGCCCCGTCTGCTGTCGTCGTTGTCAATCAGGTCATCGTGAACAAGTGTCCACGTATGAAAGAGCTCCACGCCTGCTGCCGCGGGCAAAGCAGATTCAGGGTTGCCTCCCACGGCACCGCACGACCACAGCAGCACTGCAGGCCGCAGGCGTTTGCCGGAACGTTCCAGATAAGCATACGCGGTCGAAGCGAGATGAGCAGGGCGAAGCCCTGCTCTATCTCGAGACTCGGCGAGGTATGAATCTACGTTCCGGGCCACTTCGCCCAGAGCAGTCTGCATATCTACGGACATCATGCCTCCGTAGTCTGTCCTGTAGGAATCATTAGAAATCCTTCCGCTGGCATAGGCACACGTGCTGACGAGATGTCTGCGGCCAACTCAGGATGGCACAAACAGCAGGGGCGGCGGTTCCCCGGCATCGTCAACCGGCAACAAAGAATGCGGCGAAACTCTGTTAGTCCGCAGCAGGCCCGGGGGGCGGCGGCACAGGCGGAGCTCCACCCTCTGGAGGCGGGCCAACGCGCCCATCCCTTCGAGTCCTGGGGCCCTGAGGAATCCTCATCCTCTCAATCAGCATCTTGAACTGCTCCGCATTCAGGATGGACCGGATGGTCTTCCAGGCTGCCAGGTTCTCAGCTACTGCGTCGGCTTCACATTTCTGCGCGGCTTTGGCAAGCTCCTGTATGCGTGCGTCGTTGCTGTCCACCGCGAGCAGAGCATCACGCAGGGCTTCAATCGCGGCCCGGGTTTTCTCGTTGAGTTCTCGCTGCGATTCTTCTCTATTTTTGTAGAAGGCATCAAGTTTGGCGCGCTGATCTTCGGACAGTTTCATCCTGTCGTTGTCCATCAGCACAAGCGGCTGCGGCGGCATCGTGGAGCTCACAGTGCCGGGCAATGGCATAGGTCTCATCATTGGCCGTCCTGGTGCACCAGGCGCTCCCGGCATACCCGCTGCGCCAGGCGGCGGCCCGCCTACTCCTGGGCCAACGTCACGGACCGGCGGCGGAGTGCCGTTAGCCGCAAAGACTACGATCGCTATGACGATCAGACAGGCCACTCCCGCAAGAAACAATGCTCTTTGCATAGCAGAATCCTCCCTTTCAGTTCGCGACTCCCGCGTAACCTCAACTACTGCCTACAAACACCTAGAGTAGACGAACAAACCCTTTGCCGGGTTTCATTTGGCTTTCCGCTGCGTCCTCCCATCGGCTGAGCTGGCGAGCACGTAGAAGTGCTCCCCTGCGCATCCGACCATCGGACCTTACTTGCGATAGATCGCCTTCACGGGACACCGTTCCTTGCAGGCCCCGCACCGGATACACGCATCGTTGTCTATATGGTAGACCTGCTTGGGCTCACCAGATATGCACTTGACCGGACAGACCTTTGCGCAGAGGCTGCAACCGACGCACTTCTCCGGATCAATGAAGTATTGCAGCAATGCCTGACATACACCTGCAGGACACTTCTTGTCGTTTATGTGAGCCTCATATTCCTCACGGAAGTTCTGCAGGGTCGAGAGAATGGGGTTTGGCGCTGACTGTCCAAGTCCGCAGAGCGATGCGCGCTTTACGTGTTTGCTTAGCGTCTCCAGTTTGGACAGATCGCCCTCCTCACCTTTGCCCTCCGTTATGCGGGTAAGAATCTCCAGCAGCCTCTTTGTTCCTTCACGGCACGGCGTGCACTTCCCACACGATTCGCCTTGCGTGAAGGTCAGGAAGAACTTCGCCACGTCAACCATGCACGTGTGATTGTCCATCACGATCATGCCGCCGCTTCCCATAATCGATCCTGCCGCGGCCAGCGACTCGTAGTCGATTGGCGTGTCAAGGTACTGCTCGGGAATACATCCGCCTGATGGTCCGCCTGTCTGCACGGCCTTGAACTGCCCGTCTCCGCGTATACCGCCCCCTATGTCGAAGATGATCTCGCGCAGGCTGGTGCCCATGGGCACTTCCACAAGTCCGGTGTTCTTGATCTTGCCGGCCAGCGCGAACACCTTCGTGCCCTTACTCTTCTCGGTACCCATTCCCGCGAACCAGTCCGCACCGTTCAGGAATATCGCCGGAACGTTGGCCAGCGTCTCAACGTTGTTGATGCTGGTGGGGAAGTTCCAGAGTCCGGAGACCGACGGATAGGGCGGCCTTGGTCGAGGCATGCCTCTGCGTCCCTCGATTGAGGCGATCAGTGCAGTCTCCTCTCCGCACACGAACGCGCCCGCGCCCAAACGCAGTTCAATATCAAAACTAAAATCGGTCCCCAGGATGTTCTCGCCCAGCAGTCCGCGCTTCTTGGCTTCAGTAATGGCACTGCGCAACCGCTTGATCGCCAGAGGGTACTCAGCTCGAACATAGACGTAGCCCTGGTCGGCGCCTATGGCATATCCGGCGATTGTCAGGCCCTCGATAATGCAGAACGGGTCACCCTCTATGGCGCTGCGGTCCATAAATGCGCCCGGGTCGCCTTCGTCAGCGTTGCAGATGACATATCTCTTCTCTGCAGGGACCTCGGCCGTCAGGCGCCATTTGAGGCCTGTTGGATAGCCTCCGCCTCCTCGTCCTCTCAAACCGGACCTTTCAATCTCGCTAATCACTTCGTCCGGCTTCATGTTCTCCAGCACGTCTGCCAGAGCCTCGTATCCTCGCATCTGCAGATAGTCGTCAAAGGACTCCGGGTCTATTACTCCGCAGTTGCGCAGCGTAATTCGCACCTGCTTGCCGAAGAAGCTTGAGTCACCCAGGACGCGAATGTCGGAGGTGTCCACTGCACATCTCACAAACAAGTCCTCGACTGGTTTGCCGCCGATCAGATGCTCCTCCACGACCCTTTCCAGCTTCTCCTGCGTGAGCTCTCCGTAGAATACGCCATCTGGCTCCACAAGCAGCATCGGGCAGTTGCCGCACTGGCCATAGCATACGGCTTCCTCTACGTCGACGAGGCCCGTTGCCTTGTGCTTAGCAAGCGAATGGCGAAGTTGTTTCTCGAGTTTCTTGCCGCCGGGGTCGGCGCACGCCGTCCCGGAACACACAACCAGTTTACGTTTCATCTCGGCCCCGCATATTCTTGAACAACATTTCCGGCCACCAGGTGTTCGGTCACTATCCGGCGAGTCTTCTCTTCATCGAGCCGGATGTACAGCACAGGAGGATCATCTCCTCTAAGCACCTCCGCCATTGGTTCAAGGTCACAGCGGCCCACGCCGTTTGCCGCGCCAAGCGCATTCAACTCGGTAAGCAGCCTCACCGAGTCTTTACGCACACCGTTTATTCCTACGGGGATGCCGGCCTCAAACTGGATTTCCACGTACTGAGGAACATCAGGAGCCTCCTCCGGATGAACCGTGAGCACCCAGACATCCCGCGGAGGTTCCTGCCACGGATCTTCCAGCGCACCACCCTCGTGGGAAAGATGCCAGATATTCCGGTCGCGGCTGTAAATGCTCTTTCGGGAAGCAGTAACGGGAACATTGTGGGCCGCCGCGTAATCGAGAGCGTCCTCACGAGACCGGATCTTCCAGGCAGGATCGCGCCACGCGGCGATCACTTTCAGATCGGGAGCAAGCGCCGCATACGTAACCTCAAATCGAACCTGGTCGTTACCCTTACCCGTCGCGCCGTGCGCCAGAGCGTCCGCTCCGGTTTCCCGCGCGACCTGAACCTGCGCCTTCGCGATAATCGGGCGGGCAAACGACGTTCCGAGCAGATACTTGCGCTCGTAAATCGCGCCGGCTTTCAATGTTGGCCAGATGTACCCCTCTATGAACTGCTGCTTCAGGTCCAGAACGACACAATCACTGGCACCACTTCGAATCGCCTTTTCTTCGATGCCACGAAGTTCGTCGTCTCCCTGGCCGAGATCCGCCACTACGGCAACAATCTCACACCCATACGTCTCTTTCAGCCAGGGTATTATGACCGACGTGTCGAGACCACCGGAGTACGCCAGAGCCACCTTTTTTACTTCAGACGCCATGTCACGTTCCTTTCATTCACCAGCAATCTTTCGAGTGTCACCGGGCCTGGAGGATTTCCGCAAACACATCGGCGACGTGGTTCAGTTCCTCTTCTCCGA
>Ga0209609_10001816_pt1 | contig 12335 bp, 14 predicted proteins | sample LakKivw325mmetaG_FD_184136 | JGI IMG/M metagenome (GOLD analysis project Ga0209609, IMG submission 184136) | Anoxic lake water microbial communities from Lake Kivu, Rwanda to study Microbial Dark Matter (Phase II) - Lake Kivu water 325m metaG... | ecosystem: Environmental > Aquatic > Freshwater...
CAGCCCTTCTTAGAAAACCCCTTTTACCCTCGTCCTTGAGGAAGAGGGCAGGGTGATGGTGAAAAAGCTAAAAATTCACTTAAAATGCTGCTATACTAAAGTATTACTCTGTGGCTACTAACAGCGCCATATGGAGCGAACCGCAAAGGAGAAACCCTTTGAAAACAAAATCATACAGCCAGCTGTGGAGCTACCTGATAGCCCTGGGCATAGTCATCGGCATCACCTTATTGGGCGAACTGATAAAAAACGTTCCTATCTTTGACCCGACCAGCATGGACACGCTCTACATTCTGGGTGTAGCCGTATCAGCGCTTTACCTGGGAATGGGCCCATCCCTGATGCTTACCTTCCTGAGTGTGCTCGCTTACGAATTCTTCTTTGTGCCGCCGGTCTCCACGTTCACCATAACTGCCCCGCAGGACATTACCAACGTCCTCATTCTATGGGTGGTATGCATCATAATCAGCTGCCTCTCCCCCCGAATACGCGGATAATAGCAGGTAGCCGTGCCGTCTTTTGTTTTTAGTCTTTGTTTTTTAGCTTCTCTTTTGGAAGAGGGCAGGGTGATGGTGAAAACAGAAAATAGACCCTATTCCTTTTAACGGGGAGTCCAAGAGGGGCGCAGCCCCTCTTAGAAAACCCTTTTTGCCCTCTTCCTCAAGGAAGAGGGCAGGGTGAGGGTGAAAAAATAGTATAATACCATCATCACAAAACCATGCACCATACCTTGAAACTCTACAGCAGGTACCGGGAACTGGCTCTCCGCTACTACATCTTCCAGGCCAAGTGGACCAGAATACCCCTGGTCGGCAGGCTCGTCCGGAAGGTCGCCAATTCCTACGGCAAAAACGTCAGCAACGCCTATCTGCTCACCTTCAAAGAGGCCTGTGACATCGTCGACAACGCGGATGGCCTGGCACTGGGCCCTTGCACCTGCCGTCAAGTCTTCAAAAACTGTGATAACCCCATAAACGCGGAGATAATCGTCGGCTTCAGCCGGAACGTATTCATGGAGGGCAGGCCTGAGGACTACCGGGAGATAAGCAAGCAGGAAGCCAGGGACATCTTAAAGCAGTGCCATGAAAAAGGCCTCATCCACACCATCGTCAAATGGCAGCACGAATTCTACGCCATCTGTAACTGCTGCTCGTGCTGCTGCGTGCCGCTGCGGCTTCTCAAAAAATACGGCATAGGCAACGCGCTGGTCAGAGAGGACAACATCGTCCAGAAGCTCAAGGAACACCAGCTCTCCGAGGCATGACATCAATCCGGTACTATTAGCTTTAACCTTTAACTTTTGGACTTTAACTTCTAAATTTTATAGCCGTGCCGTCTTTTGTTTTTAGTCTTTGGTTTTATGCCCGTTCACCCTGAGCTTGTCGAAGGGTCGTCCTTAGCTTGGAGAAAGATAAATCCTCTCCCTTAGAAAAAGGGAGATTGAGTGGGATTTTCGTTTCCCCGTTCGCCCTGAGCTTGTCGAAGGGCCTCTGTCATCGCGAGTCCATTCCCGAATGGGAAGGACGTGGCGATCTCATCACTTAGTTCACCTGTGTCATCCTTGTCGGAGAAAATGATGAGATTGCCACGGTCCCCGATACGATCGCGACCTCGCAATGACACCGAGGGCAAAGCAGGGAGTTTAAGACGGCGAAAGCCCCTCTAAGAAAAACCCTTCCTCCATATAGAAGGCAGGTAGTTTAAGAGGGGTGCAACCCCTCACAAAAACATGTCTTCCTTTCAGAAAGCAGGGAGTGCTAAGAGGGGTTGCACCCCTCTTAGACTAAAACAAAACCCCTCCCCCTTGAGGGGGGAGGGCAGGGAGGGGGTGAACAAAATCATCATTGTTAGGAGATCTTTGCAATATGGCTGGAATAGGCGTATACTATGGTCAGTGGTTTTAGTTCAGGTTACCGCGTTCTTAGTAAAATCAGAGTCATACTTACCGAAGCCCCGGATGACCCCAACTCTAACCAGCTAAATAAAGAAGAGAGGAGGCATCCTATGAGTTTTCAGGACAAGTCCATTCAGTGCGCCGATTGTTCGGCTACGTTCACCTTCACTGTCGGCGAACAGGAGTTTTTTGCGACCAGGGGCTTTACCAATGAGCCCAAGCGCTGCCCCTCATGTCGCCAGGCCAAGAAGACACAGCGAAACGGTTTCGGAAACGGCAGCTACAGCACAGGCTCGCGCCAGATGTATGCCGCCACCTGCGCCGAGTGCGGCAAATCGACGGAAGTACCCTTCGAGCCCCGCGGCGATAAGCCGGTGTACTGCAGCGATTGTTACCGTAAGACCAGAGCGGGCAGATAATGCGTCTGCACTCCACCAGGCAAATACGGCGTGTTTGCGCCTGCCCGGAATCAGGTGATATATGTCTTTAGAAGTAAAGCTGTTCCAGGGCGAGTCTCAGGATGCCCTGCTGCGCCGCTTTCAGAAGCAGGTGCAGACCAGTGGCATCCTGCGTGAGGCCAAGGCTAAGAGCCACTTCATGTCCAAGAGGGACGCTTACCGGATAAAAGCCAAAAACAGCGCCCGGCGGAGACGGCAGGAGTCCAAGAGAAGGCCGCGCTAAAAATTGGACCGGCGGACGGATAATTATGGTCCAGAATATGAACATTTTCGTGGGTAATTTACCGCTCGAGCTGACCGAAGACCAGCTCCGACAGGAATTCTCGGCTTTCGGACACGTGAAATCGATAAGCCTCATAAGACAAAGGTACGCCGGCAGCCTGCAGCCCCGGCTCTACGGCTTTGTAGAGATGGACTCGAGGACGGAAGGCGAAGCCGCTGTTCTAAACCTCAGCGGCAAGGAGATAGGCGGCCGGAAAATCGAAGTCATCACCGCTCTTCCCCTTTCCAGTGAAAAAGATAGAAGGCCCTTCAGCCACAAGCGCGGCAAACACACCCACGCCGGAAGGCAGCCGGGATACCAGACCTAACTTGCACCCGCTTATCCAAGGGAGTTCAAGAGGGGCGAAGCCCCTCTTGGAACAAAATTATCCCCTCTCCCTTGAGGGAGAGGGCAGGGTGAGGGTGACAATCCAAAAAAATATTTCATGGAGTCTTTATACATTTTTAAACAACAGGAAGTTTAAGAGGGCAAATAAATAAACAACAAAACCTCTCACACCATACAGACAGCAGGGGGTGCTAAGAGGGATGCAATCCCTCACAAAAACATGTCTTCCTTCTAGAGAGCAGGGAGTGCTAAGAGGGGCGCAGCCCCTCACAAAAACATATCTTCCTTCTAGAGAGCAGGAAGTGCTAAGAGGGGCGCAGCCCCTCTTAGAAGACTACTACTACCCCCTCTTCCTTGAGGAAGAGGGCAGGGTGATGGTGAAAAAACAAAATAAACATATTAAGGAATATAAATGAATTTCGACCAATTTAATCTAAATCCAACTATAATGGAGGGCATACGCTCCCAGGGCTATACAACGCCCACCCCAATCCAGCTAAAAGCCATCCCTCCCATCATGGAGGGCCGGGATATCCTGGGCCTGGCACAGACCGGCACCGGCAAGACCGCCGCCTTCGTCCTGCCCATCTTGCAGCGCCTCTTGCAGGGTCCGCGGGGACAGGTCCGTGCTCTCATACTCTCGCCCACGCGTGAGCTGGCCGAGCAGACCTGCCAGGCCATCGATGACCTGGGCCGGCAGACCGGCCTCCGCAGCCTCGCCATCTACGGCGGCATAAGCATGGTGCAGCAAATAGACGGGTTACGGAACGGCATAGAAATAGCCGTTGCCTGCCCCGGCCGCCTGCTCGACCACATTTGGAAGGGCACCATCGATTTATCCCACGTGGAAGTACTGGTAATCGACGAGGCGGACCGCATGTTTGACATGGGCTTTCTGCCCGACATCCGCAGTATTTTGAAGTGCCTGCTGACGCAGCGCCAGACATTGCTCTTTTCGGCCACCATGCCCGATGATATCAGGCACCTGGTCAAAGAGGTCCTGTTTAATCCGGTCACGATCCAAATCGGCCGGACGGTACCGGCCCTCACCGTATCGCACGCCCTGTATCCGGTCATGCAGCAGCGCAAGACCGCCTTGCTCATAGAAGTGTTACGCCGCCTTGAAACCGAGTCGGTGCTCGTCTTCACCCGCACCAAGCACCGTGCCGAGCGCATCATGCAGCAGCTGCAAAGGGCCGGCTTCAGGGCCGCTTCTTTACAGGGCGACCTGTCTCAGGGCCGGCGCCAGGCTGCGCTTGACGGCTTTCGCGATGGCTCGGTTAAAATACTGGTAGCCACCGATATTGCCGCCCGCGGCCTTGATGTCTTGAGCATTTCGCATGTCATCAATTACGACATGCCGGAGACCACGGATGCCTACACGCACCGCATAGGCCGCACGGGGCGTGTTGATAAAAACGGTGATGCGCTGACATTCATAACCGGTGAAGATACCGCCATGGTCCGCGCCCTGGAGCGCATTCTCAACGCGCCGCTGGAGCGCCGCAAACTGCCGGGCTTTGATTACATGGCGCCTGCCCAGCCTGAGTCGAGGGACACCGGCGCCCGCGGTAAACTGCGCCGGCATACCCCACGCAATAACGGGACCAGACCTAAGAGACATTTTGCCGGATGAAGGCCGCGAAGCCATTACCTGGCCCAATTAGAATAAGGTAAGATAGAAGCCGAATACGTGCCTGACTTTCTGAATGCTATGGGCCTTCGAGAGTAAGCCGATTACCAGGCCGAGTTTTCCAGGGACGGAGCCAGAGCAGGGAGTGCTAAGAGGGATGCAATCCCTCTTAGTCATAAAGGAAGTCCCTCTCCCCTTTTAGGGAAGATGTACTATCGACCAAATCCCTCTCCCGACGGGTGGAGGGGCGGGAAGGCATCCAATGAGGATTTATTCCCATTGGGATACGGGGAGATGGGATAGGATTAAGGTGAGGGTGAAATAAAAAATCTTCCTTTTGAAAAGCGGGAAGTTCTAAGAAGGGTGAACAAAAACCAAAGATATAATACCAAAAACCAAAAATAAGAACAGAAAATATCCATATCATCTTTGGCTTTTGGCCTTTGGTCTTTAGTCTTTTTTTAGGGAGAGGGAAGGGTGAGGGTTAAAAACCTTGATTAGAAACTTCTCCGAAGTTAGGTTTCTCTCCCTTAGAAAAAGGAAGATTAAGAGGGATTTACTTTTGACTTTTTATTTGAACTTTTGACATTTGATGTTTTACTTTTGACCTTAGCTGCCCGCAAGCAGCGCTTATATCAGCACCCCTTTGAACCCTCTGGGTTACCTGAATACCCACATTCTCCAAAACTTCCCTAAAATCACGAATAGCCTTCTGAGGCTCCTTAGAAAACCCCAATCCTGATACAGGATTAAAAGGAATCAAATTCACATGACAATTCATGCCTTTCAAAAGCTTTGCCAGCGCTCGGGCCTGAGCTAATGAATCATTAACCCCCTCCAGCAAACAATATTCGAAGGTCACCCTTCTCCCGGTTTCCTTTAGATATTCCTTGCAGGCACTGATAATTTCCCTCAGCCTGAACTTCATCCCCGGTACCAGCTTCCGTCGCACCTCGTCCGTCCCCGCATGCAATGACACCGCCAGCGTCGCCTGCAGTTTTTCCTTTGCCAGCCGTTGTATACCTGGGACATAGCCCACCGTGCTCACCGTCAGGTGCCGCATGGCTATGCCCATCTCCTCGTTCAGCAGCCGGATGGCTTTTACGGTGGCTTCATAGTTAAGCAGCGGCTCACCCATCCCCATAAATACGACGTGGTTCACGCGCCGGTTCGCCACTTCCTGTACCGCCAGCACCTGGTCTACTATTTCCCCCGCGCTCAGGTTCCGTGAAAACCCGCCCATCCCCGTAGCGCAGAAAACGCATCCCACCGGGCATCCCACCTGCGTGGATAGGCAGCAAGAGAACCTGCCCTTCTCCGGTATCCCCACGGTCTCCACACATTCGGTCGTATCTAATTTATTATTTTTATTCTGTGTTTTTGGCTTTTGTATTTTGGTTTTTGGTTTTAAAGACAATAGTAATTTGATTGTACCATCCTTACTCCGTTGGACTGCAATTATGTCTGATCTCCCTATCTGATAGTTGGTACTCAGCTTCTCCCTCAAAGACTCCGGCAGATTACTCATCTCATCAAAGCCATGCGCCCCACGCCGATATATCCACTCGGCCAGCTGCCTGCCACGATACGCAGACTCGCCCAGCTCCTTTAGCACCATACACAGCTCATCCCTATTCAGTTCCATTAAAATATTCACAGCTGGTAATTATGCCAGAGGCAATAGAGGTAAACAAAATATATAGAGAGATTTTAGTAATATGCTAAACGCGAGATTTGTTCGTGGATTTAATAGGAAGTTAATTAGCAAACGGTTAGCACAATATAAGACCTTAGTTGTTTCTTTCTAATAAGACAATGCCCTGTCTATTTAACCACTCATAGAATGCCGTTGGGTTACAAATGTAGGGTAATCTTGCACTACGCTGGATGAATCCATTTCTTGTTGACAGACCTCCCCAAATATGAAGAAGGTCCTTTTTAACTCTATATGCTCCATCACGCCATTCGCCAATAGGCACACACCTGTTTAATCTTCCGGAAAGGCCAACCTTGCCCAATACAATCACATCATCATCCTTGCAGTACCTTCTTGTATGTGCGTTTTTGTCCCAGTCACACGGCAGTACATCGCACGCGATAATGACTTTGTCCACCACGTAAATCCCAATTATGGCATAAATCAAATTGTTATAATTTGATTTTAAAGGCCTAAGTCCCGCGTAAAATGTGATAATATCACCTTCAACTAATCTTCGTATTTGTTTGCCTTTCTCGTTCTCATCCCCGTAAGTCAGATGTGCGAAGTCAGGGTCAAGATGTACAGACTGACCTAGTAACCTATCTGGAAATTTTTCGCCGAGACTCGCGCACGCAGCCTTAAATTCCTCATATGACTTTTCATATCCCGGTCTAATAGTTTTGTTTGAGTGTTCTTCAGGGATTGGAACATAGACAAACTCCAATGTGTCAGGATTCACAGGCGCATTCCAATTTCCGTATGTTAAATCTATACCTATTCTGACTAAAAGTGCTTTCATGCTCACTTTCTCAATAACCGCTCAACGAGGCTAAAGTCATGATCCCGGAAATTTCTTCGGATATCCGCACGACCAATTCGAGGGGAATGACTTTTGTATTTGTGAGTGATCAATTTGTTCGCTTTTTCGCCCGGTAGAAAATATAATTCAGGCTTTTGCGCAGTGTCCTTGCGGAGACGAACAAGAGCTACAACAGAGTTTATGCTGGAGGCGAACTCATGTGCAACCAACCAATCATTGTAAGTATAAGTGGACTTGACTTGTATACTGATCTCTCTTCCAGCAGATCCTAACGCTACAATATCAAATATCTTAGCTCTGCCGATTGTAATGCCAATATCATATCCCAAGCGAGATAGAATGAATGCTACATAATATTCCCCTGCTAGGCCTCTTTGTTGACTATCTGGTTTACTCATTGTTCCATCAATTTACTGTTCTAAAATAATTTATAATATTGCTTTATTGGCTGCCTGGTCATTTACATATTGTGTTATTATTTGGAATTCTTGAAATCTGTTACATCTCCCGATAAATCAATATCCCTGAGCTTTATGGGGTTAGCCTGCATCCTTTTCAGCAAAGTGTCAAGGACTTCTGAAGCCTTCCTTTCATAAAGCCGCCGCTCCATTTCAATTCTCGCTTCTTGTTCGTTGTACCTAAGAATCTTAGTCTCAAGGTGTAGTTTTTCGATTTCTGCCTTTAGTTTCTCCCTATTTAATTTAAAATTGGCTATTTTCTCAACTGCTTGTATAAGTATCCAAATAGCACCAGAAGAAATAGCGAGGATGCTTAAACCTAATTCTATCGTAAGCGGAGACTCCTTCACTATTTTTAGCGCACGAAGTTTCTGCTCATCCCTTAACGGCCGCCCTTTCCTATACCAAAAATATTGTGAAAATCGATAACTAGAATATTCTTCAGCTGAGACTAGAATGGTAAAATCATGTAATAATTCAAAATCGTAAAGCAAAGATGAAATGTCCAAGAGGTATGGACTTTTCTCATCCTCAAACTCTAATCTCAGCTTAATGATTCCGCTCTGATACATCTGTACACCTCCCAATATTATTCTAGCCGTCAGTAGATAAAAAGGCTTTCATTAGTTGTTTGAAGAGTTTGCTGTGGTTAGGGACCCTAAGATGGAGGAGTTCGTGGACGATGGCTTCGGCACGGAAACGGGCTGGCTGGCTAAGAAGTTCAGAGTTGAATGTAAGACGACCTTTGCTGGAGCAACTTGCCCACTTATTCTTCAAAAGGCGCAGGCGGATCTCCCTGGGTTCAACGCCAATGCGCTTAGACCAGGACATCACCTCTGACTTAAAGACTTGAGAGGGCACGATGTCCTCCAGGGGCTGCAATACTGGAGACGGTTTAATACTCAAATCCTTTTCTCCGTATTACGGACATGATTTTGTCGACGACCTGCGGGATTTCTTTGGCTGCCATTTTGCCTTCCAGTAACTGATAGAGCTTTTGCCTTACCGGGCGCGCCTGCCGATCACTGGATTTCCAGTGAGGGTATTTCTGGAATATCATAGACATATCAGAGGCAATATTTTCAGCAGCATCAGAGGAAACATCTTGCTGTTTGAGCAGCCACATGATGGCGAACGGTTCACCTTTTATATTGCGAGCTGTCTGCTCCTTCTCAGCTTCGTTTATCTGGTTAATCAGCTCCTTTAACTGCTTCAAAGCTTCCTGGGCAGAAATCTGGCGCTCTTTGAAGGCTTCGATAATAGCTTCTGCCATCTCACCGATAGAAAACAGGTAAGGTGCTGAGGCAGCCTCTTTTTCCACTTTGCGCTCAATGCTTTTGATTAAATTGAATACTTTTACCGTGTTAGACTGTCGGCTTTTGGCTATCTTGTCCATAGTTTCAGGAGTGATCTCATAAACCTCGACTACCTCATGAATTTCGCTCGCTTTAGTATATTCCTGGACAAGTTTGGCAGTCTTGCGGGCTAGCTCTCTGTCTACAATTTCAGAGCCTTCATAGGCGGCACGCAATAGCGCGTATATGTCGGCTAAGCGCTCGTAATCAGCCATGAAGTCACGCAAGAAAGAATCCGGGGAAAGGATTTCGTAGATATCTTCGAGGTCAAGGAAGAAGCGATAGAATGTGTGGCGCTTATCCTCATTACGAAACGCCTCTAGTACAGCTTCGGCCGCCTTATCGGTTGACTTGCCAACAACAAAGGGCAGATATTCAGCTCGCCCTTTAGCTATCGTATCCCTGAAGCGGGACTTTAACAGGTCCAGGCCTTCAATAACACTCTGGACGTCTTTAGAATCGAAAGCCAGAGCTTTCTCCAGATTTTCAAATATTCCAACAAAATCAAGAACGAAACCTCCGGGCTTGTGCTTGCCGTTTTCGTCCTCATAAGGGCGGTTGACACGGGCAATAGCCTGGAGTAGTACATGGTCACGCATAGGTTTATCCAGATACATACAATAGAGAACCGGGGCATCGTAGCCGGTAAGCAGCTTTTCAGTGACGACGAGTATTTTGGGCAGTTCGGTGGGCTTTATGAATTTCTTGCGGACATCCTTTTCCTGCTCCTCAGAGAGTTGATATTTAATTAGGTGCGGCTTGTCGTAATCGCTGGGAATATGGCTGATGACCACAGTGGAATATTCCGGCGGCAAATATTTATCCAGGGCTTCTTTAAGAAGACAGCAAGCCTCGCGGTCTACACCGACAAGGAAGGCTTTATAGCCCATGGGCTCAACACTCTCTTTGAAATGGTTGGCTACATACTGTGCCACGCGCTGGACACGGTCGCGGTTTTTGAGCATATTCCGCAAGGTAACAGCTTTCTCCAGCATGTTGTTGAGGTCTTCGATATCGCTGACGCCCTCGACTTCGGCCAAGCTGAGAAACTCTCGCTCCAAGACGTCGCGGTCAACCCTTAGCTCATTCGGAGCTAAAGCGTAATAAAGGCGCACGGTGGCGCCATCTTCGATTGATTCGGCAATGGAATACTTATCCAGATAGCCCTGAGGGTCGTCGATGCCGAAGACTTTGAAGGTGCCTTTGCCATAAGCAGTCTTGTCTATAGGCGTGCCGGTGAAGCCTAGATAGGTCGCATTAGGCAAAGCGCCCATGAGGTAGTTGCCCAGGTCGCCGCCGGTGGTACGATGAGCTTCATCCACCAGCACGAAGATATTCTTTCTCTCGTTTATCTTAGCAGGGATATCATCAAACTTGTGAACCATGGAGACTATGAGGCCACGGGTATCGCTGCGGAAAAGTTCTTGAAGGCCCACCTTGCTCTGAGCAATGAAGACATGACCTTGTTGCGTATAATAGCCGGGCTTAGTAATAGGGGGTGCTGTTTGCCCCAGCATAGTAGCGGCAAGATTGCCAAAGAGTTGCGTTTCCAACTCGGTGCGATCGACAAGCATTAGGACTGTGGGATTTTGAAAGATGGATTCTTCCAGAAGGCGTTTGGCAATGGTAATCATGGTATAGGTCTTTCCCGAGCCCTGGGTATGCCAGATAAGGCCGCGGTGTTTCTTGGGGTCCTGGGCACGAACCAGGGCGCGTTCGACTGCCCGCATCTGGTGGGGGCGGAGAATGACTTTCTGCAGCTCTTCATCCTTACGGGTGAAAAGGATGAAATCATGTAGCAATCTGAGAACACGCTCCGGAGCGACAAATGTTTTTACCAGGGTTTCAAAATCTTTGCCGGCGGTTTCCTCTTTCCAGTTTAACAGGTTCTTGCGGGATAGGCTCCAGGTAGCGCCGTAATAATAATGCACCAGATGGGTAAGACCGAATATGTGCATCAAACCCAGGAGTTCGGGACATTCGTGATGGTAACGGCGAACCTGGTCGAGCGCATCAACGATGCCTTCCAGCTTGGTGGCGGCTTTAGTTTCGATGAGAATGATAGGGATGCCGTTGACGAGAAAGACGACATCGGCGCGGATGGTGTGGACGCCGTTGGTGAAGGTGAACTCGTCGGTGACATTAAAGGCGTTTCTGTGAACATCTTTCACGTCTAAGAGGTGGACATTACGCTCGCGGCGCTCAGCTTCGACAAAAACGGTTTTGAGGCCGCGAAGATATTCCCAGGCATTGAGGTTGCCTTCGATATTGGATGGTAAACGGATGAGTTGTTTGGCTAACTCTTCAGCTTTGAGGTGGTCGACTATGCCAGTGTTCAATGCCTGAACTTTTTCAATAAAGGTATCCCAGAGGATGGGACTAGTCTCACCACGACGAAGGCGGAGAACGTCATCGGGTGACAGATAAGTCCAGCCCACCTCGGTGGCATAGCGAATGAGCGGGTTCTGGACGGCTCCGCGCTCACTATGCAAGCTCATCAGACTTAACCTCTATATCTATTGCCATGACCTTAAAAGTCACCTTACATCACAAATTGTGATGTCAAGCATCAACATAACCGGGTCTTATTCACTGCCTTTTTGGAATCCTATGGGGCGTCGCTTCGGCTCTGGCGGCGTCATTAGCTGGCGGATAGCCTCAAATACTTCCTTGAATTGGGCGTCATATTTCTTCTCAAGTTCGTCGAGCTTCCGGGCAAGCTCTGCGTGGGAGGCAAGCATCTGCCGCAAGCGGATAAAAGCCCGCATTATCTCAATATTCACCTGGATAGCGCGCTGGCTGTGAAGAACGCTGGACAGCATAGCGACTCCTTGCTCGGTAAAGGCGTAGGGCGCATATCGGCGACCTCCCCAATCACTTGAGGTCACAATTTGTGACCTCAAGATGACAAATTCCTTTTTGTTGAGCCGGAACATGAAATCTTCCGGGAAACGCTCGATGTTTCGCTTGACGGCTTGGACTAAAACTTTAGTCTCAACCCCGTATAGCGCCGCCAAGTCAGAATCTAGCATAACCTTCTGTTTTCGGATTAGCAGGATTGCCTTTTCAATCCTCTCAGCGGGCACGGGCACGAGAGATTTACTAGTCATATAAAGGATCCTTAAAAAATCGTCTTATCAATTTTTATTCATGTTCTATGTTAAGCTTAGTTCCTTTACCCTGGCTTTGCCGGTCATCAAAATGTGGAGCATGGCCTGGAACAGAGTTTGAAGTGATGCTTGGCGATTTTGTTCGGCTTCGATTTTTTTATCGACTGTTGAAAGGATACTGACTATTTGTTGTTGCGTTATTGACCCCACCCCCATAAATTAGTCCATGTATAATTAGAGTCTTCCGGTGAAAAAAGAAGGAGGACTCGAGATGACCCGTCGCAAAAGGTACACCGAA
>Ga0209609_10001820_pt1 | contig 12323 bp, 9 predicted proteins | sample LakKivw325mmetaG_FD_184136 | JGI IMG/M metagenome (GOLD analysis project Ga0209609, IMG submission 184136) | Anoxic lake water microbial communities from Lake Kivu, Rwanda to study Microbial Dark Matter (Phase II) - Lake Kivu water 325m metaG... | ecosystem: Environmental > Aquatic > Freshwater...
GGGGGGGTATGGTGTCCTTCTATCGTAATCGTAATCGCGCATGTGTACGAGTCCGTTCAACCCAGTAAGTGCGGTAGTCCGTTCAGCCGAAGAGATGCCGATCCCGTGCGGTGAAAATGGGGTCGACGAAGTTCACGACTAAGAAAATCACACGCAAATCCCGGAAGCACCTTACTTTTATACTGCTTTTCTTTCTGATATATAGTATTTTTTACTTGTTTCGGAAACAGAAATGAATTTCATAACGTTTAAAAAGCAGATGTTCCCACTGGGAGTGTGGACGCTGGATCAGGTTCGGGCGTGGCGCCCGGATTTTGAGGTTGCCAACCTCGGCGGGTGGCTGAAAAAAGGGTATGTCCTGCGTTTGAGGCAGGGAGTCTACACGTTCACCGACTACGCGGAAATGCCCGGAATCGGCATGTTTTTCGCGGGGCGGATGTATGTGCCGAGTTATCTTTCGCTGGAGTATGCCCTTGCGGTGCACGGACTCATTCCCGAGTCCGTCGTGCAGTACACGAGCGTGACAAGTCTGAAGACGAAGTCGTTCAAGAACGCATTCGGGGAGTTTCACTACCGATCCGTCAAGCCGGATCTCATGTTCGGGTTTGCGCCGCGGCTTGTGAGCGGCAAGTTCTACGTCGATTTCGCGTCGCCCGCGAAGGCGCTTTGCGATATTCTCTATCTCGATTCCTTCTACGGGACGGCGGCGGCGATGGAGGAGCTGCGGCTCGATCAGGACGTGCTCGAGGAGGCGGTTTCCGGTGAGGATTTAGACCGGGTTTGCTCGCGTTTCGGTTCGGCGGCGCTTGCGCGTCGCGTGAAGACATTGAAAAAGGTGTACAGCCTATGATGGACATGGAGGCGATCCGCTCGCTGGCTCCCGCGGAGTTGCGCGGGGGGCAATTCGACAAGCATCTGCTCAAGGAGTACGTGGAGACGCTGGCGCTCAACTGGCTTGGTTCAAGCAAATGGGCGCCGCATCTCACGTTCATCGGCGGAACGAACCTGAGGCTCGTGCGTGGAATCGACCGTTTCTCCGAAGACCTCGATTTCGACGTCAAAGATCTGAAGCCGGACATGTTCGTGGAGATGACCGACGGGCTCGTACGCATTCTCAAGCTAAACGGGCTTCCGGCTGAAGCGAAGGCGAAGGAGTCGGACAGGCTTTCGGCCAATCGACGTAGCGTGCAGTTTCCTGGATTCCTGCACGACATCGGGCTTTCGCCGTTCAAAGATGAACGATTTCTCATGAAGGTGGAATGCCGGGATCAGGGGCGGTCCTATGTGCGCGAGATGGCGACCGTCTCGCGCTTCGGCTTGTTCTTCCAGACTCCGGTGCCGCCGCTGCCAGTTCTCTGCGCAATGAAGCTGTCCGCTTTGCTGGCGCGCGCGAAAGGGCGCGACTTCTACGACGCGATGTTCCTTCTGCCGCAAACGGAACCAGACTACGCGTTTCTCGCGTCGAGGCACGGCATCGCGGACAAGGCTTCGCTCAAGGACGCGCTTCTCGCGAAGACGGCGGAAACGAATCTCCCGAACAAGCTTCGCGACGTCAGGCATCTGCTCTTCCGAAGCGAAGCGGGGGATAAAATACTCGACTTCGAGGCGTTCGTCCGACACTGGTAGCGGGACTCGATTCTTCCGCACTCACACACCCCCACACGATGGACACAAAACTCTGGCGCGTTGCCATCCTCAAGGACACCTCAAAGCCCATGCTGGGTCTCCATGCCCTGCATGTCGCGTTTCGCGGCCTGCCGAACGTCGAGGTCGTCGCCCACGTCGACTCGAATCCGGCCGACATCGAGAAGAAGATGGCGGCGACGCAGGCCCGCCGTCATTACACCGACTTCATCGAGATGCTGGACCAGGAGCATCCCGACATCGTCGTCTTGTGCTCCCGCCATCCGGGGGATCATTTCACCCAGATCCAGGCCGCCGCGGAACGCGGCTTCCATGTCTACTGCGAAAAGCCGATGACGGCCGATCTGACCGAGGCAGACCGCATCGTGGATCTCGTCGAGCGGCACAAAATCAAGCTCTGCGTCGCGCATCCCGCGCGCTACTCGCTGCCTTATTTGACGATGAAGGAGATGATCAGGCGCGGCGACATCGGAACGCCGTTCACCGCGTATGGCCGGGGCAAATGCGACCGTCGCGGCGGCGGAGAAGATCTGATGGTTCTCGGCACGCACATCCTCGACTTGCAGGCCTTTCTCTTCGGCCCGCCGGAGCGCGTGTGGGCGGACGTGAAAATCAACGGCCGCCCCATCGTCCCGGGCGACCCCGCCGAAACGGTCGAGCCCATCGGCCTTGCGGCGGGCGACGACCTCTTCGCTTGCGTGAACTACCCGAACGGCGTGCGCGGCGTGTTTGAAAGCCGGCGCGGGCTGGCCGGCGTCTCGCAGGGCGTGGTGCAGATGGGTCTTGCGGTCGCCGGCACGGAGGGAATGCTGGCCATGCCCTTCAACGACGCCGCGCAACCGGTCGCGCGTCTGCGCCGCTGTCGGACGACCTCGCCGCTTGCCTGGGGCGTCGACTACGAGGAGGTGCCGCTCACGGAGACGCGCGCCACGCCCGGCGCCGAACCGCTGGATTTCGCCTTGTGCGGCCAGCCGGACATCCCGCAGGCTCCTTTCTTCCTCGAAGCGAACCGCTTCGCCGTGCTCGATCTGATGCAGGCCATCGCCGAGGATCGCCAGCCCGTCTCCAACGTTTGGACGGCGCGCGCCACGCTCGAGATGATCTACGGCATCTACGCGTCCTCGCTCGGCCGCAGCGCGATCCCCTTCCCGCTTCGCGACCGCGTGAATCCTCTGGAGCACGTCCTTGCCAAGCCCTGACGAAGGGGGTAGAATATCCGGCATGAAACCGATCACGACCAGCGTCTTCACGTTCAGCAATCTGATCGAGGGCGGCTTCCTCTACGTGGACAAGACCGCCGCGATCCACGACCTGATCCGTCAGACCAACGCGCAGTACTTCCTGTCGCGGCCGCGGCGTTTCGGCAAGTCGCTTTTGGTCAGCACGCTCAAGGCCATCTTTCAAGGACGCTGGGAATTGTTTGAAGGGCTTGCGCTCGCGAAGACCGATTACGACTGGAAGGCCTACCCGGTGATCCATCTCGACTTGGGCAGTTCGGCGGCGGACACGCCGGAAGAGTTGGAGGAGAATCTGTTGCGCGAGATCCGCTACAATGCGGAGCAGAACGGCATCGCAGTCATCGAAACGGGCGCGGCGTCCGCTTTTCTGGAGCTGATCCGTCTTCTCGTTGCACGCGACGGCAAAGTCGCCATCCTCGTGGACGAGTACGACAAGCCGCTGCTCGGCCATCTGGGCGAACCGGAGGTCGCCGGGTTCCAGCGCGTCTTGAAGCAGTTCTACAGCGTGATCAAGACGACCGAGCCGCTGCAGCGCTTCGCGCTCATCACGGGCGTGAGCAAGTTCGCCAAGGTCTCGATCTTCTCCGACCTGAACAACCTGACCGATCTCACGATGGATCCGCGCGCGGCCACGCTGCTCGGGTACACGCAGGAGGAGCTGGAAGCCGCCTTCCCAGACCACATCGAACGGCTGGCCGGCGCGATCGGCAAGAGCCGGGCCGAGACGCTCGACGAGCTGCGCATCTGGTACAACGGCTACCGGTTCGAAGCCGGTGCGCCCACGGTCTACAACCCCGTGTCGGTGATGAAGTGTTTCGACACGCAGCAGTTCAAGAACTACTGGTTCGAGACCGGTACGCCGACATTCCTGATCGACATGCTGCGGCGGACGCCGCTCGATCTGGGCGGACTCAGCGCGCCCGAGACCGCGTTCTCCACATACGATCCGGCGGCGCTCGCGCCGCTGCCGCTGCTCGTGCAGACGGGCTACCTCACCATCCAGGGCGCCACGACCACCGGGCGGCGCACGCAGTACCGGCTGGGATTTCCGAACTACGAGATCGAGGAGTCGTTCAGCATGTGGCTGGCCGAGGGTTTCTCCCGCACGCCGCAGCCGGAGCTGAACAGCGCGCTCAACCGGATGCTGGAGGCGCTGGAGCGGGGTGACGTGCCCGGCATGCTCGAGCCGCTGAAGATCTTCTTCGCTCAGGTGCCCAACACCATCGCGATCGAACAGGAAAAGTACTACCAAACCATTTTCTTCTGCGTCTTCAAGCTCATCGGCGCCATGACCGAGGCGGAGGTCAGCACGAACATCGGACGCATCGACGCCGTGGTCAAGACCGCCGCCGGCGTCTTCGTCTTCGAGTTCAAGCTCAACGGCACGGCGGACGAGGCCCTCGCGCAAATCCACGCGAAGCGCTACTTCGAGCCGTACCTCGGCGACGTCCACCCCGTCACGCTCGTCGGCGTCGAATTCTCCCGCGAGACGCGCAACATCGGCGAGCACCGCATCGAGCTGCTGAATGCCCCTGCGCCCGCCGCCGACGGCGTCCATGAACCGGGTGCGCCTTTTGTCGATGCGGTGCCCGATGCGTCCCGCAACGCCCGCGAGATCGCCCGACGGATGCAGGCGAAGGGCATCGACCCCGCGATCATCGCCGAGGTAACGGGCGTGAGGATGTAAATGAGAACAATTACAATCGCCCAGATCGGCATCGGGCACAACCACGGCTCGGAGAAGATGCGCGCGGCGCGGAGCTTCCCGGACGTGTTCGAGGTGGTGGGCGTCTGCGAGCCCGATCCGGCATGGATGAAATCGCGCGGATCGCTCGACGTCTACCAGGGACTGTCGTTCCTCGACGAGGAAGAACTCCTGAACACCCCCGGCCTCGACGCGGTCATGGTCGAAACCGACGTGTGGAATCTCGTCCCACGGCGCGGCGGTGCGTCGACCGTGGTTTGCATGTCCACATCGACAAGCCCGCCGGCGAGAACCTCGCGGAATTCGAGACGCTGCTCGCGGACGCCAAGCGCAAGCACCGGGTCGTGCAGCTCGCGTACATGTACCGCTACAACAACGCCGTGCGGTACGCCCGCGACCTGGCGGCCTCCGGCGCGCTGGGCGAGATCTTCGAAATCGACGCCGTGATGAGCACCGAGCACTCGCGCGAATTCCGCGAATGGCTCCGGCATTTCCGCGGCGGCGCGATGTACGTCTTCGGCTGCCACCTCATCGACCTCGTGATCGGCTTTCGCGGCCGGCCCGACGCGATCACCCCCTTCCTCGGCAAGACGCGTCACGAGGGCGTGGACGTCTACGACAACACGCTGGCCGTCCTGGACTATCCGAACGGCCCTTCGACCGTGCGCGTCAGTTCGGTCGAGGTCAACGGCTACGGACGCCGCCAGTTCGTGGTGCTGGGCACGAAGGGCAGCATCGAGATCAAGCCCTTTGAACGCCCCACGGTCGTGACGGTCGCCAAGGCCGGCGGCGGCGACATCTACTGCGACCGGAAGGAGGACGTCGAGCTGCCGCCGATGGGCGGCCGCTACGACGAACTGATGCTCGATTTCGCGCGGTGCGTGCGCGGCGAAATGGAAAACCCCTTCGGATACGAGCACGAGCTGCTCGTCCACAAGGCGACGCTCATGGCCTCGGGGTTTGAAGACATAACGTGGTGAGTCTGACAGTGTGGGAGCATGTGGGTGTGGGAGGCGACAACAAGGCCAGTTGTGGCGAACGAGTCAAATGGAGTTTTCAATGAAATTAAAAGGGAAAGTGGCCCTTGTGTCCGGAGGCGCCGGCGCGATTGGACGCGCCATCGCGCTGAAACTCGCCGGAGAGGGTGCCGACATCGCGGTTTTGGACATCCATTTCGACGCGGCCGAAGCCGTGGCAAGGGAAGTCCGCGCCCTCGGCGTCCGAAGCTCGGCATACGCCATCGACATCCGCGGCTGCGAAGCCGTGCGGGCCTGCATCGATGGCATCGCCGAGACGTTCGGGAGCATCGACATCGTCGTGAATTCGGCCGGCGGAAGCGCCCGGAAGAAAATGGATCTCTTCGAGAAGATCGACATCGAGGTGTTCGACTGGATGATCGACGTCAATTTGCGTGGACCGATGTACATCATTCACGCGGCGCTGCCGCATCTGATCAAGCGGAACTACGGCAAGATCGTCAACATCGCGTCGATCGTCGCCCTGGGCGGCAAGGCGAAGTGCGTCGACTACGCGGCGGCGAAGGGAGGACTGCTTGCGGCGACACGCTCGCTGGCAATCGAGATGGGGAAGCACAACATCAACGTCAACGCCGTGTCCCCTGGGCTTGTGCAGCGCCCCGGGGAGATGCCCGCCGATCCGGAGGCCTTCGCGCACCGGTTCTCGTGCCTGAACCGACTCTGCGCACAAGAGGACATCGCGAACGCGGTGATGTTCCTCGCGTCCCCGGAGTCCGACTACGTGACTGGGCAGAACTACGTGGTCGATGGCGGCCGAAGCCTCGGTTTGCGGGGCGACGCGTAAAGAGCGTCTGCGTGATTACGCGAAGTCGAGCGCGTTGCGTCCGCGCCGCTGGAATTCCCAGGGCGAGCAACCGGACTCTCGCTTGAAGAGCCGGCTGAAATGAAAGGGGTCGTTCCACCCAAGGGACGCGCCGACCTCGCCGATGTTCATCCCTCCCGCGAGAAGCCTTCGGCGGGCCTCCGCCATCCGAAGGGAACGCTGGTAGGCCAACGGGGGCTGGCCCGTCATCTCGTGAAACACGTGGTGGAACTGGGAACGGGACAGCGCACAGGAATGGGCAAGTTCCCCGACGGACACGGGGCGTTGCATCGATCCGACGGACACCCCGTTCGCGGCGCCCAGCTCACGATTCGCCAAAAGACGCACGCCTTCGACTTCGGCTGCAACATCCTAACCCTAGGACAACTTGGCGACGAAGGCAACGCGCGGTACGAGGCCGCCTTCTCCGAACTCTTCAACTTGGCGACGACGACGACAACTTGGTGCGACTACGAGCCGCAGCCCGGCAGCTTCCGCTTCGATGTGGAATCTCCCGAGATCTGGCGTCGTCCACCTCTCGATCGTGTGCTCGAATTCTGCACCCGCCACGGCCTCTCCATGAAAGGGCAGCCGTTGCTCGCCGACCACTGGACCCCGGACTGGGTTACCGGCGACGCGGCCACTTGGCGCCGGCACTGGGAGCGGTACCTGTGCGAGTTGGCCGCCTTCGGCAAGCCGCTCAACATCACCGAGATCACCATTCCGGGTGCTTGCGGCGAAACGCTCCAGGCCGAGGTGCTGTCCAACTTCTACCGAACACCCGTACACGACCGGCGCCACGCTCAACCGCAGCGGCGGCCTGCTGTTGGATTGAACGTCCGCAGTACCCTGCCCTACCAGGCGCTGACGCAGTCTTCCACGATGTGCTCCGCGAGTTCTTCGGCGGCGCGGGGCAGACAGCGCTGGCGCGCCGTGATCACGTCCGTGCCGCGCACGAACGTGTCGTCGCCCTCGCGCACCGCCTGCAGGAGGATGGCCTTGTCGGGGTCGGCGGGGTTGAGATCCGTGAACGTGCTCTGGGCCCGCAGCACCATGCGGTACTCCTCGGAGACGCTGCTGCGGCTCCGGTTGTAGCGGATGGAGTCCTGGCGGTAGCCGACCACGACGACGTCGAGCCGCGAGCCGGCTCGCTCTTCGGGCACGATGCGCAGCGTGCCCTCGCGCTGGATCTCCTTGATCAGCGCCTGGGTCAGCGCGATTTCGACGCCGGGCTGGCCCGATTCGTTCCGGACGTTCGGCACGTAGACGTCGCGCAGGTTCTCGGAGATCGTGCTCCCGAGCTGGTAGTGGCCGCATCCGGCGAGCAGGGTCAAGGCCGTGGCGGCGGCGAAAAGGAGCTTGCGGTGGAACGACGGGGTCATGGGGCCTCCTGGTTGCGGAAGGGGGATCATTTCGACGCGTCGGCCCCGGCCGGGGCGGCGAGCGTCTTGAGCTGGGCGACGCGATCGCGCACCCACGGCGCCTCGGCGGATGCCGGGCAGGTCGCGAGGAACTGCTCGTAGGCGATGAGGGCGGCCTGCGGGTTGTCCCGGATGCGATCGTAGAATTCGGCGCGCTCGAAGAGCATCGTCGCCCGGCGCCGCGACAGCTCGGCGATCTGCTTCGAGGCCGCCTCGGCCATCGGGTGCCGCGGATCCTCCCGGTAGGCGCGGGAGAGCGCGGCCAGCGCGTGGTTGAGGGAGCGCTCGTCGCGCGGGAATTTCTCGGAGATCCGGTAGCGGCAGGCGCCGGCGCGGTAGAGGGCGTCGAGGCGCAGGCCGCTCGCGGGGTAGCGGCTCGCCAGCGCGTCGTAGGCGACGATCGCCTCGGCGTCCATCCCCTCGGATTCGTAGGCGGAGCCTTCGAGCATCATGCACTCGGGGGCCCGGCTCCATTCGGGCGCGTTGCGGACGATGTGGCGGAACATGGAGGCGACGAGTTCGACGTCGGGAGAGGAGAACCAGCCGCCGCCGAGCTTGTCGCGCAGGGAGTTGGCGACGGCGAACTGCTGCTCGACGACCTTCTGGTACCCGAGGCCATTGACTTCGGCGCCGCTGGCGTAATGTTCGATGAAGTACTGGTATTCGCGGAACGCGGCGACGAGGTTTCCCGCGGCCTCGTGGAGCGCCGCGACGCCGAGCTGCGCCTCCGCCGCCTCGGGCGCGTCGCCCCATTCGTGCACGAGCGCGTTGTAGGCCTTGCGGGCGCCGCGCTGGCTCCCGGCCTTCTCGAGACGGCTGGCGTGGGCGAGCTGCTCGGCCGCCGTGTCCTTGTCCGGACGGCCGAACCAGAACCGCGGCTCCTTGAGCTCGGGCGCGGCCGCCTCGTCGCGGTCCAGGCCGCAGCCGTCCGCGTCGCCCCCGGCCGCCGCGCCGCGCGAAGCGGGCATGCCCGAACGCGCCCAGACGCCGGGCGCGAACGACAGCAGGATGGCGCCCGCCGCGAAAAGCCCCGGCAGCGTCTTGAATGCTCTTGCTTCTGAAGCCATGTTTTTCATATACTCGAACGCCGTGGATGCCCGAAGGCCTGGAACGTTCCAGCGGCGCATCCTCACCCAGCCCGGCGACAACTCAGAAGACTACCAAAAACACAGAAGACTTGAAACATGAAAAAGGTGCTCATCCCGACCAAGCTCGACGCGGTGGCGTCTGAACTCCTCAAGAAGAACGGCGGCTACGTGGTCGTGCAGGACGCGAAGACGGCCCTCCCGGAGCTGGCGGCCGCCCATGCGGACGCCTACGCGCTGATCGTCCGCAGCGAAAAGGTCGGGCCCGAGATCATGAATCTGCTCCCGGCCCTCAAGGTGGTCGTCCGCGCCGGCGCGGGGTATGACAACATCGACATCAAGGCCGCGCGGAAGCGCGGCATCGACGTGATGAACACCCCGGGCGCCAACGCCAACGCCGTCGCCGAGGAGGTCGTGGCCCTCATGCTGGCCGACGCCCGCCACGTGGTCGAGGCGGACGCCTCCACGCGCGCCGGCAGCTGGGAGAAGAACAAGTTCATGGGCCGCGAGATCACCGGCAAGACGATCGGCATCGTCGGCCTCGGCAACATCGGGCGCCTCGTCGCCAAGCGCCTCGAAGGCTTCGAGTGCCGCATCCTCGGCTACGACCCGCTCGTCCCCGTCGAACGCGCCGCCCAGCTCGGCATCCAGAGCTGCGACCTCGAGACGATCTTCCGCGAAAGCGACGTCGTCACGTTGCACATCCCCGAGAACGCCGAGACGCGCGGCTGCGTCAACGAGAAACTGCTCGGGCTCATGAAGCCCGGCGCCACCCTCGTCAACTGCGCCCGCGCCGGCATCGTCAACGAAGCCGCCCTGCGCGCCGCCAAGGCCGCCAAGGGCATCCACTTCCTCAACGACGTGTATCCCAAGGACGCCGAGGGCCCCAAGTCCGTCGCGGACATCGCGGACATCATGATGCCGCATCTGGGCGCGAGCACGTTCGAGGCCAACAAGAACGCCGCGCGCCGCGCCGCCGAGGAGATCATCGACCTCGACGAGAAGGGCGTCACCAGCTACATCGTCAATCGCGACATCCCCCAGGGCCTCGACCCCTCCTTCTGCGACCTCGCCTGCACGCTCTCCGCCCTCGCCCGCGGCCTCCTCGGCAAATCCGCCGTCATCAACCGCATCGAGACGAGCTTCTACGGCAACCTCGCGCAGTACGACAAGTGGCTCATGCTCTCCCTCTTCAGCGGCATCTGGGAGGACATCGACCGCTCGACCGACTACGCCCAGGCGCTCAAATGGCTCGCCGACAACCAGGTCCAGTACGTCAACCGCGAAGTCGACAGCTCCAAGCACTACGACAATTCGATGACCATCGACCTCTTCGGCGTCAACGACCGCAAGGAGGTCGTGCACACCAGCGTCCGCGGCACCCTCGCCGAGAACCAGAAGATGATCGCGCGCATCGACGAATTCGACCGCCTCTACTGGGTCCCCTCCGGCAACGCGCTCTTCTTCGAGTACAAGGACCGCCCGGGCGTCATCGGCGTCATCGGCCGCATGCTCGCCGATGCCGGCGTGAACATCGAGGACATGCGCAACCCGCACAATCCGACGACCGGAAACTCGCTCGCCGTGCTCAACGTCAACCGCCAGATCGAACCGGAAGTCCTCGACAGCATCGCCCAAGCCGTCTCCGCCACCGTCTGGCACAGCGTCGTCCTGCCGTAGACCCGGGCGAGCGGCGGGCGACAAACAAAGACCAACCGGAGAGGGGGGTAATCGCCTTTCCGGTTGGAAGAGCTTCGTGGTGACTCCGCTCTTTGTGTTGGTTTGTGTATTGTGCTGTGTGCATCCCGGCAACGCTCGTCGCTAGGGATGTCGCGGTACCGTTGCCTTTTGGGAGTGCGCTTTGAAGAATAGCCGAAAAGGGCAGGAAGAGTCAACACAAAAATGATGATTTCTCACCGGACGCCATGGCGAATTCATTTGGAGTCCCCTTCGGCCGTTGCACTGCGGGAAACCTTTTCGAGTTGACAATTCCGCCCCGTTTTGATTCCATAGCCTTCAGAGCCCCAGTGACCGCGGCGTACGCGGACTCGGAGCCGACATCCCGCGAAGGATCAAGACAACATGCTCACAATCAGGACGATGCGCAACGGCGAGAAGCGCCGATTCGGACAGCTCGAAGGTGAATACCACTACATGGGCGAAACCCATTCCGGCGGCGACACGCTGCGGCTGATCGTCGCGGAGGACGGCGAATGGAAGGCGCTGATGGTCTGGGGTTCGGCCTGCTACCGGCTCAAGGACCGGGACGAATGGATCGGCTGGACGCCGACGGCCCGCGCGGAGCGCCAGAAGCTCGTGGTGCAGAACCGGCGCTTCACGATTCCCGCCCGCAAGGGCGCCGAGCCCAATCTCGCCTCCCAGGCGCTCGCGCTGGCCACGCGGGAGCTGCCGCGCCTCTGGCGCGAGGCGTTCGGCTACGAGCCGCTGCTCGCGGAGACCTTCTGCGACATGGAGGTTTCCGCGGGCACCTGCTACCGCGCCGCCGGCTGGACGCCGCTGGGGAAGACCAAGGGGTTCACGCGCACGCGCCAGTCCCGCGACTACTACGTCCCCAACGACAGGCCCAAGTCACTCTGGGTCAAGCCGCTGCGCAAGAACGCGATCGCTCTGATGAGCGGCACGGAGCTGCCGCGCGAATGCGCGAAGGGAGCGGACAGCGACGCCTGGGGCGTGCTGCCGCTCAAGGACGCCGCCTGCGAATCGCTGCACGAGGCGCTCTGCCGCGTCCCGGATCCCCGCAAGCCCAACTCCAGCTTCCACATCGGCGCGATGCTCTCGATCCTCGCCATGGGCGTGATGTCAGGCCACCGCGACCTGGCCGGCATCATCCGCGTGGGCCAACGCCTCACGCAGAAGCAGCGCATCATGCTAGGGCTGCCGCGATACGGCAAGCGCGCCGCCCGCGCCGACGGCGGCCCCTCGAACTACCGCAAAAACCCGAGCGTCTCGGCCATGCGCAACCTGCTCATGCAGCTCGACGCCGACGCGCTGGCGCGCGTGCTCGGCGAATGGCTGCGCGCCAACGAGGGGCGACTGCCGCGCCAGCTCGCGATGGACGGCAAGTTCATCGGCGATGTCGTGGGGGTCGTCTCGATCACCGACGTCGAGACCGGCGTGCCCGTGGCCATGGGCGTCGCCTCGGAGAAGAAGGGCGAGGGGGAGCGCTGCGAGCAGCGCGTGGCGCAGCGGCTGGTCCGCAGCCTCGACCTGACCGGCGCGCTCGTCTCCTCCGACGCGCTGCACTGCCAGAACGAGACCAACCGCGGCATCGTCGAGGCGGGCGGAGAAGCACTCGTGCAGGTCAAGGGGAACCAGCCGTCAGCACTGGCCTCGGCCAAGGCCATCGCCGCCTCCCGCCCCCCTTTTTTTT
>Ga0209609_10001821_pt1 | contig 12321 bp, 6 predicted proteins | sample LakKivw325mmetaG_FD_184136 | JGI IMG/M metagenome (GOLD analysis project Ga0209609, IMG submission 184136) | Anoxic lake water microbial communities from Lake Kivu, Rwanda to study Microbial Dark Matter (Phase II) - Lake Kivu water 325m metaG... | ecosystem: Environmental > Aquatic > Freshwater...
AGAGGCAACCCATGACCCATTTCTCTGAATCCGTTGTTGAACAAGCCGCCTTGGCATGGCTGGAGAGCCTTGGCTATACAATTATTTCAGGCTTGGAAATAGCTCCGGGTGAATTGCAGGCAGAGCGCGATGATTATCGGCAAGTTGTTCTCGAAACACGCCTCCGCCATGCGCTTCAACGCCTTAATCCGCAGGTTCCGCCGGATGCTATTCAGGAGGCGTTCCGTAAACTTACCCGCCCCGATTTGCCTTCTCTTATTGCCAATAACCACATGATGCATAAGTACTTCGTGGAGGGTGTTCCTGTTGAATACAAACGTTCTGACGATTCATTCGGCGGCGATCTTGTTCGTGTGTTTGATTATGACACCATTGAGAACAACGAATTTCTCGCAATCAATCAGTTTACAGTTGTGGACTCGCCCGCCGGAGCTTCAGCGGAGGCGGGAGGTCACCACGAGCGCAGACCCGATATTGTTCTTTTTATAAATGGCTTACCAGTGGCTGTTCTTGAGTTAAAGAACGCTTCAACAGAAAGTGCTACAATCTGGACGGCATTCAATCAGCTTCAAACATACAAAAAACAAATTCCATCACTCTTTGCATATAACGAGGCGCTTGTTATTTCGGATGGTATTCAAGCACGCATTGGCACACTCACGGCCAACAAAGAATGGTTTATGCCATGGCGCACTATCGAAGGCGAGCAGTTAGCTGATCCGAGACTTCCACAGTTGCAGGTTGTACTCGAAGGTATGTTCGACAAACGGCGGTTCCTCGATCTGATCCGATACTTCATCGTCTTTGAAGAGGCACCGGGAGCCGCTTTCGTCAAGAAAATGGCGGGCTACCATCAATACCATGCAGTCAATGTTGCTGTTCTCGAAACACTTCGCGCTTCCGTACTTCCCTCAGGAATAGCAAAGGAAGGTGGAGCGTACTATGCAAAAGCTCAACGTGAAGCCAAGCGCGGCGACAAGCGGGTTGGCGTCATCTGGCATACGCAAGGATCAGGCAAGAGTCTAACAATGGCCTTTTACGCTGGCCGAGTCGTTGCGCATCCAGCAATGGAAAACCCAACACTCGTTGTCATCACGGACCGCAACGATCTTGACGACCAATTATTCGGCACGTTTGCCCGTTGCAGCGAATTGCTACGCCAACAACCCGTGCAAGCTCAAACACGTGCACAACTCCGCGAGCTTCTGCGCACCGCATCAGGCGGCGTTGTCTTTACAACCGTTCATAAATTCTTCCCTATAGAGGGCGAGGACCAACATCCTTTACTCTCCGACCGCAGCAACATTGTTGTCATTGCCGATGAAGCCCACCGAAGCCAGTACGATTTCATTGATGGCTTTGCCCGCCACATGCGCGAAGCTTTACCGAATGCTTCTTTTATCGGCTTTACCGGCACACCGATAGAACTTACGGATAAAAATACGCGTGCAGTGTTCGGAGACTATATCAGTATCTATGACATCGAACGGGCCGTAAAGGATGGTGCAACGGTTCCTATTTATTATGAAAGCCGATTAGTTAAGTTAGAAATTGACGAAGCCGCCCGTCCAACGCTTGACGAGGAGTTCGAAGAAGCAACTGAGGGTGAAGAGGTTGAACATAAGGAACGCCTCAAAACAAAATGGGCACAGCTTGAAGCGCTCGTTGGTGCAGAAAAACGAATCAAGCTTGTTGCGCAGGACTTGGTCAATCACTTTGAACACCGCCTTGAGGCGATGGACGGCAAAGCAATGATTGTTTGTATGAGTCGCCGCATTTGCATTGAGCTTTACAATGCCATCGTTGCGATCCGTCCCAACTGGCACCACACCGACGATGACAGGGGATTCATCAAGGTTGTCATGACTGGCTCAGCAACCGATCCTGTGGATTGGCAACCGCATATCCGCAACAAGCAAAGGCGTGAAGAATTAGCCAAGCGGTTTAAGGATCCTATCGATCCGTTCAAAATCGTTATCGTGCGGGACATGTGGCTCACAGGTTTCGACGCACCTTGCCTGCACACAATGTATGCTGACAAGCCCATGCGCAGTCATGGACTCATGCAAGCCATCGCACGTGTTAATCGTGTGTTCAAAGACAAGCCGGGCGGGCTTGTAGTGGATTATCTTGGTCTGGCGCATGAACTCAAACAGGCGCTCGCAAACTACACTGAAAGCGGTGGTAAAGGACAAACCGCAATTGACCAGGAGGAAGCAGTCGCCGTCATGCTGGAGAAGTACGAAGTCTGTTGCGCTCTCTTTGCCGGCTTCAATTGGTCACGCTGGTCCTCAAGCGATCCGAAGGAGCGCCTTACGATCCTGCCTGCTGCTCAGGAGCATGTTTTGCAACAAAAGGATGGTAAGAGTCGACTTGTTAAGGTTGTTACAGAGTTATCAAAAGCGTTCGCCCTCGCCGTTCCTCATTCGAAAGCCTTTGAGATTCGGGACGATGTCGCATTCTTCCAAGCCGTCAAAGCTGTTTTAAGCAAGAGCTCGACCAACGGCGAGATCACACGCGATGATGTTGAATTCGCCATCAGGCAAATCGTTTCCAAGGCAGTCGCATCCGACGAGGTTATCGACATCTTCGCCGCGGCCGGACTCAAGAAGCCGGACATTTCTATTCTCTCCGATGAATTCCTGGCAGAAATTCGCGGAATGCCCCAGCGAAACCTGGCCGTCGAAATGTTGCGCAAACTCCTCGATGGTGAAATCCGAATCCGCAGTCGAAAGAACATCGTGCAAGCCCGTTCGTTTGCTGAGATGCTGGAAAAATCCATCCAGTTATATCAGAACCGTGCTATCGAGACCGCCCAAGTCATCGAAGAATTGATCCGATTGGCAAAGGATTTACGTGAAGCCGACAAACGAGGCGAAGACCTGGGCCTGACCGAAGACGAGATTGCTTTCTACGACGCACTCGAAGTGAACGATAGTGCGGTCAAAGTCCTGGGCGACGAGACACTTCGAATTATTGCGCAGCAGTTAGTCAAAGCAGTCCGCGGCAATCTCAAGATTGATTGGACTGTCCGTGAAAATGTTAGAGCTGAAATGCGTGTGCTTATCAAACGTATTCTACGCCGTTATGGTTACCCGCCCGACAAACAAGCAAAAGCAACGGAACTCGTTCTCGAACAAGCGGAAGTACTTTGTAAAGAGTGGATTTAAAACATGGTCTGGCTACAGCATATAACAGCACACACCACGACACCCGCTTTTTTGATAGGCAATAATAAAGACCAGATCAGAATCAGTTGTGCTCGTTCCATGCCGCACTTATGTATAGAAAAGCGGGGAGTGCGGCATAGCGTGCTTTTGCCACACGTCATGTAGCAACCAAATAGGACTACGTGATAAAAAGAAAAACGGGATGAATAAACTAATAATGACCATTGCGATTTTAGCGACCCTAACCAGTTGCCAATTGACACCAGTTTCCGACGCGAGCGCCAGCAAGCGGCTAAACTGGTTTCAGTCCACGAATTACACGAAGAAGAATGTCCACGAAACACACGAAAAGACGTTAATAATGTAAAGACGTTATATGGAGGTGCACGGGAGCTAACCAGGTTGAGGCTAAGGATAAGGTTAAGGTCAAGGCTGATGAAGGCTTAAAAATATTTAAAAGTACTTAAGCGTACTTAATAGCACTTAAGAAAAACTCCGTATCACAATTATCCAAAACCTGTTTGGCTGCGCGAAAACAGGTTTTTTCACAACCAGTTTCCGGCGCGAGCGCCAGCAAGCGGCGAAACTGGTTTTCAGTCCACGGATTACATGAAGAAGAATGTCCACGAAACACACGAAATTGTTTGATGTCTTGGTTACACAGAGGTACAGCGAGTCGTCACAAAGACACACTACGAACTAGTTTTTGTTTAATAGGACTTATGAGTACTTAAGCGTACTTAATAGTGCTTAAGAAAACTCCGTGTCGCAATTACATCATTCGGAAGGGCGCAATCGCGCGTTCAAGGATGCCGTGCGCGTAGGCAATCGCCAAACCATAGTTGGTGATCGGCACACTCGCGGACTGGCACCGCGCGATGCGCGTCAGGACCTCGCGCCGATTCTGCATGCAACTGCCACACTGGATAACGAGCTGATAGCGCGGTAGATCTTCCGGAAAATCATGACCCTGGGCGTGTTCGAAATGCAGTTCACCGCCGACCAGGTGATTCAGCCAGCGCGGGATTTTCTCGGTGCCGATGTCGTCGGCGATTGGATGATGGGTACAGGCTTCGGCGATCAGCACCGCGTCGCCGGGTTTTAGCGCGGCGATTGTCCGCGCTCCGCCAATGAATGCCTGCAGGTCACCTTTCTGGCGAGCGAACAGGATCGAGAAGGACGTCATTGGAATTTCAGGCGGTGTATCGGCGGCGACCTTTGCAAACACCTGTGAATCCGTCACGACCAAAACCGGCGGCTTTTGCAGATTGCGCAATGCGGCAGACAGCTGAAATTCGGTAACGACGACGCACTGGGCGTTGCTATCGAGGGCGGCGCGGATAGTCTGTACCTGCGGCAGGATGATGCGACCTTTGGGAGCTTCCTTGTCAATCGGCACAACCAGCACAATCGTTTCACCGGTCTTTACCAGCCCGTCGAGAATACCCGGCGGTCGCAGGAAATCTTCCGGCAGAAGGTCAATCAGTGCGGCGCGCAATTCCACCGCCCCCCTGCCCTGCGTCGCAATCGTGCGAATCGCCGGAATATGTTCGCCATTGAGCTCGTTGAGCAGTTCAGCCGCTGGTTCATAAAGGTCGGACTTATTGAAAGCGACGATGACCGGCACCTGCCGCTTTTTAAATTCCGCAACCAGTTCCCGTTCATAGCGTGACCAGGTGGACGCTTCGGCGACCAGAATGCCGATGTCCACCCGGTCGAAAATCTGGCGGGTGCGGGCGATGCGTTTGGCGCCCAAAAATCCTTCATCGTCAATGCCGGCGGTGTCAATGAACAACACCGGGCCAATGGGCAACATTTCCATTGGCTTTTCGACGGGGTCGGTAGTGGTGCCGGCGATTTCCGAGACGATGGACACGGTCTGGCGCGTCAAGGCATTCAAGAGCGCCGATTTGCCGACGTTACGCCGGCCGAATATACCGATATGCAGGCGGTTACCTTTGGGGGTCTTCAGCATGCAGTTCCTCGATTATTTTGCGCAAAGTATTTTGTATCTTCCGCCAGGTATGTCTATCAATTTTGCCGATTTGGTCAAAATAAAGCACAAACCCGGCAGTCAGGTTGCACGCCTGTGCGGCATAGGCCAGTTCCCGGTCGCCGGCGAAAAACGAGCATCTTTTACCGTAAAGCCGACCGAAATAGACCCGGCAGGCGCTTGTCTCTTTCAAATAGACAGCGATAGCGTCCAAAGCCGATTTCAGGTCGGAATGCTCACCCGCGATCTTCAGCAGATTTTCAGATATAGAGGTCGCGTTCACCTTTTCCGATTCTATGGTACAGCTGTTCAAAGTGTTCTAACAATTGACCCTTTTTAAAGAAGGCGCCGCGACGAATTTCACGCAGTTCCGCTTCGATGAGTTTTTCACCGACGACTTTCGTGGCGGGTGACGCGTAGTCATCTAAATATTCGCGAAAGGTCAGCACGGCGTTGAGTTTGCAGAACTGACCCTCGACACACCCTTTTAAAAGTCCCATAATCTTATCGCCGGTGCGGCCGCAACGGTAGCCGGAAGTACAAAACGAGGTGATCATGCCGTTTTCCGCCAGTTCGCGGACAACCTCATCCAAACTGCGCGTGTCGCCCAGCATAAATTGCTGTTCTTCGACGACCTGTTCTCCCACACCCAGTTTTTCGAGGGTTTGCAGGGCTTTGGTATAGCCGCCGACGCCGATGCGCGTCGAGGCGTCAGTCTGCGTGCAACCGACACCGATGACTTCCCGGCGGATTTGGGCGCTTTCCCGGGCGGTGATGATCAATCCGGTATAAGGCACGGCTAATCGTAGGACAGTGACCAATTTTTTAAAATCAGCATCGCTGACCTTCCAGCGCGAATGGGTGCTGAGCCAACTGCCGCTGGCCGGCATCAGCCGCGGAAAAGAAATCGTATGCGGTCCGATGCCGAAATGCTTCTCCAAATCAATCGTGTGGTATAGCAAACCCATGACCTCGAACCGCCAATCGTACAAACCAAACAGCGCCCCGATGGCGACGTCGTCAATTCCCGCTTCCATCGCGCGGTGCAGAGCGTAGAGCCGCCAGCGGAAATCGCCCTTGATCGTCTGCGGCGGATGCACTGCGGCGTAGGTCGGTTTATGATATGTTTCCTGAAAAACCTGATAAGTGCCGATGCCGACCGCCTTCAGTTTCCGGTAATCGGCGACAGCTAGCGGTGCGGCATTGATATTTACCCGGCGGATGGAGTTAAAATGACCATTGACAGGCGCGCGTACGTCGTAAATTGCACGGATCGTTGCGGCGATATAATCGGCGTCGGATTGCGGATGCTCGCCGTAGACCACGATCATACGCTTGTGTCCCTCATTGAGCACAGCAATGGTCTCGTCGCGAATTTCGTCCAGGCTCAGGATGCGCCTTTTTTCATCACGGTTTTCATGACGGAAACCGCAGTACGCGCAATTATTGACGCACAGATTACTGCAGTAAAGCGGAGCGAAAAAGACAATTCGGTTGTCATAGACCTTACGTTTGAGCGCCAGTCCCGCGGCGTACATTTCCTGCCACAGTTCCGGATCATGGACATTCAACAGAGCCGCCGTTTCCGCCGGCTCGAGGCGTTCCACAGTCAGAGCTTTGGCAACAATGTCCCGGACATATTGTTGATCAGGATTCTTTTGATTAATGAGTTGGGCGTTGATTTCCGTCTCGTCAATGAAATCGCTCCCATCGGTCAGGTACTTCTCAATTTCGGCCGGTTGGACGACCTGGTCGATCCAGGTCTTTGTCGCTGTTATCTGCACGTTTTCCATTTAAACTTCTATTTGTGTATGGTTGTATTTTGGTATTCGCTTTAAATAATTGGGTGAAATTCCCTTCGCAGTTGACCATTGCAGTCCGGCATCCTCCAGCATGGTGCGGGCGGCTTCAATGGAATGCTCGGTGTCGTCCCATCCGGCATTTTTGCCGGGGTAAATGTTGTACAGGTTTTTAACCCGCTCCGGAGTCAGGGAAGGCATCAGGACGTTCATCCCGATTTCAAGCGCCTTCCGGCGTGCGCCGCGCTCGGTACATTCCATCGCACTGGTTGCCGGCATGTTGGCGAACGGGTTCATGATGCGCAGGAGTGCCAATGTTCGCAGACTGAGCTGCATTTCACCATTAGGTTGATCCCTGAGCGGCGTCTGGGGGTGGGCAATAAAAGGGCCGACGCCAATCATATCGAGGTTCAGGGCACTCAGGTGCTCAATCGCGGTGACCAATGACTCCAAGTTTTCACCCGGTAAACCGACCATGATGCCTGACCCAACCTCATAATCCAGCTCGCGTAGCATTTCCAGACAGCGCCGGCGAGTTTCCCAGATGCGCTGTGGTCGCAGAAGGCGATAATTTGCCTTATTCCAGGTTTCGATGCGGAGCAAATAGCGGTCAGCACCGGCGGCGCGCCAGCGTTTGAGTACGCTCTGGTTTCTTTCGCCAAGCGAAAGAGTGATGGCGACACCGTAGCGTGTTTTGATCTCGGCGATTAGTTCGGCAATCCATTCCGCGGCAAAATACGGGTCTTCCCCGCCCTGCAGAACGATGGTCGGGATATTATTTAAGACAGCCGTTTCAACTGCCTGGAAAATTTCCCCGCGCGATAGACGATAACGAGTGACCTGCCGGTTTTCACGCCGCAGACCGCAGTACAGGCAGTTCTGCCGGCAGTGATTGGTAAACTCGATGATGCCGCGAATATAAACTTCATTACCAAACACTGCCCGCCGCACACGGTCGGATTCGCGAAACAGCCAGTCATCATCCTTGCCGGACAACAGGGCTTTGAGATCATCAGGTGAAAACCGCGGGGCGGTCATGGTTTTTATCCTCGCATCCCCATCCGATTCTTTTAGACGCTCAAAGTATTGGCTTTGACCTTCACGGAACTAATCTGGCCGAGTTTTCCGGTCAGGGCTCCCAAGGCGTCGTTGGTCATCGTTAGAATCAGAAAAATGATGGCGATATTGCGGGATGGCACCGGATAGCCGACCCGCAAATTGATAAACCGGGCGTACTGGTGCAGTAACTCGCTGACTTTCATATAGGCCAGGTCGCGGTTGTAGATTGTAACAGTCACGGCGTGAATGCGCTCTTCCATAAAAAAATCCCATCCAGTTAAAACACCAAAGGATGGGATGGCGTCCATTGCCGTAATGTCCCTCCCTTGATGTCAGATTATTCCTTCATCGCAGGTACATAACGCGGAGTCGCGTAAAAGTGCGGAAATTTTAAAGAACCAGGCGAAATTTACACAACCACCGGGACAGAAGCAGGGAAAAGTTTTGACCAAACAAGGCGGCGTCTCAATTTGGACTCCTGCGATCTCCCGGTTTACATGGCCGGTCAACAGGTTCCCGTATCCACCATCCGGCGATTTTTTATTCCATAATTCCTGCAGGGCGTTTATATTCTGCGCACATTTTTTCACAATGATGGAAGCAATCAGGTTTAATTCATTTGGAGGCATGCGTCATGTTTAAAAATCATCCTCGCGGACTGGTGGTGGCGTTCTTTGCCAACATGGGCGAACGTTTCGGCTTTTACACCATGATGGCGATTTTGGTCCTTTTCCTGCAGGCCAAGTACGGTTTGGATGAGAACACCGCCGGCAGCATTTACAGTTGGTTTTATTTCAGTATTTACGCTTTGGCGCTGGTTGGCGGCATTCTGGCAGATTCCACCAAGAAATATAAGACGGTGATCTTGTTAGGTCAGATCGTCATGTTTGCCGGTTACCTGCTGATCGCCATTCCCGGTTTATCGCTGACGGTAACCCTGCTCGGACTGTTCACGATCGCCTTTGGTAATGGTTTGTTCAAGGGTAACCTACAGGCGGTTGTCGGGCAGATGTACGATAATGAGCAATATGCCAAAGTCCGGGATTCGGCCTATATGCTGTTCTATATGGGAATTAACGTCGGCGCTTTCTTCGCACCTTTCGCGGCTACGGGTATCCGGAACTGGTGGCTGAAAGCCAATAATCTGTTGCATGATGGCAGTCTGCCGGCTCTCTGTCATCAGTTTCTTAATGGCACACTGAAGGATGCCGGTGAATTGCAGACCTTGGCGAATCAGGTGAATCTGAGCGGGCCTGTCACCGACCTTGCCACCTTCGCCAGCCACTATCTGGAGGTATTTTCCAAAGGCTACAACTACGCTTTCGGCATTGCGGCGATTGCGATGATCATCTCCTTGTTGGTTTACGTCATTTTCAATCGCCACCTGCCCAATAAAGAGAAAACCGTCGGCAGTGCCGGCACCCAGGTAAGCTTTGCCGGTCAATCCCTGGCGATTTTCAGCGCCCTGATTGCCGGCGCGATTGTGGCTTTTCTGATCAGCTTGGTCAAGGATCTTGCGACCGGTTCCGCCATCGGGCTGTTTGTCGCTTTTGTCACCTGGATTCTCCTGATTTCCACCAAGGAGGAAAAGGCGCGGGTAATGGCGCTTCTGCTGGTTTTCTTCGTCGTTATTTTCTTCTGGATGTCCTTTCACCAGAACGGCCTGACGCTGACCTTCTTTGCGCGGGATTATACGGTCAAAACGGTTGATCCGTTCACCTATATGTTTTTCACCTTGCCGAATATTTTGTCGCTAACGGCCTTCATCGCCGGTCTGGTCATGGTGCTGAACCGTAAAAGCACCCGTAACGCTCGTCTGGCCGGTGGGGCGTTTTTAGTCGGCGGTGGCGCAGTGGCCTACTACCTCTTCCGGCAGGGCGCGGCGCAGAATCCCATTGCCCCGGAAATTTTCCAATCTTTCAATCCGCTTTTTATCGTTTCCCTGACTTTCGTCGTGATGGGATTCTTTGGCTGGTTGAATAAAAAAGGCAAGGAGCCTTCAACGCCCCGCAAGATCAGTTACGGAATGGTAATCGCCGCAATCGGTTTCGTGATTCTGTTGGTCGGGTCGCTGAAACTGGTATCTCCGCACGAACTGAAACTGATTGACGAAACCGGCGCCATCAAGTACAGCCCGGTGCCTGATTCTTCCCGAATCATGCCTTATTGGTTGATTTCTTCCTATCTCATTCTGACGATCGCCGAACTTTTTCTGAGCCCGATGGGACTTTCCTTCGTTTCCAAGGTCGCGCCGAGCCGCTTCCAGGGTCTGATGCAGGGCGGTTGGTTGTTGGCGACCGCTGTTGGCAACAAGCTCCTTTTTGTCGGCAGTACATTCTGGGGCGTACTGGATTTGTGGCAGCTCTGGCTGATCTTCGTCGTTTGCTGTCTACTCTCGGCGACGTTTATCTTCTCGATCATGAAGCGTTTGGAGAACGCCACCTGAGCTGAAAACGGGATACAGGCCGACTTATCTATCTGAGCGGCAAGCCGTAAGCGAATTCTGGTCAGGCTTGAGATCGGTTATCGTTTGATTGTCAGCTACAGTCAGGGCAGTTTCGATATTTAGACTGCCGAGGCTTACTAACTCATTGTCTATCCCGTCTATTTTACGTATATTTCGCCGCCGCTTTTAATGCGGGAAAATTGCAACCAGGAGGTTTTTTTCAAATATGGCACTCATGCAACGCTTAAGGGATAAAACCCACCTTATTCTTTGGGGACTGCTGATCCTATTTTTAGCCAGTATGACTATCGGCGGACTCGTTGGAGGCGCTGACCTGCTCGAGATTTTCTCCGAGAAAGCCCGCCTGAAAGACGCCGTGGGTATCGTCAACGGCAAGAAACTCGAAACCAGTCGCTTTTCGCAGATGATCCAGAACGAGATCGAACAATACCGCCAGAACAATCAGGAACTCAGCGAGATCGAAATCGAGCAGTTGACGGAGCAAATCTGGCAATCCTTTATCAACGAAACCTTACTCAACGAAAAGATTAATGCCTTAGGTTTAAAAGCCACGGATAATGAGATCTACCAGGTTTTGCTCAATAATCCGCCCCAATTCCTGGTTCAGAACGAAGCCTTCCAGATCGACGGCAATTTCGACTACAACAAGTATCTGAGCGCCTTAAAAAATCCGCAGGGCAATGAGTGGGTTGGAGTCGAAGAGTACTTGCGCGGTTATCTGCCATTCGAGAAGATGCGTAATTTAGTCGAAAACCTGCCGGTTATTGCCGAAGCCGAAATCCGGGAGGAGTTCGTCACCAGCAAAACCGTCTGTGATTTCGAAACAATGGTTATTCCTTATTCATTGGTCATGAATGATACCTTCCCGGTCAACGACACGGAAGTCAACAAATATTACAAGGCCAATAAGGATAAATTTCACATTCCCGAAACCCGTGAACTGGAGTTTGTTCTTTTCAGTACCCGCCCGACGCCCGCCGATACGCAAAGCGCTTATCAGCAGATTAACAATTTGCGTGACCGTTTGCTGGCTGGTGAGTCTTTCGAGAATCTGGCCAATGAATATACCGAAGATCCGGGCGGCGGAAAGAACGGTGGCGACTTAGGTTGGTTCGGACGGGGACAGATGGTTCCTGAATTCGAACGCACCGCTTTTACGCTCGGCAAAGGACAGCTCTCCAAGCCCGTTCTGACCCAATATGGTTATCACTTAATCAAAGTCGAGGATAAACGCACGCAGGACAACCAGCCTCAGGTAAAGGCTCGGCATATCCTGATAAAAATTAAAACCGGCCCGGAAACCATCGAAAGCGTTCGCTCGCAGGCCAACCTGTTCGCTTTCGACGCCAATGAATATGGCTTTGCCGCCGCCGCTGATTCGCACCAAGTGCGTATTCAGAAAACCGGCCCGTTCCGTGAACAGGATCGCTATCTGAGTAGTCTGGGTTCGATGCCTGCCGCAATTCGTTTCGCCTATGGTAAAAAACCGGTTGGAACGCTCTCGGAAATTATTTCCAATGACAACGGTTTCATGATCTTCCGGCTCAGTGCCGTTAATCCGGAATCCTACCGCCCGCTCCAGGAAATCAGCGACCAGATCAAAAATACCCTACTCAATGAAAAACGCACGGCTCAGTTGGCCATTATCGCTGATGAAATTTACCAAACCGCGGTCCGCGACAGTCAACTCACCACGGCGTCATCAAAATATACGGCACTCCAGGTTGAAAAATATTCCGCCCATCCTGTCAACACTCCGCTCAACAACTTTGGACGCAGTAATGAAGTCCTCGGGAATCTGCTGGCTCTGCGTAAAAACGAAATCTCGCGTCC
>Ga0209609_10001823_pt1 | contig 12317 bp, 9 predicted proteins | sample LakKivw325mmetaG_FD_184136 | JGI IMG/M metagenome (GOLD analysis project Ga0209609, IMG submission 184136) | Anoxic lake water microbial communities from Lake Kivu, Rwanda to study Microbial Dark Matter (Phase II) - Lake Kivu water 325m metaG... | ecosystem: Environmental > Aquatic > Freshwater...
TCCTGTATCCGAGGGTACCACACCTCCATCGGCCCCGGCTGGGGACATCGTCGTGTCCGTCAGCGAGAGCTACATGAATACCCTGGTGACAGACATTGCCCGTTCAGTGGCACCCGTTGTGCAGCATGTTACGGTGGACATCCGACCCAACGGTCGGATGGACATGAACATCGAGGCACGGGTGATCATCCTCGGGGCGGAGACCGATGTCCAAGTCAAGCTTCTTGGCTTGATCGAACTGGATGATGGGCGCCTCAGTTTCTCGGTGCAGAGAGTGAATTTCGCCGGTATTCGCATCCCCTGGGACCTCCTCCCCTGGTCGCTGCGTTCAGCCATCGAAGCCATGCAGGCAAGCCAGAACGAGCGGATGACAAAGGTGTTGGAAATAAGCGGGTTCGTGCCGGTGAGTGTAACCACCGATGAAGCCACCGTCAGCGTGGCGTTGCGAGCCAGATAGAGATGCAGGCCGGGCAATAGCTTTGTGGTCAGAGGTGCAACATGGAGCGTATCACTAGCCTGGGCTTGCATTTGACTGACCAGTGTAATGCTCGCTGCCAGCATTGCGCCTACCATTGTGGGCCTGAGGCCAAGGGGATAATGGGGTTGGATGAGGCCAGGGAGTACTTGCATCATGCAGCAGGCCACTCTATGGAGATTGTTTGCATCGGCGGTGGCGAAGCGTGCCTGTACTTTGATCTCTTAACCAACGTTGTGCGTGAAGCGCGGGTCATAGGAGTGCCAAATATCTGGGTGTTCACCAATGCCTTTTGGGCCATGGATCGAGCAGTTGCTCACCGTAAAGTAGCCCATTTGAAAGAGGCAGGGATGACGAGGCTGTGCCTGAGCGCTGGCGGCTTTCATCAAGCTTTCATCCCTGCTGAACGGGTGCGGCACGCGATAATTGCCGCTCGTGACCTGGGGCTGGAAATCCTTTTGGATGTCCGTTTCCTCGGCCCGCCCCAGGAAGATAACCAGACTAACCGGTTCACCCGGCAAGTATTGGCAGAATTAGGCGAGCTCGAGGATGTGGAGATGTGGCAGAACCAACCCTTGTACATTGGTCGGGCGGCTGAAACCTTGTTGTCTCATCTGGCACAGGAGCCCGGCATTCCAAGGGCCAGTTGTCCTGGCCCATGGGCTGGTGGGAGTTGGGAGAATCCGGCAGGAGTGGATGTGGACTTGTATGGCGAGGTGACTCTCTGCCCTGGCATAAGCATTGGCAATGCCAAGCAGCGTTCTCTGGACCGCCTCTTGACCGAGTACAGCCCAGCACAGCACCCCATCATCCGCGAACTGGTGGCAGGCGGGCCTGCGGCGTTGGCTCAGATGGCCCAGCGTACAGGGTATACACCGCAAGCCAGCTATGCCAGCACCTGCCACTTGTGCTACGATGTGCGCAAGTTCCTCCGGCCGCGATATCCATCCGAACTGGCGCCGCGGATTTGCTATGAAGAAGCCAGTGCTGATACGATGAGGGCAGAGCAATGGCAATCCTGATCACGGGTGGCCCACTGTATACGCCGGGCGAGGTGTACAATCCGGGTGCGGTGCTGTTAGACGGGAGGTTCATTCGGGCGGCTGGCGCGGCGGGATCTTTTGCCGTTCCAGCCGCTGCCGAGACGATTGACGTAGCGGGTCAGCGCATCATTCCGGGGCTGATTGACGTACACCTGCATGGTTTTGGCGGCCACGATGTCTCGGGGCCGGGCCTGGCGGAAGTGATTCGCGCCTTGCCGGGTCATGGGGTCACCGCTTTTCTGCCCACTACGGTTGCCGCACCCCCAGATCGGCTGTTCGAGGCGCTGCAGGCGATGGCTGGCGTGCTCGAGGAGCCACCCGTTGGCGCGCAGGCGCCTGGCATCCACATGGAGGGGCCGTGGGTCTCGCCGCTGAAGTCGGGAGGGATGCGGGCAGAGTTTTGCTATCCCCTCACCCAAACCGACCTAGAGCGTTTCCAGGCGGCTGCACATGGAGCCGTGCGCATGGTCACCCTGGCACCCGAGCAAGGCGGAGTCCTGGCTGCTATTCCATGGCTGGTGGAGCAAGGGATCGTGGCCTCTGTTGGCCACTCCGACGCTGACTATGACACGGTACAGCGTGCTGTGGCGCTTGGACTGAGCCATGCCACGCATACTTTCAATGCCATGCGGCCGCTGCACCAGCGCGAGCCGGGCGTGCTTGGTGCGGTGCTGGCCCATGATGCTATTGTGGCCCAACTGATTGCTGACGGCTATCATGTCCATCCAGCAGCGATGCGCATGCTGATCCGCGCCAAGGGGGTTGAACGCGTCTGCCTGGTCAGCGATGCGATGGTCGTGGCGGGATTGCCACCGGGCGAGTACGAGTGGGATGGCCGGCGCATCATCCGTGCCGGTGAAAGCAGCCGCTTCCCCGATGGCGCACTGGCTGGCTCGGCCATGCTGCTCAACCAGATGCTGCGGGTCATTGTGGAGCAGGTGGGGCTCCCGTTCGCCCAGGCCGTGCAGATGGCGACCGAAGTGCCAGCGCAAGTGCTTAGTCTGCACAAGGGCCGCTTGGTGCCAGGGTATGATGCTGACGTGGTGGTGCTCAAGGATGACTATGAGCCGTCTCTGACGGTCATCGGTGGCCAGGTTGTCTACCAGGATGTTGGAAAAGGTTTGTAGTAAGCGCTTCAGCGCTTGAGAAGTGCACTGAAGTGCATACTACGAACGCGAAACTACGCTTTTGAAACACGCTCTAAGACGGATGAGATAAGGATGAATCATCGAAACAATGGGGCACGTGCCTATGACCTGGTCGCGATTGACGTGGATGGCACGCTGCTCAATTCACAGGGGGAGCTATCCGCAGGGATAGAGTCCGCCTTGCAGGCGGTACGAGAGCGAGGTATTACCGTATCGCTGGTGTCTGGACGTGGTAGGCAGGCGCTGATGCCACTGCTGCGTCGCCTGGAGCTGGATGGCCCCTATGTAGCCGCGGAAGGGGCCTACATCGCTGACCCATCCAATGGGAAAGTGATTGCTTGCCGGACGCTGGCGTGGCGCGATGCCGTCAAGATCGTGGAAATGGCGCGTGCTGCGCAGTTGTCCGTGTTCTTCGAGAGTCCAGAGTGGTGGGCTGGCGAAATCAACCCCAGACAGAGGGAATGGCTGCAATCAAGGACCGAAAAGGTGGAAGTGACGCTGGTCAATGACCTCTTGCAGCATGCACCTGGCGAACTGACCAAGATCTCTCTGCTGGGCGACTCGGAGACGCTGGCTCAGGTGGAAGGTCAGATTCGACAGTGCGACTGGCAGCTACAGATAATGTACCCATCCCCGACCTGTCTGGACATCTGCCAGTCAGGGGTGAGCAAAGGAACAGGACTCCAGCGCCTGGCCAGTTACCTCCACATCCCGCTGCAACGGATCGCCGCTATCGGTGATTATTACAACGATCTCAGCATGTTGGAGATAGCCGGTCTGGCGGTGGCAATGGGCAATTCCCCGCCAGAGTTAAAGTTGGCTGCGGACGCAATTGCGCCGACCAATGATGAAGGGGGAGTGGCTTGGGCCCTGCACAAGCTGGTGCTAGGAACAACTATCTAGGAGGCAAATATGTCCACGACTTACCACATGATCGAGTACATCCACGAAGGCCCTGAGGCGTTGCAGCGTACACTGGAAGCCAACGAAGCTGCGATTCGCTCGGTCGTTGCTCGTGTCCGGGAGGATGGCCTTCAGCGCGTCGTTGTAACTGGCATCGGCAGTTCATATACCGCCGCCGTAATGGCTGCGCCTGCTTTCAGATACCACTGTCCATGGCCAGCATATATCATGTCTGCGCCTGAGTTAGGCTATTATGCCCCGCGGCTGGTGGACGTGCAGACACTCGTGGTTGTTGTTTCGCGTTCGGGGGAACGTGGCGCAGTCGTCAATGCACTCGCAGATTCCCTGCAGCGAGGAGCGTTTGGTGTGGCTGTGACCGGTGTGGCTGATAGTCTGCTGGCCCAGACCGCCCAACTGACTCTGCTCACCGCCGAGGGGCCGGAAATCACCTTCCCTAAAACTAAAAGCGTGATCGCCTGTGCGGGCCTGCTGATATGCCTTGCGCTGGCGCTGGCGGAGCCGGAGGACAAGGAGGCCGTCGAGCGGCTGCGCACGCTGCATTCCACGCCTGGCTTGATCAAGAATACCATCCAAGCCGTTGAGCCGGCATTGCAGGCACTCATGCCCGCCATCCAGGCCCACGAACTCGTAGCCATCGCTGGGACGGGCAGCAACTATGGCGTGGCCATTGAAGCGGCGATGAAGATTCAGGAGGCGGCTTACGTGTCCACTCGCTACGACAGTCTGGATGGCCTGCTCAATGGCCCTGTCGGTGCGCTGAGCGATAAATGGCTGGTCGTGCTGCTGATCACCGCTCATGACCTGGGCCTGAGCAAAGAACTGTTGCGGGTGGTGCGTAGCCTGGGTGCCCACAGCCTGTGTATCCATGAACCCGCTCTGGACCTTGAAGGGCTGGCCGATCATGCTCTAACGCTCCCTGCGCCGCTTGATCCATTGCTCGCTGCGCTTGTCTATCTGCCACCGCTGCAGTTGCTGGCGTACTACTGGACAGTGGCCCGCAACATGAACCCGGATGCCCCGACATCCATGCGCGCTATCCTGGATGCCATCCTTCCACCAGGCCGTGAGGAACCAGAGCTGCGGTAAAGAACGTAGCCTGGTCTGTGGTGCGAAAGGGGTTTGTAGTAGGCGCTTCAGCGCCAAATAGCGCACTGAAGTGCGCACTACGAACCATTCGCACCGAATACTAGGCTACGTCTGCATCCGGTTGTCTGCCCCCAATGTGAAGTACACTGCGGTAAAGAACGTAGCCTAGCCCTTTATGGGCGTGTTAGTGCTCCAACTCAAAGCTTTGCCAGTCTGTCCTGATGGAGGTATAATTTGGGTGCACGCCTGCCAGGCAACGCATTCAGCCCTCGATCTATAGCGTTGCTGCCTGGCAGCTACCAGCAACCGTGTTTGCCTCACTCCACATCATGCATATAGGAGAAATCCGATGCTGATCGTAAATCTGATCCAAGTCTTTGGTGGCTTGGCTGTCTTGCTGCTTGGCATTGACATGCTGAGCACGGCAATGGAGGCCCTGGCTGGAACACGGATCCAGACCTGGCTCGAACGCATGACGGACCATCCCCTCAAAGCTGCTAGCTTTGGCTTTGTGGCTACCAGCGTGCTGCAGAGCAGCAGCCTGCTCATGGTGACCATGATCGGGTTGATCAACGCCCATCTGCTGACTCTGGAACAGGCCGTGGGAGTGATGATGGGTCAGGAGATTGGTACCACGTTGACTGGCCAGTTGGTTGCTTCCGACATAGGCAAGTACGTGTTCGTGCTACCGATTGTGGGCTATGCTTTGTATGGGTTCGGAGTAGAGAAACGCCGGCGAGCACTGGGCCAGGCGCTGCTTGGCATCGGCCTGTTGTTCCTGAGCTTGGAAACGATGAAGATGGGCATCAGGCCGCTAACTGAGCAGCCCTGGGCACGGTCATGGCTGGCCGCCATGGGGCAAACTCCGCTGCTCGGACTGCTGTCCAACATGGCCCTGACGGCGGTGATCCAGAGCAGCTCCGCCACAACGGGCCTGACCATTGCCTTGGGCGCCGCTGGGGCGATCACGCTTCCCGGCGCTATTGCGATGATCCTGGGCGCAAACATGGGCACCTGTGTCACCGGTCTGATCGCTTCGTTGCACTCCCGCAAAGCCGCACGCCAGGCTTCTGTAGCTCAGATCATCATCAACTTGTTCGGCGTAGCCCTCTTCTTCCCCTTCATTACCCCCTTCGCCCAGTTCCTGGCCAGAATCTCCAGCAGCCCCGGCCGCCAGATTGCCAATGCGCACACCATTTTCAATGTGATCGTCAGCCTGATCCTTTTCCCCTTCATTGCGGTCATCGTGCGCGTCAGCAAGATGCTAGTTCCAGGTGAGGAAAAAGCCCCTGCCAGCATTACCAAGTTCCTCGATGAGCGGCTGTTGTCGGTGCCGGCGATTGCTTTGCCTCAGGCGGCCAAAGAAGTGGTGCGCACTGGCCGGCTAACAAGCGACATGTTGAACTGGAGCCAGGCCGCGCTCTTGCAGATGGATCAAGCGGCTATTCAGCGGGTGCTGGACTGCGAAAATGAGCAGATTGACGGGTTGTGCAAGGTCATAGAGGACTTCATAGACCGGCTCATGCGTGGCCACCTGAGCGAAGCTGAACGGCGCCGCTGCTTCCAACTCAAGCATCTCATCACCGATATCGAACGTGTTGCCGACCTGGCCGAGAACCTGGCACAGGCCGGGCAGGAGCGTGCTCGCGAGCAGATTCCCTTCAGTCCACAGGCCCAGGAGGAACTGCTCCAGTTCCACTCCCAGGTATCCAGAGTGTGGGCCTGGGCAGTGGACGCGCTGGAGAGCGGGGACAAGACCATCGCCCGTGCCGTAGTGGACGGCGAAGATGAAATTGACGTGATGGAAAAACGGCTGCGTGAGTCGCACCGTAAGCGGCAAGAATGCGGCATTTGTGCGCCCAAGGCCGACATTCTGTTCATCGAGACGCTCCGTAACCTGGAACGCATTGGAGACCACGCTGACAACCTGGGCGTGAGCGTGTTGCGAAACTAAGAGCGCCGCACAAAACTCAACGCGACAGCCGCCAACCCCACAGAGATGCCTTATTTCTCTGCACCATCAGCGCTCTTGCGTTGTAAGTGCTCAGATTTGCAGATAGAGGATACTGTCAACGGATGCGCCTATGGCGCGAAACGGATCAACGGATGGGCGCGGCATGTGCGATCCGTTTATTCGTTTGGCCGCAGGCCATCCGTTGACAGTTGACTACAGCAGTGCCAAACTGCCTGGCTAGGTTTTCGGGACTTGATCTATATAGTTTCCTTGCGTTTTTCTGGTGATTCCCCACATATCGGAAGACGAGTGCACTGGGGTGTCTTCTTTTCATCGCCGAGAGCGCCGAGTGCGCAGAGAAGGCCCTTTCTTGCCCTCTCTGTGGTCTCTGCGTGCTCTGCGTTGAGATCTGGGTAATTACCAGGCGTTTTTGAGTTGACTAATCCATGTCCATAGGGTAAACTTGCCTTGTTTCAGCGATACCCTGTTGTTGAGGAGGCGTCTTGAGAGTCCGAGCGCTTGTTGCCATGCTGCTTGTGCTGTGCCTGGCGGCGCTAACCCTGGCGGGTTGCAGCAGCAAACCCCTGGTCTACGATTTGCTCATTCGGCCCGATGTGATTTCGCCCAATGCGGATGGCATCGCGGACGTGGCTCGCATCACTTATCGCCTCTCTCGGCACGCCCGCATATCCATGTACTTCGTGGATGAACAGGGAAACAGGCACGCCTTTCGCTCTGAGGCGTCCCGTCCCCGTGGCTCTTACGAGACGTTGTTCAGCGGGGTCATCAACAACCGCCTGTTGCCCGATGGCCACTACAATTGCGTGCTGGAGGCCGTTGCCGACAACGGGGAAAATGCCAAGATCGAGGTGCCTCTGACCATCCAGGGGGGCGAGGCAAGTTACATCGAGATCCGCAACCTGAACATCTACCCTGCGACATTTACGCCCAACCGCGACGGCATTAGCGACCGCGTGACCATTGCCTACTACCTGACCAAGGAGGCAACGAAAGTCCAGGTGTACCTCCTGGATGAAAAGGGCAGCAAGTACCCCATCCCTGAGGACAAGATTCGCCCCGTGGGCCAGGTGGGCAACCATGAACACGACTACGAAGGGGGTGTTGACCTGGGGGCTACGCCCCCTCCAGACGGCACCTATACGGTGGTGGTCGAAGCGGAGGATGCAATTGGCAACCGTGATGTGGCCCGTGGCCAGTTGACCATCGTCAATGGCGGCGTCCCTCGCGCTGAGATCGTCAACCGCGCCGCGCAGTGGTCATCCACCGTGGTACCGCTCGGTAGCACGCTGACCTTTACCTGCACCGTGCGCAATATCGGCAAGGTGGGCATTCGCACCAAGGGGCCAGAACCGGGCACTCTCTACACCAGCAGCGAGAACTTTAACAGCAAGGAATTCTACGAGGAACCCGGCATCTTCCGCCTGGGACTGGACTACGAGGGCAACAGCTCTGGGCGCACCTATCCCTTCCGTTGGCAGTTGGGCCGCGACGATGAGTTGACCGTCATTGACGGGCAGAAGTACCTCATGCCTGGACAAACGGTGACCGTTGTTGGTCACCTCCAGATCATAGATCAACCGGTGAAGGTCGCCCCGTACTACTGGCTCGGCCTGATCCACGAACAGGTCTGGATCGTCGAAGACCGCGTAGAACCCACACAGATCACGATCGGATTCTAAGAACACCTATCAAAACCTCAGAGCACTCCGAGGGCGCGGAGAAATCAAAGGCATCTCCGCGGGCTTGGCGCGCTCGGCGATGAGTTATGTGGTTCTCTCAAGCGCTGAAGCGCTCACTACGAGCCAGCATCTCCGCAGGCTTGGCGCGCTCGGCGATGAGTTATGCCATGCCCTCATACCGTTTGACCGCTCCGACGAGCAGGTAGGTCAGGGGCGTGGCCAGGACTTCGTAACTGATCTTGAACAGCGCTTGGGCCAAAATCATGCCTGGCAATACGGCAAGCGGTGTGACCCCCAGGAAAGCAATGCTCATGAATAAGGCGCTGTCAACGGTTTCTCCTATGATTGTGCTGCTGATCGTGCGCATCCATAACCATTGGCCATGAGTAAGCTTCTTGACCAATACCAGTACCCAGGCATTGGCATTGGTCCCCGCAAGATAGCCAATAAACGAGGCGGCAAGCAATCGGGGTGTGAATCCCAATACCGTTTCAAATGCCTGTTGGTTCTTCCAGAAGGCTGGTGCAGGTAAGGCCAGGCATAATTCGAAGAAGGCCACCGCAAAGAGGTTAGAGGCGAAGCCCAGCCATATCACGCGCCGGGCCGCAGACAATCCATACACTTCTGGCACGATATCACCGATGATGTAAACAATCGGAAATAGCCACACCGCTGTGGGTAGCACAACTCCGCCAGGAGCCAGATAAAGCTTCCCGGCAATAATGTTGCTCACCACCAGGGCCACGCAGAAAAGCATGGCCAGCACCACGAAAGGCAGAGAGTACTGCTTCGTCACTCCTGTCCGCTCACTCACCGGTCACCTCGGCGACAGCAGCGAGCTGTAGGCCCCCGCGAATGTTCTGCACCAACTCTACCCGGCATCTGTGCGCATGCGTGGCGGCCATGATGTCATGCGCTATCCTGCTGGCCAACGTTTCGGCAAACAAGCCCTCCTCGCGGAAAGACCACAGATACAGCTTTAAGCTTTTGCTTTCCACACAGAGGCTATCGGGCTGATACTCGATGGTCACGGTATAAAAATCAGGTTGGCCCGTGACAGGACAGAAACTGGTCAGTTCATTGGACGTAAACTTGACCAGTACCACATCAGCGGGTTTGGGAAACGTATCCAGCTCCCGTGATGGTTGTGTTACCCGCTTTCCTAGATAACGAAACTCTTGCACTTGGGTCATCTTAACCACCTCTTTTCTGACTTGGGATGACTGCAGCCACCCTTGTTTTGCTCAGGCTGGTTACCGCGACCGGCGTTGATCAACGATGAGGGATGTGAATTCCTGAAGCGTGGCACGAATTATGCATCGTATAACCGACGGGAGCAAATTGCCCCCAAAGTAGCAATTACGATATAATGCAGCCATAGGACTACCGCGCTAAACTTGTGGTGGAAGAGATACGCGCATCATCGTGCCTGGCCGACCACGAATGCTACACGATACACGAATGTCAGGCACACCGTATTCGTGTATTCGTGGTCTCATTCGTGGACGGCAGACCTGGCATTGTCAGAGCAGACACGAAGACACCAAGACTTGGGATTTGGAATTTGGGATTTGTGTCCTTGTGCCTTTGTGTTGACCTTCGTGAGCCGTTAGAGGACGTTTTGATAGCTATCCATTCAACTGCGATCGGGGTCTAATGGACCTATCCATCGTTATCGTTAATTGGAATGTCAAAGAGTTGCTGGCCGCCTGCCTGGCTTCGGTGTACGCTTCCCTGGAAGGCACAGGCCTGGTATATGAAGTGCTGGTCGTGGACAATGCCTCGTGCGACGGCAGCGCGGAGATGGTGCGCGAGCGCTTTCCGCAGGTGCATTTGCTGGCCAACGCGGACAACAGGGGTTTCGCCGCCGCCAACAACCAGGCGCTGGCCGAGACAAGCGGGCGCTGCGTGGTGCTGCTCAACCCGGACACCATACTGCGCGGCGATGCCCTGGGCACGCTGCTGCGCTTCATGGACAGCACGCCGTCGGCAGGCATGGCCGGGCCACGCTTGGTCTACCCCGATGGCCGTTTCCAGCATTCTGCCTTCCATTTCCCCTCGCTGGCGCAGGCCTTCTTCGACTTCTTCCCCCTCCACCATCGGCTGCTGGAATCGCGTCTAAACGGCCGCTATCCCCGCTCGCTCTACGCCTCCGGGCATCCTTTCGCCATAGACCATCCGTTGGGGGCATGTATGATGGTGCGTCGCCAGGTGGTCGAACAAGTAGGAGACATGGACGAGCAATTCTTCATCTATTGCGAAGAGGTTGATTGGGCGATGCGCATCAAGCGCGCCGGGTGGGATGTGTACTGTGTGCCGGCCGCAGAGGTGGTGCATTATGTTGGGCAGAGCACACGGCAGTTCCGCGACGAAATGTTTGTGGCCCTGTGGCGCAGCCGCTTCCGCCTCTTTGCCAAGCACTATGGCCCGTCTTACAACTGGGCTGTACGGCGCATCGTGCGCCTGGGATTGTGGCATGAAGCAGAACAGGCCCGCCGCCAGGCCCAGGCTGGCTTCCTCTCGCCAAAAGAATTGGCCAGGCGCCTGGCAGCATACGCGCAGGTGCGTGAGATGACTCATACCAGTCACCAGTCGCCAGTTCCCAGTTCCCAGTTATCCGCTACTGGTAACCGGAAACTGGAAACTGGAGACCTTCTAAGGCCCGCTCAGGGTGAACCTAGATTAGCGGTGGTCGTGTTGACCAAGAACGAAGAGGGGAACATCCGCGCCTGCCTGCAGAGCGTCGGCTGGGCCGACAAGCTGTACGTGCTGGACTCACTGAGCACTGACCGCACGGTGGAGCTGGCGCGCCAGGCTGGTGCCGAGGTGCGACAGCGCCCGTTCGCCAACTATGCCGATCAGCGCAATGCAGCGCTGGAGATGTTCGCGGCGGAATGGATTTTCTTCGTGGACGCCGACGAACGCGGGATGCCAGAACTGGGGGCGGAGCTGCGGCGTGTGATCAGCGCAGGCTCCACGGTGGGTTGGTGGGTGCCCCGGCACAACTATATCTGGGGGCGCTGGATCCGTCACGCCGGGTGGTATCCCGACTATCAACTGCGCTTGCTGAAGCGTGGTTTTGCCCGCTACGACCCGACGCGCGAGGTGCATGAAGTGGTGATTTTGGACGGGCCAGAAGGCCACCTGCAAAACCCACTCATCCACTACAACTATGCGACCGTGCGCCAGTTCCTGCGCCGGCAGGATTTCTACGCCGACTATGAGGCCAGCATCCTGGTCAAGCAGGGCCTGCGGCCTCGACTGCACAACCTGGTATTGCAGCCGCTGCGCGAGTTCCTTCGCCGTTATGTCAGCTTGCAGGGCTACAAAGACGGTGGCCACGGCTTGCTGCTGAGCCTGCTGATGGCCTATTACACCTTCGTCGCCTACTGGCGAGCGCGGCGGATATAGCAGCAAGCTGGCAGCAGCCCCCGGATTCCTACCTCTTGCACCTGGCACGCTGCTGCCTCGGCCATTTTCTCCAGCAACTCCGCAGATGGCGGCCCGATGGGGGCATCCTCAGCCCAGGCCACGGTCTTTCCAGGGCGGAAACACTGCAGGTAGTACTTCTTGGCCCCCGCGATTAAATGTACAATGGCTTGCACGTCCTCAAGATCCACCAGACTGGGGACAACCGTGGTGCGGAACTCGTAATCAATCTCAGAACAGCGCAAGAGCTCGATAGATTGCAGCAAACGTTCTGTGTCCACTGGGACGCCCGCAGCCAGCTCATACCTGGCCAGGCTGCTCTTGATGTCCATAGCCACATAGCTGACGAGTCGCTGTTCCAGGCATTCTTTGAGCACATCCGGCCGGTAACCGTTCGTGTCCAACTTGACCGCCAGGCCTGACGGCCGGACTTGTGCCAGGAACTGGAGCAAGTCGGGCTGCAATGTCGGTTCCCCTCCCGTAACGACCAGGCCGTCAACGAGACCCCGCCGTGTCTCCAGTCTCTGCAACACCTGCGCCGGCTCGATATCCGGCAAC
>Ga0209609_10001824_pt1 | contig 12314 bp, 6 predicted proteins | sample LakKivw325mmetaG_FD_184136 | JGI IMG/M metagenome (GOLD analysis project Ga0209609, IMG submission 184136) | Anoxic lake water microbial communities from Lake Kivu, Rwanda to study Microbial Dark Matter (Phase II) - Lake Kivu water 325m metaG... | ecosystem: Environmental > Aquatic > Freshwater...
TCATTGGACAGCCAGAAGGTAAGCACAGCGAAGGTATATGTTGCCTACAATACCGAACAGCTGTCATGGACCAACCTGACTAGCTACAGCAAGAACGATCTCATAAGCGACGAGAGCGGCATGGTGTTCAGGATAAGCGACATAAGGACTAATGAAATAACCCTGACACCCGTTATATTCGCACGCTCATGGAACCTCAGGGGTGGAATAAAGGCAAACCTCACAAATGCATCACTCAGCGGAAGTGTGCGCATCGGCGTATTACAGGAAGAGAACATGCCCGAGAGATGGATTGACTACAACCTTAACGGCCAGATGGACTGCTGCGATTACGGATTGCCGTTCATGCTGATGGATAGGACCACGCCCGGGGTTTACGACACTGCCCTTGTTGACAGCGACATGGACCTCGACCTCACTGATGAAACTCCATTGGCTATAGGTTCTGGCACAACCCTACCACTGCTGGGTAAGAAGGTGTTCCTCATCAAAGCAGACAAATACCAGACGATGTTTGCTCTGAACGAGCCGGGTATGGACAACTGGATGGGCATGCATCAGAAAGGCAACAACATAACAGTGCCGATATTCTCACCGACGACAGGGGTCAACCTTTCGGTAAGAAATATAGAGGACGTGTTCGCAAGGTCCCCGTTAGCTATTAGCGAATATGACGCATATCCGGCAGTGGTTGGCAGCGACAACCTCGGATTCCTGAAAGTGAATATAAGGAAGGCCGGCCATTACATCATAAACTACCAGATAACTGCAAACGGAACAGTTGATATCCCGGATTCTTGGATGTCGCCGTTCGTCGAGGTTAAGGCATTTGACTCTCGATTTGAGATGATGTCTAAGGTAATTAACATAGGGTCTTTCAGCGTTTTGAATGCATCCTCTGTCAAACTGCAGGGCATAGGCGGTGAAGGCGGACTTACGGAGTGGGTTGGAAACAACGGTACTGTACTGTCACAGATACTTGCAACCCTGCCGACCAACTTTAACGGATTTATTGAAACAGACAGAGACATACCCTTTATTGGCATCCTGAACATTCTATACGATAACTGGGGCACAAGCCACGCGCTTTACATAAGCAACGGAACGAATTTCACAGCTGTTTCAGGGGCAAATGAAGGGGTGGTCGCATACAGTGCTAATGTGACCTTCCCAGGCGGCGGACCGGGTGGAGAGAGCGACACGGGTCAGAGCGTGAGCGTAACCTTCATGAGCAGGAGATGCTGGGACACCGACTGCGAGATCATACTTGAACTGAAACAGCCAAACCTCACACCGATATACAGAACAACCCAAGACAGATGTATGTCATCTGGAAGCACCACATTGTGCAACGTTGAGTTTGACAAGGACGTGATGTTCGGAAACTACGACCAGGATAGACTCATACGAATAAGGAACAGCTCTACAGGACTTGATGTTCTTGTTGATAACGACATAAATAATGCCACCGCGGATATTGCCCTCGGGATAAATCCGGCAACAGGACTACCGACAGGAACTGATACTGTAACAATAAGCAAGGACCTCAACGACCAGTGGTGCTGGGGCGGACAGGGTTGTCCGGGCGGTCAGTACATCCTGCGGTTCAAGGTATTCAACGTAACCCGGAATCCAAATCCCGATGCAGATGGACCTTACACAATATGGTTCGCAGTAGCAGTCACATATAACGAATCCGTAGCCTTGGGGACACGCGCACAGGTTGGGGATACACTCATTGGACCGTCAAATGCCTACTATGTGAGATATCTCCCATGGAAGGGACAGTGGTTTGCAATAGATGTGTCAAACGCATCAAACCCGACGTTATACATAAGCGCGGACAGAAACCTCAGTGGCGAAATCGGATACCATCTCGGTGACATGGTTCCGATATACGACTCATGGAGCCAGTCTACAGTGACATACGGTTTACAGTGTATCGGTCCACAGGACTACGGAAACACAACCTTCGCGTTGAACGAAACGAAGACCTACTGTGGAGGCGTATATAGCGTCAAATTGCTTTCATTGAACCTCCAGGAGAACGAGACCCGCTTCCGTTTTGGTAGCACGAAGGATTCGAACGATATGCTTATAAATGTTGGTGAAGAGGATGGCGGTATGAGCATAAAGGTGAGGGTGTATTCAATAAATGCCACGCATGCGTTGGTATCTGTTAGAAACACCGAACCGACGGTCAGCCTCGGATTCAACACCGATGGTTTAGACAACGCAACAAAAACTATGTTTACAGCTCAGGAGTACGAGAAAAGAGTGGGCAGTGCAAACCTGTCAGGCACCACTTACATAATCTTTGTCCTTGATGTGAACAGCACATGGGAAGGCAGGGACTTCAGAAAGGTCATATTCAGCAACGACACCGTGCTGACAGCGGACGAGGTTATGGATTACGGCTCTGGTACGAGCACCAACGGCTACTACATAAGTTACCTGGACAGATGGGGTGACAGAGTGGTTTTGGCGCAGAACGTAACCAACATAATCGGTCTTCCTGAATCGAGAGACAACGCAGGCTACCGCGTAGCCACGGCAGCGCCTTCGGTATTCCCATATCCAATGAACAACAGCAATGGCGTGTACACCTTCATCCTCTTTGACGACAACGACAGGGACGGAATAGCGAAACTCCTGCAGATGAAGGCAGACGACGACAACAACTGGATAAACGATAGGTGTGATGGCGGAGGTATGGGCGGGTTTGTATGCTACGATGAGAACCCATCTACAGGCGCGATGTTAAACGAATCCGGAATGATAGCTGAACAGTGGGGCAGAATACCCGAGCTCGGAAGCGAAGAGTGGTTGCACTTCTCCGCACGAGCGAACACCACATCCACATTCGGAGGCAGCCAGGAGAAGGAGTTCAACTTCGTTATATGGGACGAGAACATCTCTGAACCAGTGCGTCTGTTCCAGCGCTTTGAGTGGTGGGGCGGCGGCCTGAACAAGAGCAGCAACATCACGATGGCGATAAAGGTGAGGGACTTCGCAGGCAACACGCTTGTAGGGGCCACATTCAACGTGACAGAACTGGTCATGATGGGCGACTTCGGCGGCGAGTGGATGGAGGTTGCAGCAAGCACTTACCTCAACTACACAATAACCTATGACAGACCCAGCCAGACAGTGGACAGTGACGGAATAATAGTTGCAACATTAGCTGTGACTAACGGAACATGGCTTGAGAAGGACTACGAGATGAGATTCGTGATAACGAAAGGCAACGACACTGAGCGCAGCGGCATCTGGTTCCATGTTGGTCAGTTCATGCAAAAGGACTTCGGAGGCGGTGGAGGAGGTGGGGGCGGAGATCAAGAGAAAATGGATGCATGTAAGAGCATAATAAACAAGACCATCTGCAACAACTTCACAGGCAAGTGCCAGTGGCAGGACGGTGCAAACCAGGACCCGTGCGGACCGGCGGGCGGGACACAGGGCGTGTTCTGCACAGACTACACCATCCAGAACGACTGCGTAGCCCCGTGCTTCTGGGTAGCACAGCAAAATCAATGTGTGTCGTGCAACCTAATTGACCAGAACAACATTTGCACACAGACACCGGTATGCAGTTGGGATCCGGGCAGTCCAGCAACATCAGACTGCGTTTACGTAGGAGGAGGTGGGTAAAATGGAACGAAGATACTTGCTTGCAGGGTTATTAGCAACCACAGTGCTGTTGATGATATGGAGTGTAACAGCCGCAACGTACTACATGACTGTTAGCAGCGTTGTAGTTACGACATCAAACCCACACTCGAAGGACATATATTCACTGACGCTGAGTGTGACGTACGCTTCGCCATCCGGGGTTTCAGCCACCGACTGCAAGGCAAGGGTAAGTTCGCTGCCGACAGGATGGCGCGTCAAGGACGACTACACCGGAAGCACCTACAAGACACTTTCGTCGTGTTCGGGAACAACCACCTTTGACATAATGCCAGTAACAATCGGAACAATAAATGCAAGGAACATAGTGGTTGAAGTCAGCGGAACCGATTCAAGCGGCCAGAACACCATAAGCCCGGGCACGGGAAGCCCGTCAGGAACCATTGAGGTGAAGTATCAGCCCGTCCTGGGTTTGACCCTGAATACATCTACAAATAGCACAGAGCAGGATACTTTGTTCCTTACGGAATACAGGGTAGTAAACTCGGGCAGTGCCTCGTACACCGCGGATACCTCAAACCTGAGACTTGTGATTAGCTCAAACCCATCGGGCGCGGCAACCTTTGAGGACGACTCGACCTCCATGGATGTCGGTATAGGTGTATTGGCAGCTTCAGGTACATCCACAGGAACAGTAAACCTGAAATTTACGAGCAGCGCCTCAAACGGCACCAACAACATTACTATAACCGCGACTGCAGACAACACGCAGTACGAATCCTCAGAGAGCCAGCTTATCCAGTGCACAAACTGCGTTGGCGAAGCGGCAGTGCAGACCACCGTAAACCTCAAGGCGGGGTGGAACCTCATATCCCTGCCAAACCAGCCTAGCGTCGGGAAAACATCGGCGAAAGCCCTGACGACAGTGGTTCCAAAGAAAAAAGTCGCAAGGGTCATCTCCTTGAAGGACTACTTCAGGGCAATCCTGGAGGGCAAATCGCTGCCCAGCTTTATCTAATCTTTACTTTTTTTCTTATTTTCTTAATTTTTATTATGAATTTTTTAAGGATAGAAGCAGGAGCGTTGAAAATTTTTCTTTTGTCAATATCACTCCTGATTCTTCCGTGCTGCGTTTCTTCCGAAATTTTTGGAAAACCGTCCCCTCCAGTGAGTGTGCGACTTTCCGTTTCCGGCGAAGCTGTCCCGAATCATGAATTCATCCTTGCAGTGAACATAAGTCCGGTCGTGAATTTCAAAAACTGCACTCTCGGAATAAACATCCCGGAAGGATTTGAGTTGACCGACGGTAACGCATCGTGGAACCTCGACCTGGAACAGGGAATCCCGGTTGTTATCCCTCTCTTGATAAAACCCACACGGGAAGGAACGTTCAGCATTACGGCATTACTCACGGACACGAATGAGCCACACTGGCTTTGGGAATCCCGTGCCCTATACTTCAACATATCCCCGGAACGCGGCGTTGTAAGCAAATACCAAAACTTCAAGGAACCCGTGTACGAAGAGCCGAAACCCGGGCAGGTCGGTTTGAAAATTTCCGATTTGGAAACAGAAAAAATAAAAAAACCGGTCACAACAAAATCCATTGGGGAGATTTCCGTAAGCGGGAGGTTTGTTTTTTACAACAACCGCACGGAACAGCTGGAGCCGCTCAAGTACGCGGTCGTAAAGCTCATGGATGACGACACATGGACAGGCGACGACGAGCTTGCATCCGGAATCACGGACGGAAACGGCTATTACGAATTCACAAACGTCAGCAATTCCGACGAGGGCGTTGAAGGCCAGGATGTGTACGTCGAATGCTTTGCAGAAAACGTCGGCGGTTATGTCCGGGACAGCACGGGAACAACGTACTCCTTCACGACAGCCACCGAAAACAACGTTCCGGATGGCACCAACGTCGATTTCCACACCTACCAGCCCGCAAGTTCGAACCACGGAGCATACGCGATCGCAAACGCGCTTGTGGACGGCTGGCTCTATGTGGTCGATTATCTTGACACTAAACCTTCGCAGGTGGAAGTCATGTGGTATCCCGGCAATACCGTTGGAACATGGTATGTCCCTGGGAGCAAGATTGACATACGCGGCGATCATAGTGAAGACGATGCAACCCCCGACGAATGGGACAAGGACATAGTCCTGCACGAATACGGTCATTTCATAATGTACAGCTACGCGCCGTGCACAAACTGCGGCGGCACGCACTCCTGGTGGGGGACATATACGGAAAAACTCGCATGGAGCGAGGCATGGGCGCATTTCGTTTCTACATCTGTGAGAAGCAACGAAACCGAAATAGATACATGGGATACCGGCTACTTTGTTATGAACCTCGAAACCGGAACGTTCGAAAAATACAACAATTCAGTCAGGATAAGCGGACCGATAGATGCGACAGGCAACGGCGCGACGTGCGAGGCATCCGTGTCTGGAATCCTCTGGGACATCCACGACTCAAGCAACGACGGCAGGGACAAGCTGAGCAACAAAACCGCATACATCTGGGACGTCTTTGACAAGTACACATCCGGCGGCTCAAGCCCGCAATCCATAAACGACTTCTGGACCGGATGGTTTGCCTGTTCGACCTGCAACGTCACGAATCACGGATATACATCTGAATTGAACGGGATTTTTTATGAGCATGGCGTTAACAAGAACACTGCGCCCTCAATTCCGAAACCTTATTCCCCACCAAACAACTCCGTAACCAACAGCAGCAGCGTTTTTTTCCTATGGAATGGCTCGACAGACAATGAAAACGACACAATACTCTACACCTTGCAGGTCTCAAACAACAGCAATTTTACTGCTCTTGAAGTTAGTGTATCAAATATAACCGACACATCATACAACCTCACACTCATTGATGGAACGCATTACTGGCGTGTTGTGGCTTTTGATGGAATAAACTACAGTCTTTATTCAATCCAATTTACGATTTTGATAGATGCCACTCCACCCGTAATAAACCTCATCCAACCAAGTAACTATTCGTTGCAGAACGAAAGCACTGTGACTTTTATCTATAACGTCTCAGACCAGAATAACATCTCGAAATGCTATTTAATTGTAAATGACTCGATAGTTGCAACAGCCATCTCACCACCACGAGAAGCAGCACAAAACTTTACATTTTTCATGGAAGATGGAATGTATAACTTCAGCATTCAGTGTTCAGATATCCTAAACAACACTGCTCAAACCTCAACACCTGCTTTTCTTTTGGATACTACACCACCCGGCATTATAACCCCAAGAGCAACACCACCATCAGCAACCCCAAATAGTTCCGTGCTGCTGACAGCAAACATTACTGATAACAATGCGTTATCCTCCGTCATGTTAGAGGTCATAACACCACTCAGCAGCCAAATTCAGGAAGTATTGACCTCAAATAATTCCATATACACATTCAACTTCACCAATACCAGCGATTCAGGAATCTATAGAATAACTTTCTTTGCGAATGATACTCTCGGTTGGAGCAACTCAGTTGAAATCCCATTCGTTATACTCGGTGCTGGAGACAATCCTCCAGTCATTGATGAAGTTGGGGTTTCGCAAAACCTGATTTTTTCAGGCTCTTCGGTCAACTTCACGCTGAAAGCAACAGACGCCGAAGGCATAAGTTCGGTCAGAGCAAACGTAACACTTCCAAATAACGGCGCACGGTTTGTGGAGATGAATGACACGGATAATGATTCGGTATATGCTGCGATTTTCACGGATACGGAACTTGACGGGCTTTACACCGTCACGTTTTTGGTCAACGACAGCATCGGACAGTCAAACAGCGCAAGGATGGGGTTTCTTGTAAAACCACTGCGTGCGGAGACACGAAACTTAACCATCTGTAATGGATGGAACCTCATATCGTTGCCGTTAAATTCCTAAAATATCCAAAATTGCATTTTTATATACTCTTAGAGTGTAAATATATGTATGAAGATTACTAGAATACATACACGGGCTGTTGCGTTTACACTACTGTTTCTGATATTGCTCAGCGTACCGATGCTTACCACCACTTCCGAAGGCATCGTTGGCATAATCAATTCCAACCTGATCAAACCCCTGTTCTATATCCCCTACCCCGACCTTACGGTCACGAATCTTACATGGAATGTTGCTTCACCCGCAGATGGTCAGCAGGTCAACTTCACCGCAACCGTCGTAAACATCGGGTCAGGAAACACATCGCGCACTTTCTACACTGGATTCTACGTTGATAACGTCCTGGCGAGTTGCGTATCCACACGGCTGAACGCAAGTGGTGTCGTAATCGTAACTGGAAAATGGACCGCTGTTCCGGGCACACACAGTATAACAGCATTCGCTGACGAAAAATGCGGTCACCTATACACCTATGAGTACGACTACGAATACGGCGCAACCAAGGGCGTTGTGGCGGAATCAGACGAGTACAACAATAACCTCACTTTAAACATGGTGGTCGCATACCCCGACTTAATCGTAACAAACGTGGGTTCAAATGTAGCGTCACCACTCGATGGCCAGGTCGTGAATTTAACCGCTATCCTACTAAACAACGCCAGCGGTAATACGACCCGAACCTTCTACACAACCTTCTTTGTGGATAACGATTTGACTGCATGCGCTCGCGTCTACGGCCTCAACTCAAGCCAGAGTGCGAACATCGTTGTTCCATGGAGCGCATATCCTGGAAACCACACCATACTCGTGTCGGTCGATATTTCCGGATGCAGTCGGAGATTCAACAATCTCGTGTTGGAATCAAATGAAACCAACAACAACCGTACAGGAAGTGTTAATGTCAGTTACCCCGACCTTATAGTTGTAAGTATCACGCCAAACACCACATCCCCAGCGGATGGTGAAGTTATAACCATCAATGCGACCGTAAGGAATACTGGTGTAGGCACGCTTCGAAGCTTCTACGTCTCATTCTTCGTGGACGATGACGTGGGCGCATGTGCCCGCGTCTACGGCCTCAACTCAAGCCAGAGTGCGAACATCGCGGGCCTGTGGACTGCGTCTCCCGGAAACCACACCATACTCGTGTCAGTGGACAATTATGCATGCTGGTACAGGGGCAAGCAGTACATAACCGAATCAAACGAAAATAACAACAACCTTACCTCAAACATAAACGTCCTGTACCCCGACCTCATAGTGACAAACATAACATGGGTTCCGGAAAACCCGAACGACGGCGACAGGATGAATTTCACAGCCACCGTAACTAACGTCGGCTCGGTGGACACCCTGCGCAGCTTTTACGTCACGCTTGCTGTTGACGGTTCAACCATTGGTTGCCCGATGATATCTTCGGGCGTTTTAGTTAACCGTTCAAAGAACGTTACGGCCTCATGGATTGCGGTCCCGGGTTACCACAACATATCTGCACAGGCAGACTGGAGCGCCTGCAGGGCCCGGAAGTCAAATAGGATTTCGGAATCGAACGAATCCAACAACTTCATGTACAGAAACAGCACGGACCCGAATTCCAAGCCCGGCCAGAAAACCTACCACTCGAAAACCAGCGTACAATCCGACACTCCGCTGAAAATTGATGCAAAATCAATCGGCATCGAAATCGAGCTCGAAGCAAGCGAATCGGTTCCGGACGCACTGGTAACCCTTGCATCCTACGCCGATCAGGCGAGCATAGGAAAGCGTTTCGGCGTATGGCTGAACGAAGACCTGAAGGCCGTTGTGTCCTCACTAAACGCAAAACTCTACTACACCCAGAGCGACCTTGATAAGAGCAGCGTGGATGAAAACACACTCGTGGCGCGTCAACTCGGCAGTGACGGATACACAACTCTCGAATCAACAGTCGAGAAAACGGATGCGGAAGGCTATTCGGGATACGTCCAGTTCAGCATCACCGATTTTGACAACCTGGAAGATAACTACTACGTTATCAGCGCACGGGGACTGCCAACAAGCCAAAACATCAGGTTGAAAAGCGGCTGGAATCTCATATCCCTGCCCCTGACGCAATAGGATACGTTTTTATACCTTCATTACAATAATAAGCAAATTGAGGTGAACCAATGGACCATCTGAACAAAATAATCAAGGGTGAACGTGTAACTGGCGGAACACACAGCAAATGGAAAAGTACAGCATCCGGAACAACCGTCCCGATTGTGGACTACAGCAAGAAGGATGCAATCCGCGCTATAAACTATAACGACTACCTGAAAAGACCGAAAGCTTCGTTTACCGGGTTCCCGACAAGCGAGGAAGAGCGCGCAACCATGAAGCGGATTTTCGAAACCAACGAGAAATTCAAACCGAGGAAACCCTGATTCTTACCTTCTTCTCAAAAGATACCCGACCGCGACCCCGAGCATAACCGCAAACAAAACCACCAGCGCTATTTCCATATAGGGAATACTCACTACCTGCGTAGCAGACGGTTCTGCTGCAAGAAGCAGCCCCTCGCCTCGTGCGGTTTCAGCCAGCTTTTCCACAGGTGCGGGAACAACCCCCCTCACCAGCGCATACACGGAGCCCATAAGCAACAGCGCACTCGTCGCGAGCAGAATCCACACCTTCGTTTCATACGGATTCAGAACACTCCTGCCCTTCTCCGTCAGCTTGTAATACTTCCACTTCGTATCGCTGTCAATCTGCTCTATCAAACCTGCCTGCGAAAGTTTGTCCGCATGCTCTTTAATCGTGGACGGCGACATACTCATACCATGCGCGAGGTCTGTCAGCGTTTCCTTGTGCATTTCCAGCCGTTTTAAAATCTCAATCCGCGTGTCCGCCGCAAGTGCCTTGAATGTTTCCCTGTCAAGGGTGATTTTGTCAGACATTCTTAAAGTTCTTCACTTTCCGGCGTCTCCGGCTGCTCAATTGCCCACTGGCATCCCCCGCCGATACACCTGCATTCCATATCGTAACCTTCCGCATCATAACATTCCTTCCACTCGCATGTTGCAAGCATGAGTTCCTCGCTTCTGGATTGGCATATCTCGCCGGAACACCCGCCCTTCATGCAGTCATCATCAGTTTTGCACGTTCCGTTCGTTGAGGAACCGCAGAATCCTCCACTTAGCACAGGCAGAAGTGCGCCGGTGCACCTCCAGTTTATCTCCACCTTTCCGGTTTCGCTCACAACGCACGCCGGGTTGCACCCTTCCTTTTCCTCATAGTGAGTCAGGTCAATCCACCACGTCCTTGAGTTTTCGTTGTAAAAGTACGTTTCGGTCAGAGTTCCCTTTTCCGCGCATTCGCTGCCTTCCGCAACGTTGAGCGCCTCCTCAATCGTCATCTTTCCGGCAGATGCAGACGTAGTCGCATTACCCGCAGGCGTAGTTGCAGGACATGGTGCAAACTCGCAATTCGGCCCTGTTCTTGAAACCGTGGTTCCATCAGGGCACACCTTCGCATCTTCCGGACATGCTTTCCCCTTCGGTGGCTCGCCGCCCCCGCAAACGTCCCAGCACTCCGATTCATCCCTGACCATCTTACACTCCTCACTCATCGCATCCGGCGCAACCACGGGGCACGAAAACTGCTCACCGTTAGCGCGATAATACAGAAAACCCGCACCCGGAACCCTGCTCACAACTTTCATGTTATTCCCGCAAACATAAACCTTCGCAACGTCCTTCACGTTGCAATATTTTTTCGCCCTTGCAATGACATCATCGCATGGTTCTTCCCACGTCCTCAGGCACTTCTGCTTCGTTTCGCACCATATGTATCCCGCAGACCCGATGCACCCGTGCTCGTCCCTGTCCCCGCCTACAACGGCTGTTTCATTCTGCGTGCTAATGCATCCGGAAATGCTGACCGATAATAAAACCATCATAAGAATAACCATTTTTTTCATTTTTTCACCTGAATAAGAATTTTTCCTGGAACTTTAAAAACCATTCCATTTTCTTCGGTCAAAACCGAAAGATGTGTATTTTTTAACAATCACCATAATTAAAAGAAAATGAAAAAATTCCAATACCTCATAGTTTTCGTGCTGTTGGTATCAGCAGCTTCAGCCCAAACCCCATACTTCGGCGGCAATGTCTTGATAAACGAAAACGTGAACGGAAACGTCATAGCCGCAGGCGGCCAGATAACCATCAACGGAAACGTGAACGGCGACGTAGTCGCGTTCGGCGGCAACATCATGTTAAACGGGGACGTGACCGGCAACGCCGTCCTAATGGGTGGCCAGATCACCGTAAACTCGAAAATAAAAGGCGATCTCACAGCAACCGGCGGCCAGGTAACGCTCACGGAGAAAAGCTCAATCGTCGGGAACGCGAACATCCAAGCCGGAAGCAGTGACCTACGCGGAAAAATCGCAGGGAAACTCACCAACGAAGGATGGAAGACGCAGGAAACCCAGAACATTCGTCCAATACGCTCCGCACTTAAAACCATGCTCTTCCTTGCAGGCATAATCTTCGCTCTCGTGCTCGGCCTTATCGTAATCTACCTCTTCCCGGGCTTCGCGGGCAAAACCACGGAACTCGTGCGCGCATCAGCCCTGAAATCCGGCCTCGTTGGATTGATAATGCTCATACTTACGCCTTTCATCGTAATTCTTTTCACAATAACAATCATCGGCATTCCAGTGGCGCTGCTTATCGTTTTTCTCACGATAATCGTACTTCTCGTCTCAACCATCCCTGTAAAAATTGCAATCGGCG
>Ga0209609_10001825_pt1 | contig 12313 bp, 8 predicted proteins | sample LakKivw325mmetaG_FD_184136 | JGI IMG/M metagenome (GOLD analysis project Ga0209609, IMG submission 184136) | Anoxic lake water microbial communities from Lake Kivu, Rwanda to study Microbial Dark Matter (Phase II) - Lake Kivu water 325m metaG... | ecosystem: Environmental > Aquatic > Freshwater...
CACCTGGCCATCACCGGGATGCCGCCATACTTGCGCACCCCGTCGAAAAGCGCCTCCGAACAGCGCACTTCAAAGACTGCCTTGCCTGGCCCCGCGCGCAATGCCTCGCGAGCGTACAAGAGGAGATACGTATCCGGCGGCACCACCTGGCCCTTCTCGTCCACCATGCCGATGCGGTCCCCATCGCCGTCAAAGGCCACGCCCACGTCGCAATGCTCGCGCAAGACTAACTGTGCCAGTTCCTCCAGGTTCTCCGCTTGGCTGGGGTCTGGAGGATGGTTGGGGAAAGCACCGTCCGGCTCGCAATAGAGGGGCAGCGCCTCGCACCCCAGCTCGCGCATCAGGCGCACGGCCAACGGCCCGCTCACGCCGTTGCCTGCGTCAATGGCCACCTTAAAGCGGCGCGATAGGCGCACTTTGTGTTGGATGCAGTTCAGATAAGGGTACACCGCGTCCCGCACCAGTCGGCTGCCCTCTCCCGAAGCGAAGGAGCCGCTGGCGATCAGCCGCTCCACCTTCTGTAGCTCCTGGCCGGCCAGGGCCTCCATGCCCACTTGCAGCTTTAGCCCATTGAACTCGGCGGGATTGTGGCTGGCGGTCACCTGGACGGCCCCATCCACCCAAAAGTGGTTCACCGCAAAGGAGGCCAACGGCGTGGGCACCTGCCCGATGTCAATTACCTCGCAGCCCGAAGCCATCAGGCCCCTGGTCACCGCCTTGCTGAAGGCCGCTGAGCTGGAGCGTGTATCCCGGCCGAGGATGATCTGCCGGCGCCCCGTGCGGCGCTGAATGTAGGTGCCAAAGGCGCGGCCCATGGATTCAATGGCCGTCTTGGTCAGCTCCGAGCCGACGACGCCGCGAATGTCATACTCGCGAAAGATCGCCCGGCTGACCGAAAGCCTCTCCTGCAAGGCGTAATCCTGAAGGAGCAAGCGCAACGCCTCGCCCAGTTTCGCCGGGTCGTGGCGCACCATCAGCCGCTCCTGGCCGGTAAAGCGATCTACGCCCATGACCTCGGTGGCCAGGTCACGTTGGATGAGGATAGCCCCCTCGATGAGCACCATCTCCTGCGGGGTCTCGGGAAAGATCACCACCTGGGAATCGTCATGGGTGACCAACTGCGGCCTGACCAGATCGGCCGAGGTGTGGCGATAGCGCTCCAGCACCTCGGCGCTGATCGCTCCCCCGGAGTGTGCCAGGACATAATCCAAGCGAAAGCCACAGTGCTTCTGCAACACGCGCACGTGGTCGGCTACCGAGTACCCTTCGGTCTGATTGGGCTGGGTCATCAGGTTGCAAACGAATATCTTGCGCGCCTTGCCGGCGCGGATGGCCTCATTGATCTCCTTGATCAACAGTGCGGGAATCAAGTTGGTGAAGAGGGAGCCAGGACCGAGGACAATGGCATCGGCCTCACGAAGCGCGGCCAGCACCTCGGGAGTGGGCTCAAAGTCGGAGGAAGATTGGCCCCCGATTGCCCCTGACTGGATCAGGGGTATTGAGGACTGGCCCATTCCCTCAGAGATCAGGTAGACACGACGGATGGCCGTCCCCGGCTTGCCCTGAGTGATGGCTCCCTCGCCCACCAGGTGCGTCCCATCGGAGAGCTCGGCGCAAACCCCAACCCGGTCGAGGGTGGGGATGAGCACCTCATCGGCCGTTGCGCCAATAGTGGAGTGCAGCCGGGCGAAGGAGGCCCCGGCGTTCGCCGGGGGAACGACACCCACCGTGCTCCACGGCGCGTCGCGGCAGGCGGAGAGCAACATCGCCAGCCCCTGCGTGCCAGCAAAGGCCACCACCTGGGAACGTTTCACTCTATTGGGTGTTTCCATCCTGATTTATCTCCCACTCTCCGGCGTGCCAGCATCCCTGCTGGCCCCAGGCCGCTCCTTACAAAGCCGGCAAACCGGTCGCCAGGGATGGCGGCGCGCCGGACCTGGCGTCCATCAATCGTGCGCGTCCAGCACTTTGCGCACTTTGGCAGCGAGGGCCTCCAGGGTGAAGGGCTTCTGGATAAAGGGGATGCCTGGCTCTAGGACTCCCCGGTGCACGATGGCTTCATCCGTATAGCCTGACATATAGAGCACCCGAAAGCCCTGGCGCATTTGCTGTAGCCGATCCACCATCTCCTTGCCGCTCATCCCCGGCATGACCACATCGGTAAGTACCATGTGGATCGCCTCCGGCTGTGCCTGGAAGAGTTGCATGGCGTCCGGGCCTCCTTGCGCCTCGAGCACTGTGTAACCCAGCTTGCGCAAGGCAAGCGCGGCAAGCTGGCGCACCTCATCCTCGTCCTCTACCAAGAGGATCGTCTCTTGTCCTGTGGGGACGCTCGTCGTGGCGTGCGCTCCGGCTTGTAACCCTTTCGCACCCTCCACGCGTGGAAGGTAGATCCTGAAAGTGGTGCCATGCCCCAGCTCGCTATAGACGCTGATGTCCCCCCCACTTTGCTTGACGATGCCATACACTGTGGCCAGGCCCAGCCCCGTTCCTTGGCCGACCACCTTGGTGGTGAAGAAAGGCTCAAAGAGGTGCTCCTTGACCTCCTGACTCATACCCTGGCCCGTATCACTCACAGCCAACAGCACATAAGGCCCTGGCTTTAGCTCCATATGCCGTGTAGCCAGCACCCCCTTGATCTCGACATTGGCCGTCTCCAGCGTGAGCGTCCCACCATCGGGCATAGCGTCCCGACCATTCACGGCGAGGTTCACCACCACCTGCTCGAGCTGTCCTTGATCGGCCCTGACACTCCCCAAGTCCTCAGCCAGCCGGAGACTCAGAGAGATATCCTCGCCAATGACGCGGTGGAGCATCTTGGCCATCCCTTCGATGACCTCATTGGGATCTAGCGTGCGCATCTCCAGGATTTGCCGCCGGCTGAAGGCGAGCAATTGCCGCGTGAGGTCGGCCGCCCGTTCCCCAGCGTGCAGAATGGCCTCGAGATCAGGACGCAGCTCACTATCTGGATTGAGTACCCCCAGCAACATCTGGCTGTAGCCGTTGATCACCGTCAGCAGGTTGTTGAAATCGTGGGCAATGCCCCCGGCCAAGCGCCCCACGGCCTCCATCTTTTGCGCCTGGCGCAGTTGCTCCTCCAGCTGCTTTCGCTCTGTTACATCCCTGACAGTGGCGATGAAGGCCCTGGCCTGCCCCTGGGCATCTTTGATAAGGGCGGCATTCAATTCGCCGATGAAGCGGCTGCCGTCCCTTCGTAACATCGTATACTCAACGCCCCGCACTGCTCCTTCATGAAGGGTCTTGCGGAGATTCCTTAGTGTCCGCTCGTGCTCCTCTGGGGCAATCAGCTCCAGTGAGTTCTTTCCCAGAAGCTCCTCTGCGGTCTCACAACCGTGCATCTCCACCGCGCGCGGCGACGCACTGGTGAGCCTCCCCTCCAGATCAGACATCGTGATCGCGTCTGGTGAGGTGGCCACCAAGGTGCGGTATAGCTCCTCCGACTCGCGCAGCGCATCCTCGGCTCGCTTGTGCTCAATGGCTGCGGCAACTTGCGGCGCGACCAGCTCCAAGAGGCGTAAATCACTCTCCGTAAAGGCTTGAGGATCATCGTAGCTCTGCACGGAAAGCACTCCGATGACCTCTTGCGCAGTCTTCAGGGGCACGGCCAGCCACAGGCGTGAAGGAGTACCCACCAGGCCCACTTCCCCCTGGCGCATGAGCTCTTCATGGAGCTCTTCATCTACCAGGAGAGGCGTGCCCGTCCTCCGCACATAGTCAGTCAGGCTCTGCTTGAGCTGCTGGGGAGCAATGTTACCTGAGACGTCATCCGGGTCAACACTATAAGGGAAAGAGTACAGATCGCGTTCGGGGTCATAGAGCGCCACATAGAAGTTCGCTGTGTCCATGAGTGTGTTAAGCTCCTGATGGACGACGCGAAGAAACTGAGGAAGGGTGCCGGGAACGCTCACGGCCTGCGAGATACGGTAGAGGACAGATTGGATGGCCTGGTCCCGTTTTCGTTGCAAGGCCACGGACGCCTGATTGGCGAACGTTTCCAGGGGGGTCCAATCTTCGGGTTTGACCCCTCGGCCCAAGAAGATTGTCACATTGCCGAGGAGCTCCTCTCTATGGGAGAAACCCACGGCGTATAAGCGCTCGATGCCCAGGAGTCGCTCAATGGCCTCGCATACCATCCTGGGGACCTTGCCAAAGCCAAGCTCATACAGGCCCTGGTCCAGCTCCACGATTTTGCCCAAAGTGAGCCTCGCCCGGGCCCCGCCCGGTATTCTAACGGACGCCCCCAGCGGGTTCTGCCCGAGGACCTTCAGGGCCGCCTCAACTGCCAGCCCATCCCCAGCTATGGCGCGGACGCAAAGAGCGTGAGTGCTTTGCTCATAGGAGCTCACCACTGCGATGGCCTGCTCCCCGACCATCTCCCGCATCCGCTCTGCAATCACCTGATAGACATTGTCCTCAGAGGGCAACTCCACCAGCTCTTCGGCGGCCTTGGAGAGGGAAGCCAGCTCACGGGTACGCTGCTCCTCCTGGCGCTCGGCCTGCACGCGGTCGGTAATATCCGTGTAGATGACCACGGTCCCAACCAGCTTATCCCCACTCAAGATCGGTGCGGCAGAGAGGATCACGTTCACCGGCGTGCCGTCCTTGCGGTAACGCACTACGTTCACGGGGGGTATCCTCTGCCTGCGGCCCACCAGGCGGGTGAACTGGACGGCCTGTTCATATGTCTCCGGGTTAGTGATCAGTCCATCCACCCGTCGGCCAAGCATCTCCTCCCGCGAGTAGCCAAAGAGCCTCTCTGCCCCCGGGTTCCATTCGATGACGCGGTGATCCTGGTCTGAGGTGACGATGGCATCGGGCGCATTGGCCAGGATAAGGCTCGCCGCGTGTGCCGACCGGTCCTCCCCACATTGGCTTGCCCCTTTGCTCTCAGCAAGCATCCTTTCCAGCTCGGCGACGCGCTGTCGCAAGGCCATCAGTTCATCCATATGATCTTGATTCATCTCACTTCCATCACTGGACTCCCCGCCGAGAGCGCGAAGGACACTGACATCCAGCTCCCTTCCTGCTTGCGTCCTCCCCGATCCTGGCGGCTGGCTTCCCTTTCCCCCTAACCCCAGGGGCGTGCCCAAGGTACGGATACTCCCCGTCGGCCCCCGGATTATACAATAAGATGCGAAACGAGGCGACTTGTGCGTGCAACCCCTAGTTCCCCGCAACATCCCTATCTCCTGGCGGCCAGGGGAAACCTCGCAAACGTGATCGTTTTTACCGTTGTCTCCTCGCCACGCACATGCTATACTGTGTGCAGCGATCAACGAGTGAGATCATCGCCAATCCAAGACCGTCACGCTTCCTGCGGGGGGATAGGCGATCTCTGAACGATGCGCAACAGCAAAGCCGCCGCTTTCCCGTCTCATGGCCACCCATGTCCGGGAGCGATTGACCGCTATCGGAGGGCGAAATGAACGCTCTCCTCTTGACCAAGTTCCATGTCCCTCCTGTTCGACCGGCGCTGGTGCCGCGACCTCGGCTGATCGAGCGGATGAATGCGGGAGTCTACCACAGGCTGACGCTCATCTCCGCCCCCGCCGGTTCTGGCAAGACGACCCTGGTCGCGGCGTGGCTGAGCGGCGCACAGCGCCCTTATGCCTGGCTCTCTGTTGACGAAAGCGACAACGATCCCGTCCGCTTCTTTACCTACTTCACGGCGGCCCTGCAGAGGGTTGACCCAGGCATCGGTCAGGCCGCCCGGGCGATGCTTCAGAGCCCCGAGCCGCCCCCGCCCGAGTCGTTTCTAACCAGCCTGGTCAACGACATTGCCGCCACGTCGTCGCCGTTCATCCTCGTCCTGGACGATTATCACCTGATCCAGACGTTGCCCATTCACCAGCAGCTTGCCTTTCTTCTCGACCACGCGCCACCTCAGATGCACCTGGTGATCGTCACCCGCGAGGATCCGTTGCTGCCCCTCTCCCGCCTGCGAGCGCGCGGACAGATGTCCGAACTCCGCCAGGCGGACCTCAAGTTCACAGAGGAAGAGGCGGCCGACTTTTTGCAGCGGGTGATGCAGCTTAGTCTCTCCTCCGCCGATGTCTCTACCCTCCACCGGCACACCGAAGGCTGGATCGCCGGTCTGCAATTGGCCGCGCTCTCCCTGCGCGGCCGCGGCGGTGTGGGGTCGCTGGTACAGTCCTTCGCCGGCGATCAGCGCTATATCATAGATTACTTATTCGATGAGGTATTCCAGCAACAGAGTCACGACGTGCAGAGCTTTTTGCTCCAGACCTCCATACTGGAGCGCCTCACCGCCCCCCTGTGTGATGCCGTCACCGGACGCGAGGACAGCCGCGAGGTGCTGCTGGCCCTGGAGCACGCCAATCTCTTTCTCGTTCCCCTCGATGAGTCACGGCAGTGGTATCGTTACCATCATCTCTTTCACGACTTGCTGCGCACGCAGCGGAATCCATTGCTCCTCGCGCCCTTGCATCAGAAAGCTGCTCACTGGTACAAGGAGAACGGGTTCCTGGATGAGGCGCTCGGGCATGCGCTGGCAGCGGAGGATTGGGACGAAGCGGAGCGCCTGGTCGCGCCTGCGTGTTCAGAAGCCATCAGGAATGGCCAATTCGCCACCCTAGGACGCTGGCTCGCCGCTTTGCCTGATGCACTCGTGCGGCAGCGGCCCGGATTCGCTACGCTGAAAGCATGGGCATCGCTCGCTATGGGACAACAGGAGACGGCCGAAGCCTCTGATTTGGCTGAGAGTCTTCTACCGGCCGACGCGCCATCGTTCGACCGGGGTGTGCTGGTCGCCCTTCGTACGTACATCAGTCTGGCTCGGCGCGATGTCGCCAGGACCATCCAACTGGCCACCGATGCCTTGGCGCTCCTCGACAAGGGCGATCCCTACTTTGCCCGTGGTGCTGTCTTGAACAATTTGGCTCAGGCTCAGGTATGGGCGGGTGACATCCCTGCCGCGACCCAGACCTATCGTGAACTTCTTAGGCAAAGCCAGGGAGTCCATCCTCTCAGCGCGGTCAGTGCTCTGAGTCATCTGGCCGATTGTCTGGACATACAAGGCCAACGGAATGAGGCCATGGTCCTCTGCCAGCAAGCACTTGCCCAGTGCATGGACGCGCGAGGCAGGCCGCTGCCCCCGGGTGGTTTGACCCACATTCTGCTAGGGGGGATGTGCTACGAGGGAAACGACCTTCCAAGTGCCCAGCAACATTTGCTCCAAGGATTGGAGCTCGCCAAATCACTCAGCCGGGCAAGCGTGCCCGTGGCGGGTATGATTGAGCTGGCGCGACTTCAACTGGCGAATGGCGAAGCAAAAGCCGCCCTGGCGACCATCGGGGAAGTCCGCCAGCTCGCATCGCAGCTCCACTGGCCACATGTGGACTCAATGGTGGCCGCTATGGAGGCCGAGTTTGCACTGAGGCAAGGGGACATCGTTGCGGTTGAGCGCTGGGCGGAATCAGCCGGGCTTTCTCCGACCGACTGGCCAAGCCATGTCCGGGAGTCAGAATATCTGACCTACGCGCGCCTCTTGCTGGCAGAGCATCGGCTGAACGAAGTGCAGGTGCTCCTCGCTAACCTGGAGCGCTTCGCCCAGGAAGGGGGTCGGGGGCGGGATCTGATTACGGTGTGGATTCTGCAGGCATTGGCGCAGCTCGCACTTGGCGACAGGAAACAGGCACTGGCTCGCCTCGAAGAGGCCGTGCGTTTGGCGGCTCCTGAAGGCTATGTGCGTGCCTTTCTCGACGAAGGCCAGTCTATCCTGAAGCTCTTGCCCCCCGTGCGCCACGTCGCCCCCGCGTTCGTAGACGCTTTGATTATAGCGTTTGGTACAGACCTCCAGGGCGCACGAGAGGCGGCCCCTGAGCGCCCAGACGCTCACCCCCCGTCACTGATCGAACCCCTCAGCGACCGCGAGATGGAGGTGTTGCGGCTCGTCGCCTCCGGTCTGTCCAACGGTGAGATCGCAGGAAGGTTGATCATCACCGTGGGCACGGTCAAGACCCACGTCCACAACATCTGCGGCAAACTGGCTGTCCGCAGCCGCACACAGGCCATCGCCCGGGCCAGAGAACTCGTGCTGCTCTGAAATCAACCCCGAATCTAACCTTCGATAGATGAGGCCGGACCCGGTTGACCGGTATACTGGGTGTAGCACGTGGGCGATAGACAGCCCACTTGCAGCAACGGCACCCGGCTGACCTCTGCATATCAAGAGGGGGTAATGTGAAATGCACGGATTCCTTCTTGGCCTGGCCAACGGCACGAGCTGCCTGGCCCTGTGCGCGCCCGTCCTGATCCCCTTCCTGCTGAGCGAAGGAGACAACGTCCGTCAGAATCTGGTGACTCTGGCCAAGTTTCTGGGCGGCCGACTGCTGGGCTATCTGCTCTTTGGCCTGCTGGCCTGGGCAGTGGGTGGGTTGCTCCTGGCCGCGGGCGGCTATCAGGCCTTGCTGATCGGCGGGACATACGTTGGCCTCTCACTTCTGCTGCTGGTGGCCGCGTTCCGAAAAAAGAAGCCGGCCCACGGCGCTTGCGTTCTATCTGACGCTCAAGTCCGGTTCCGCCGTTGGCCGGCCCTCATCCCTCTCGGCATGGGGCTCATGGCCGGGCTGAAGGTTTGCCCGCCCCTGTTGTTGGCCTTCACTGGCGCGGCCAGCAGCGGCACCCTGGGCGGCAGCCTGCTCCTTTTTGCAACTTTCTTCCTGGGGACAACGCTCTACTTCCTCCCCCTCCCCTTGTTGGGGGCCTTTACCCGCATGCCCGATCTGCGGATCGTCGGGAGATTCGCCGCGGTGATCGTGGCCCTGTACTATCTCGGTTCGGGCATTCTGCTCCTTGCAGGAGGTGTTCAGCTATGACTGCGCAAGCTCTGACTCGAGAAGATGCTCCCCGCATGGCGACCTGGAAAGCGCTGCTGCTCGCGCTGCCGATTATCCCGGTCGCGGCTTCCCCAGTGATGAGCGCCCTGTCTTCCGGCGACCTTCTCGCGATCATCCCCGGCTTCGCCATCTCGATCCTGCTCATCGTCGTCTTCTTCCGCATGCTGGTCACGGGCAGGACGCACCGCTATCGTTCGGCGCTGTTCATCAGTCTCGCCATAGCGGTCCCCCTGCACCTCATCCCCCAACTGTTCGAGCTGTACGGCACGAACATGCTGACCCCGGAGATGACATACGCGGCAAAGGCCAGGTTCTGTCCGATGACGGTGGGTGCGGTACTCCTGCCGGCGGTGCTCAAAGGAGTGGTGGTCTTTCCCGGCGTGATCGCGGAGGGGGTCGTATGGTTCTTCATGTGGATCGGAGCGTCTTTGGTCATCGGGCGGGGTTGGTGTAGTTGGGGCTGTGTTTTCGGCGGCTGGGACGAGTTCTTTTCCCGCTTGCGCAAGAAACCGGTGATCAAGCATGTGGACCGCAAATGGCGCTTCCTGCCCTTTGCCATCCTGCTGGCGATCGTGCTGCTCTCCGCGATCACCTTCCACCCCATCTACTGCGAGTGGCTCTGTCCCTTCAAGGTGGTCAGCGAGTTCGAGGCCCCCACCTCTCTCGCCACCACGATAGCCCTGGTGATCTTTCCCCTGACGTTCCTCGGCCTAGTGGTCGCGCTGCCATTGCTGACCAAAAAGCGCATCCAATGCGCGCTCTGGTGTCCCTTTGGGGCGCTGCAGTCCTTCTTCAACAAGATCAACATCTTTGAGCTACGCATAGACCTGGACAAGTGCAGCCAATGTAAGCGCTGTCTCCGCGAGTGCCCGACCTTTTCCCTGGACGAGGGCAGCCTGGTGAGCGGCAAGGCGCTCATGAGCTGCACCCGGTGCGGCCAGTGCGTGGACGCCTGTCCCAAGGGGGCGATGTCGTATCACATCAAGGGCACGCGGATCAGCGTCAGCCCCAATACAGCCAGGCTGCTCTTCCTGTACCCGGCGTATATCCTCTTCTGCGGCTTTGGCGCAGTCGTGGTGTCCGACGCGGTGTGGAGGGTCCTCAGGCTGATTACGACCGGAAGCATGATCTGACCAAAGGAGAGATGGGAAGATGGCGAAAGTGAAATCCGTTCTGGGTTACTCTGTAGCTGCGCTGTGCATTCCGGTCATGATGGTCGCCGTGCTTGGCCTCAGGCTCCCGATGGCCCCGGCGCTTATCTTGGGGTTTGTGTCGGCCACCGGGCTGAAACACTCGGCCAACTGGACCGGCGGCGAGGTGGTGCAGACGCTCGAACATGGCACGTACCGGACGGAGGTCCACCGACCAGTGTTTGATGCGCTGATCGGAGAGCACAAAAAGGGGTTCATCCAGGTAGCCTGGCGACCGCCGGCCGCCCTGCCGGCGCGCATTGACGAGGAGATTGACGCCGACGCAGACGGGCAGGCCGATTTCCGCATCAGGCTGGAACCGGCCACGAAGCAGGCGTCTCTGACGTCCTACTCGCCCAACGTCATCGAGTTGCAGGGTGTGTATAATCTCGACGAGACGCTGGCCGTCCGCGTGAGGCTCAAGAACCCGCGGCGGTAGAATCCATGCAAGTTGAGGTCCGGGTCAAAGGGCGCATTCAGGAACGCTGGTCAGAGTGGCTTGACGTGATGATCTCGCACACCGACCAGGGGGAAACCGTGCTCACCGGCTCCGTCGCCGACCAAGCGGCGCTGTATGGGCTTATCGCCAAGCTGCGCGACCTGGGCCTGCCGCTTGTCTCGGTGAATCTCCTCGGAACAACAGATCAGGAGTAGTAGGGGCGAAGAATTTGCAGTGGGTTGCGCTATCTTGCGCCCGTTTCGTCAGGCAAATTCTTCGCCCCTACTTTTTCGATACCCTCCACGTGCAGTAGTTGACCTGCTATGTGTTCACGCATATCATCCGTCAACAATGAGAATCTACTTTGCCCGACATGGCGAGAGCCAAGCCAATCTTCTGCACGAAGTTTCTAATCGAGGACTTCGGCACGGGTTGACGCGCAAGGGACGCGAGCAAGCGGTGGCACTGGCCGAGCGACTGCGCAACCTGCCCATCACGCACATTTATTCCAGCCCGCTACTGCGTGCCATCGAAACCAGTGTCATTCTGGCTAATCGGCTGGAACTAGATTATGAAGTCGTGGATGCCTTGCGCGAATATGATTGCGGTATCGCTGAAGGTCGCTCTGACGCAGAGGCCTGGCAATTGTGGCAGGCGTTGTTCGATGCGTGGGTGGGAGAAAGGCGTTGGGAGCAACGGATCGAAGGCGGAGAGAGTTTCTACGATATCCGGGAGCGCTTCGTACCGTTCATCGAGGGATTGGTGAACCAATATGGGAGTACCAAGGCGGGGATAGTCTGTGTATCGCATGGCGGGGTGTATTGGATGATGTTACCCCTGGTGCTGAAGAATGTGGATAATGAGCTGATGGCCAGGTATGGGTTTGACTATACGAGTTGCATAGTCTCGGAATGGCGCCCAGGGGGGATGTATTGTGTAGAATGGAATGGGCATATCATAGAGGAGACCTCCGGCATCGCGTAACTTGATCGTTGGGCAGAAACATTGACAGATGAAATCATCCAAACGAGTGTGGAAAATCCTGCTGGCGTCGGTATTGTTGCTACTTGTTGGCGCTGCTTGCTACAGGTTAGCATCCCACGAGATCGTTCGTTGCTACCTGGTGAGATGGTCTGATCTCGACAATATTGCGCCCAATCTCTATGTTGATCCCAATATGCCAGAGTCCCAAAGGCAGACCCTGCTGTCGTCATTAGCCGATGCGAAAGAACGTGTTGCAACGTTTTTTGGTGAGTACACCGCTGATCCTGTCATCATTGCCGGGCATACGATGGAAGTGATGAAAGCTTATGGTGGCAATTCGTATAACCAGGCAGGCAGGACATACTTGACTCCTGTCGCAAGCTTCATCGTTCTGGGGCCAGATGGGGTCCGCAGTTTGGATGTGCTCTCTCACGAGCTTGCCCACGTAGAGTTCTCGGCGAGAATCGGGCATCGGAATAGAGGCAAGATCCCAAATTGGTTTGACGAAGGATTAGCGGTGCAATTTGACGATAGATACTCAGAAGCCGAGTGGCAAACTAGGACTGACAACGGGAGGATAGCACCCGACTTGGGCCAGATGGGCATCATCAAGCACGACGATTGGCTAGGGTACGCCACGGCGAAGCATGAAGTGAAGCGTTGGCTGGATGTTGTGGGCCAAGGAGGCTTTTGGGCGCTTTTGCAGTCAATACGAAGTGGCGCTGGCTACCCTACAGTTTGCCGAAACAGGGTATCAGATGCACAGAAAAAGGCAACTCACAGGCACAACACCTTTCGATGACGTATAGGCCGATGCGATA
>Ga0209609_10001828_pt1 | contig 12306 bp, 9 predicted proteins | sample LakKivw325mmetaG_FD_184136 | JGI IMG/M metagenome (GOLD analysis project Ga0209609, IMG submission 184136) | Anoxic lake water microbial communities from Lake Kivu, Rwanda to study Microbial Dark Matter (Phase II) - Lake Kivu water 325m metaG... | ecosystem: Environmental > Aquatic > Freshwater...
ACGAAGTTCCCCCGTTGTGCCACCCTCTTGGCCCCGGCAACAAGCTCGTGTTCGCTCCTGGAATCGCCACCGGAACGTCTGCACCCACCTCGGCCCGTGTCTCTGTGGGCGCCAAGTCGCCGCTCACCGGCGGCATCAAGGAAGCCAATGCTGGCTCTTCTTGGGCGCCGCACGTGGCCGCGATGCGCATCAAGGCCATCGTCGTGGAGGGCCAACCCAAGGAGAAGGGCAAGCACTGGTTGGCTCACCTGACCTGGGACGCCTCGGCAGGCAAGCCCAAGGTCGAGTTCTTGCCCGCAGACGAGTACGTCGGCAAGCCCCTTTACGAGGTGTTTCCCAAGGTGTACGAGAAGTTTGGGGCTAACGTCTCCGTCGCTGGCGTGGGCGTGGCGGGCGAGATGGGCTACGGCAACTCTGGCGTGGTCTTCAACGACGTGTCCAAGCGGCCCAGTCGTTACTCCGGCCGCGGCGGTCTCGGCGCCGTCATGGCCAGCAAGGCATTGAAATTCATCGTTGTTGACCGCACAGGTGCTCCCGGTGTACAGATGGTCGATGCCGCCCTGTTCGACCAGGGACGCAAGAAGATGATTGACGCCCTGCGCACGCATGCCATTACCAAGCCCAAGGGCGCTCTGAACACCTATGGCACGGCTGTGCTGATCAACATCATGAACGAAGCCGGTGGGCTGCCCACGCGCAACTTCTCCAGCGGCCGGTTTGAGGGTGCCGCCAAGATCGCGGGCGAAGCCATCTTTGAGGCCAACAAGACGCGCACTGGCAAGGAGGTCTACAACCACGCTTGCAGCCCGGGCTGTATCATCCAGTGCTCCAACACCATCTTCAGGAAGGATGGCAGCGAGCACACGTCCTGCTTGGAATACGAATCGGACTGGTCGTTGGGTGCGGACTGTGGCATCGACGACCTGGACGACATTGCCGAGCTGAACCAGCTCTGCAACGATTATGGGCTGGACACCATCGAGACTGGCACGACCCTGGGCGTGGCGATGGAGGCCGGCGTGATCAAGTTTGGCGATGGCAAGGGCGCCATCAGGTTGGTGCACGAGATGGGCAAGGGCACGCCCCTGGGACGCATCCTTGGCGCCGGGACGGCTACCACTGGCCGCGTCTATGGCCTGACCCGTGTGCCCGTGGTGAAGGGACAGAGCATGCCTGCCTATGAGCCACGCGCAGTCAAAGGCATCGGCATCACCTACATGACGAGCACCATGGGCGCGGACCATACCGCCGGCTACACCATCGCCCCGGAGATCCTGGGAGTGATGGGCAAGGTGGACGCGCTCACCCCGGAGGGCAAGGCGGCGCTCAGCCGCGCCTTCCAGGCGACCACGGCGTTCATTGACTCCACGGGCCACTGCCTCTTCATAGCCTTCGCCATCCTCGACATCGCCAGCGGCTTTGAGGGCATGATGGAAGAGTGCAACGGCGTTCTTGGAACGAACTGGAAGTCAGAGGACGCCGCCAAATTGGGTGGGGAGATCCTCAAGCTGGAGCGCGCCTTCAACGAGGCAGCCGGAATCGGCAAGGAAGCTGACCGCCCGCCCGAGTTTATGAAGACCGAGCCGCTGCCGCCGCACAACCAGGTGTTCGACGTGCCGGACTCGGCGCTCGACTCGGTGTACGGCGAACTGTAAGCCAAATGGCCTGCGACGCATAGACGCGCCCTAGGAACGAAAGTAGTCCTCCTGCGGACTCTGCCCCGGTCGCGTTGATGGGACGGAGCCCGTGGGAGGACTGCACTTGTGGAGACGTCATGCCCAGGGTGAGGGCCAACGAGCAGGGGTGCCTGGTCCTGCCGGACGAGTTCCTGCAGCGCCGCCATATCCTGCCTCAGACTGAATACTGGCTGGATGAACGAGAAGGGGACCTGATCCTTCATCCCCGTGTTCCGGATGTGCGCAAGCTGTACTTGGAGCCCACTACGCGCTGCAATCTGGCTTGTCGTACCTGTATCCGCAACGTGTGGAGCGATGCAGAAGATACGATGGACATGGATACGTTCCAGCACTTGATGCAGGGCGTGCAAGACCTGCCCCGGCTCGAGCGAGTTGTATTCACCGCGTTTGGCGAACCCCTCTCCCACCCGCAGATTCTGGAGATGATCGCGGCGGTGCGGCAGCGGGACATCGCAGTGACCATCGGCTCGAATGGCCTGCTGTTGGACGCGGCCATGTCGCGGCAGCTTGTGCGCCTGGGCGTGGACCGCATCGTCATCTCGGTGGATGGCGTGAGGCCCGAGACTTATGCGGACGTGCGCGGGGCCGTGTTGTCACAGGTGCTGGGCAACATCCGCGCTCTGAACGAAGCCAAGAGCGAGCTGGGCTCGCTAGCGCCCGCTCTCGGCATCGAGTTTGTGGTTCTGAAGAGCAACTTCTCCGAGCTGCGCGACTTGGCTGCGCTGGCCTCGCAGCTCAATGCCGCGCGAGTTCTGGTGAGCAACGTCCTGTGCTACACGGAGGACATGCGCGAGCAGATGCTCTACGGCTACGAGCCGCGCTCGACCTTTGATGCCGCGGGTTGGCCAGTCAAGACTGGAGCTTGGGTTACCTGGGGTAACCTGGAGTTGCCGCGCATGCACTGGGGTGCAGAGCGGCGTTGCCGGTTTGTGCAAGATCGCTCCCTTGTGATAGGATGGGACGGCGGCGTAGCCCCGTGCTATGCCCTGTCGCACAACTATGGCTACTATGCCATCGATGGCCGCCAGAAACAGGTGAGCCGCTACACGTTCGGCAATGTGAACGCACAGCCCCTGGCCGAAATCTGGATGGGGGAGGAGTATGTGCGCTTTCGCAGCGAGGTGCGCGCCTTCCACTTTCCGTCGTGTCCCAACTGCGACCTGCGCGAGACTTGCGACCTGCGTGAGCGCAATGAGGGCTGCTGGGGCTGGAATCCCTCCTGCGCCGACTGTCTGTGGGCGCAGGATATCGTACTCTGTCCCTAAAGACCGTGGCTGAGGAGCTGTATGCGCGTTCGTGTCAAGCTTTTTGCCACCTTGGCCAGATTCGTGCCTGACACCGCGCCGGCTGCGACGTTTGACGTCGAGCTGCCTGCCGGCGCCACGGTGGCTGAGCTGATCAGGCATCTGAAGCTGCCCGAGCACGAGGTCAAGCTGATCTTCGTTGACGGGCGCGCTCGGACCGCGGACTGGGTGCTGCAGCCTGACGAGCAGGTGGGCATATTCCCACCTGTGGGAGGGGGATAACGTGGCAGACATCGCATTGGACGTCTGGCTGTACGGCATTCTGGCACGCTACGGTGGTGACGGCCAGCAGGGCAGCTACGCCAATCTGAAGCTGCGGCTGCCGCAGGGCAGCAGCGTGGCCGACCTACTGGCCCGGCTGAAGATGCCCACGGCAGAGCGGGGCATCACCTTCATCAATGGGCAATTGAGCGCCATGCCGGGTCTGCAGCCCGACCTGGGACACGTTCTTCGCGACGGCGACCGGGTGGCCTTTTTCGACCCCACCAGCATGTGGCCATTCCAGTACCGCCACGGCGCTGCCATGATTCCCGAGATGGCACAGGCCATGGACACCGAACCCGACCATGGCTTGCACCATGCCTATGACAAGGGCGAACGCGGCCAGCCCTCCTGAGGTTGGTTGCACGGCAGCGCTCTACCTCCACGGGGTCAAGGGGGCCGCGCCATGAGTGGTTTGCTCCTGGGCATTGACGTCGGGACGTACTCCAGCAAGGGAGTGCTGGTCGCCGCGGACGGCACGCTGCTGAAGACGGTCGTGGTCGAGCATGAGATGTCCGTCCCGCATCCGGGCTGGGCTGAGCAGGATGCTGACGCGGTCTGGTGGGGAGATGTGGTCAGGATCTGCCGTGAGCTTCTGAACGGTGATCCGCACCGCGGCGCAGACGTGAGTGCCGTGGCCCTGAGCGCCATCGGCGCGTGTATGCTGCCGCTTGATTCCAACGATCGCCCCTTGCGCCCCGGCATACTGTACGGTGTGGACACCCGTGCGCATCGCCAGATGGATGCACTCAATCAGAGGTGGGGCGAGCAGGCCATCTACGATTTCTCCGGCATGGCCCTCACCAGCCAGGCGGTCGGACCCAAGATTCTGTGGATGCGGGAGAACGAGCCGGATTTGTGGAGGCGGGTGGCGCACGTTACGACTGCCTCCAGTTACTTGATCCTGCGCTTGACTGGCGAACACGTCATCGACCGCCACACGGCCAGCGACTATGCTCCATTGCCGCCTGGGTGCGAACGGCCTGGGAAGTCCAGGCTGACCCGGGCTGCAAAGCCATCTACGACTCGCTGTACGCCGATTACCGTCTGCTCTACGAGCGCACGCGCGACATCGCGCATCGCCTTGGGCGACAGGATTGGACCCCTTCGTGCAGGCAACAGGAGTAGAGCATTGAGCCGAGCGCCATTCAACTATGGGCAGTCGCTCTCTGCCACGCTTGGTGCCAGATGCCCGTGTTGCATACCCGTAGGGCTACACAGAGCTCACCTCGCTCTGTCGCATCGCCATCGTAAGGGGAAGGCACTAACATGCATCGGACTGGGCTGATCAGGATAGCTGTGTTTCTGCTTCTGTGCTTGCCACTGCCGCCGTGCAGCGCTGGCACTCGAGCGTGGACCGCAACCGACCCCGGCGATCCCGGCCCTTGCGCCGTTTCCAGTCAGGTAATTCAGATTGGCGGCGACCTGCGCACCTATGTGTACTATCCGGCCAACGGGGCTCAGTTGGCGCCTCCCTATCCTGGCATCGCCTTGGCCCATGGTTTCAGCATGTTTGGATTGATCAACATGGCCCTCGCCCACGCGGGCGATGCAGAACATCTGGCCAGTTGGGGCTATGTGGTGGCCGTTCCGGTACTCCCCGACGACATGGAAGAGCGCGTGAGCGACATCCAGCGGGTGCTAGAATACCTGGAAACACAGACCCGCATACCGGGCTCGTTCCTCTACCAGAGGGTGGATGCTGACCGTCTGGCCGTTGCGGGACATTCTATCGGTGGAGCCAGCGCGCTGGCGCTCGCCGCCCGCGATGCGCGCGTCAAGGCCGTAGTGTCCATGGATCCGGTCTATCATCAGGGCGGCCCCTTCTCAGGAGACGAACCGGCATTGTGGGATCCGGAGACAGAGGGGCCGCGCGTTCGGGCTCCTACCTGCATCCTCGGCGCCCCAGCCAGCGCCTGCAATTCAGACGCGGACTATTTGGAGATCTATCCCTTTGTCGGTGCGACCCACAAGGTGTCGCTCTTCGTCAGCGGCGCCAGCCACTGCGACTTTATGCAGCCCGGCTATCAGGCCTGCGCTCTGTTCTGCGGAGGGAGCACCGATCCGGTGCGCACACGACTGGCCCAGAAGTACACTACTGCCTGGTTCAACTACTACCTTCACTTCAATGCTCAGAGCTACGCATATCTGTATGGCGCTGAGGCACAAGCCGACATCGCAGCGGGTCGCGTCAGTGCGCAGTGGGACACAGCACCCAAGGGCTTGGTTGGGCAAGGCCTGGCGCGATCAGCCAGCCTGCAATGGGAGCTGTATGAGCATCCCATGATAACTGGCTACAACATCTACCGCAGGCTCCCAGAGCAGAGCTATGCCGCGATGCCCCATGCTCAGTTGGGACGCGTGTCGAGCTACCTCGAAGATGGCCTGGCGGCTGGACAGGTTTACTACTATACCGTGCGCAGCCGCGACTCAGCCGGGAACGTGCACCAGGCGGCAAACGAGGTTCGCGTCACGGTGCAGGGCGGGAGCACGCCAACAACCTCCCCGGAGGCAACTGTCACGCCCACCGCGACCTCGACTGCGTCACCCACACCGACCTACACGCCCACGGCAACACGAACTGCGTCTCAGACTCCGAGTCAGACGCCAAGTGCCACGCCAACTTGTACCGCGACACCCAGCACCACCCCGATAGCGACGCCAACACCGACCCGCCGCCCGGGGCCGTGCCGGATCTTTCTGCCGGCCGTGTTCGTTGGGGTGGGCGGGGTCCAGGCGATGCTTCTGCGTCAGCGACGCTGCCCGCGATGAGCGTACTGGGGCTGCGATTGGCGAGGCCAGGCGTACTGTTGACAGGCGCCTAAACTATCAGCACCTCGTCAAGGGAGCGCTTGGGCACATGGTGCACGCCTTGATCGTCGCGCCAGTACTTCACATCGCCGGCAGGCCCCAGCTGCTCCAGCACCACCGTTTCCTTTGGCTCGCCGAGGGCCACCACCAGTAGAATCTCATAGTGCTCCGGTATGTTCAGGGCCAGGCGCAATTCCGGCTTGCGTATGGAACCGATCATGCAGCCGCCCAAGCCACACTCTGCGGCGCCCAGGAGCATGGTCTGTGCCGTGATCCCATGGTCACAGCCAAAAGACTCCCGAATTCTCCTATCCCCCAGGATGATGATGTAGGCTGTGGGCCTTTCCCCTTCCTGCGGTCCCGGCCAGTCCTTGAGATAAGCCGCCCAGCCGAGATGTGGGAAGATCAGAGCGTTCTTTTCCGCGTCACAGGATAGGATGTACTTCAACGGCTGCATGTTCGCTGCGGACGGGCACAGTCTGGCCAGGTCCACCAGCTTTCTCAGCGTCTCCACCTGCACCGGCGCCGACTGGTCAAAGCGCCGGTAGCTGCGGCTACGTAGCACCAAGTCGCGAACTGTCTTCATGTTGGCCCCCTTGAGTCAGATGGATTGGCATAGCTTGCCGAAGAGCTCGATTGTCCTACCTACCGTTACCCACCTCTGCGTTCTCGAACTGGCTGTTGTACAGGCCGGCGTAGAAGCCGCCACGCGCCAATAGTTCCTCGTGCTTGCCCTGTTCCACGATATCCCCCCCGTTCATCACCAGGATCAGATCGGCGTTGCGGATGGTGGACAGGCGGTGCGCGATGATGAAGCTGGTGCGGTTCTTCATCAGCTCATACATGGCTTCCTGGATCAGCACTTCGGTGCGGGTATCGACCGAGCTGGTGGCTTCGTCCAGAATCAGCATGGCAGGATCGATCAGGATGGCGCGGGCGATGGTCAGAAGCTGCTTTTGGCCCTGGGAGACGTTGGTCACCTCTTCGTTCAGCACCAGGCCGTAGCCCTCGGGCAGGGTGCGCACAAAGTGATCCACCCGCGCGGCCTTGGCTGCGGCAATCACCGCTTCGTCGCTGGCGCCCGGCGATCCGTAGCGAATGTTCTCCATGATGGTGTCGTTGTATAGCCAGGTGTCTTGCAGCACCATGCCGAACATGCAACGCAGATCCTCGCGCTTGAACTGCTTGATGTTGTGCCCATCGATCAGGATGGCGCCCTGGTCCACGTCATAGAAGCGCATCAGCAACTTGACCATGGTAGTCTTGCCAGCGCCGGTCGGGCCGACGATGGCGATCCTCTGCCCCGGTTTCACATCGGCGTAGAAATCGTGGATGACGACCTTGTCGGGGCTGTAGCCAAAGCGCACATGCTCAAAGACCACGTGCCCGTCGATCTTCTCTGGCCGCACAGGATCCGCGACGTCGGAGATTTCCTCCTCCTCGGCCAGAAACTCAAACACGCGTTCGGCGGCCGCGGCGGTCTGTTGCAGGACGTTGGAGATATTGGCGATCTGGGTGATGGGCTGTGTGAACGAACGCACGTACTGGATAAAGGCCTGGATGTCGCCCACGGTGACGGCCTTCTGAGCCGCCAGGTATCCACCCAGAACGCAGATCGCCACGTAGCCCAAGTTACCGATGAAACCCATGATCGGGAACATCAGGGCCGAGAGGAATTGGGATTTCCAGGCTGAATCATACAGGGTGTTGTTGAGCCCATCAAAGCGCTCGACGCTGCGAGCTTCACCGTTAAAGGCCTTCATCACCACGTGCCCGCCGTACATCTCCTCGACGTGGCCGTTCACGTGCCCGAGATAGTCCTGCTGCTGCTTAAAGTACTTTTGCGACTGGCTGACCACCAGGGCAATCACCCCCATCGAGAGCGGCACGATCAACAGCGCCGCCAGGGTCATCTGCCAACTGATGGTCAACATCATGATCAGCACGCCCACCACGGTCACCACGGAGGTGATGATCTGCGACAGGCTCTGGCTGAGGGTCTGGTTGACCGTATCGACGTCGTTGGTGACGCGCGACAGCACCTCGCCATGGCTGGTGCTGTCAAAGTATCTGAAGGGCATGCGGTTGATCTTGGCGGCGATGTCCTTGCGAAAACGATAGGCGATGTTCGTAGAGATGCCCGACATGATCCAGCCCTGGACGTAGGCAAACAGGGTGGAAGCGAGGTACAGCGCCAGGGTAGTCAGCAGGATGCGGCCGATGTAGGCAAAGTCAATCCCAGTGCTGCTTCCGGCAATCTGGCCCACCACGCCCTCGAAGAGTTTGGTGGTGGCCTTGCCCAGGATCTTGGGGCCGACAATGCTGAAGACGGTGGAGGCCGCCGCGAAGAGCATCACGATCGCGATGGCGATCCTGTAGGAGCCAAGGTACTGGATCAACTTGCGCATGGTGCCCTTGAAATCGCGGGCCTTTTCGCCCCGCATCATGGCCATCGGGCCGTGTCCCATCGGGCCGCGCCTGCGGCCGGCCATGGGCCCAAAAGCAGGTGTGCGATTCTCTGGTGGTGTAGTGCTGCGAGGGGTGCTCATGCCAGCTCCTCCTTGCTGAGCTGCGAGTAGGCAATTTCCTGGTAGGTTTCGCAGCTCTGCAGTAGCTCGTGATGTTTGCCCTGGCCGACCACCCGCCCTTCTTCGAGCACAATGATCTGGTCGGCGTTCTTGACGGTCGCTACGCGCTGGGTGACGATCAGCACCGTGGCGCCTGCGACGTGCTGTTTGAGCGCCTGGCGCAGGGCAGAGTCGGTCTTGAAATCCAAGGCCGAGAAGCTATCGTCGAAGATGTAGATGGGCGGCTTCTTGACCAGCGCACGCGCAATCGCCAGGCGCTGCTTCTGCCCTCCGGACACATTCGAGCCGCCCTGGGCGATCTCGGCCGAGAAGCCCTCCGGCTTGACCAGGATGAACTCGCTGGCCTGGGCGATGTCTGCCGCCTCTTGCAGTGTCTCAGAGCTGGCGTTCTCATCGGCATACAGCAGGTTGCTTTCGATCGTGCCGGAGAACAGCATGCCTTTCTGCGGGATGTAGCCAATCTTGTCGCGCAGGTCGCTCTGCCTGACCTGGCGGACGTCGATCCCGTCCACCAGGACGGCGCCGTCGGTCACATCGAAGAAGCGCGGGATCAGGTTGACGACGGTGGACTTGCCGCAGCCCGTGGATCCGATAAAGGCCGTGGTCTCGCCGGGCCTGGCGGTGAAGCTGATGTCGTGGAGCACATCGGCCAGCGCGCCGGGATAGCGGAAGAAGACATTGCGGAACTCGATCGTGGCGCTGAACGGCTGCTTGAACGGCTCTGGGTCTGGGGGATCGGTGATGCTGATCTCGGTTTCGAGCACGTCCGCAATGCGGTCGCCGGATACCGCCGCCCTGGGCAAGAAGATGAACATCATGGACATCATCAGGAAGGCAAACACGATCTGCATGGCGTATTGCATGAACGCCATCATGTCGCCCACCTGCATGGTCGATTGGGCGATCTGATGGGCGCCCACCCAGATGATGCCCAGGGACAGGCCGTTCATCACCAGCATCATCACCGGCATCATGGTCACCATCACACGCGCGACAAAGAGGCTGGTGCCGGTCAAGTCGCGATTGGCCTTGTCGAAACGCGCTGCCTCATCATCCTGCTTGCTGAAGGCCCGAATCACCATCATGCCCGTCAAGTTTTCGCGCATCACCAGGTTCAGCCGGTCGACCAGGCTCTGCATGATCTTGAACTTGGGCAGGGAGATCGAAAAGACGATCGCGATCAGGCCGAGCAGGCCCACCACGGCCAGGGCAATGATCCACCACATGTTGGCGCTCTTGCCGAGAGCGCGGATGACGCCGCCAACGCCGATGATGGGCGCGTAGATCACCATGCGCATCATCATGCCGATCACCATCTGCAACTGGGTGACGTCGTTGGTCGAACGCGTGATCAGGGACGCCGTGGAGAACTTGTCGAACTCGATGCCCGAGAAGCTCTCGACCTTCTTGAAGACTTGCTTGCGGATGTCCCGCGCCACGCCGGCAGACGTCCTGGAAGCCAGAAAGCCAACGGCGATGGTGCACGCGCCGCCCAGCAAGGAGATCAGCAACATCAGTCCGCCGATGCGCAGAATGTAATCTCTCTGCAGCTTGGCTACGTTCACGCCCAGGGCCTCGTATTCGGCCTTGACGGCAGCGATGGCCATCTGGGTGACCATGCTGTCCCCCAGGCTGGCGAATCTCTGGTCGAGCGCACTGCTGATAGGCGCAAGCTGTGCAGCCGGCAGTCTTGCCAACAACGCAAAGACGTCCATGCCGGCAGGAATCTTCGAGAGGTCAAACCCCAGAGCCTGGCCCATGGACGCTGCCTTCGAGGGGTCTGCGATGATCTGCTCGATGCCGGAAACCGCTACCAAAGCCTTGGCCATGCTCGAATTCAACGAACGCATCTCGGCCGCATCCACCTGCTGAAGCACATAGATGGGAGCATTGGCCAGGGCAGGGTACTCCTTGACATACTGCTGCGCTTCGGGTGATGCGGGCTGCACCAACAGATAACTCTTCTGAACCAGGGCCCTATCGTCCACGCTCAGGAAGATCAAGAGCTTGTCCATCTGGCTCTGGCGGATCGCTTTGGGAACGGCGTTCTCCACGCCGCCCTGCTGGATGCCGTTGTTGACGATCTTGGAGAGGTAATCGGGCAGCGCCAGGTCGGCGTTGGCCTGAACAAACAGCAAAGCGATAGCCAGGACGATGGCGAGAAGATAGGGTTTCAGATACTTGGTCAATCTTAGCATTTAGGCTGCTCCTGTAACGGAGGGCTTCTCTGACTGGACGGGCTGGCTGAGGTGACTTGCCCTGTCAATCAGGATATTCAAGGCCGCAATGATAGCTTCCTTTTCACGTTCAGATAGGGTCGCCGACAGATCGGACAGCCAACTCTGGCGGGCACGGATGCTCTCTTGAAGAACCTGACGGCCCTTTTCCGTCAGTATAAGCTGTTTGGCACGCCGGTCGCTCGGATCTTCTGAACGCAGTATCAATCCCTGTTGCACCAGGCGCTCCAGCAGTTGGCTGGCAGCGGAACTGGTCACGCCCAGGTGATCGCCCAGGTCGGTGACGCCGCTGCTGCCTCTGTGATGGATCCGGAACAAGGCACCCAACTGTGACATGGAAATACTGTTTTCTCTAGCATAGGCCAGGAAATGCCGCATCGAGCGTTGCATGAATGCCTCAAACCACTCCTGCAGCGTCACAACCAGCGGATCGGTCTGCTGCATATCGCACCTCCCTAAGCTTGTTAGAGCACTACAGTATATAGCACTCTTAAACATTTGTCAAGTCGTGACGATGCCTGCTGATGCCCATGACAGCGAAGCCCGTTACGTGGTTGCCGGCAACATCTGCTGGGGAATGCGTACCTACTGCCCAACCTGCGAATTGACCTCGACAAAACGGAATCGGTGCAATTGAGCGCTGCGTCTGGTAGTGAAAGAAAAGGCTCTCCCAGCGCGGGAGAGCCCGAGGCGACTGGATATGGGGTACTGTCAGCCCTTGGCTACAGCATGCCGCAGCTCGATGGGGCAGGAGGAACTCGACGACGCGCGAAACCCGAATCCGCACTGTCTGCCGTGGTGCGGGATGGGCCTGCGCAATGCCGGTGAGAAAAGCCGTGCCAGAGGCAAGCGGAGCCTGAGTCGACTGCCATAGCCCCCAAGCCCGCTGCCAATCTGCCGCGAGTTTATCGCGGGCTTCCCTGTCAAGCGCGCAGTCCAGCCCAGCGCGGCAGGTCCAGCACTTCGGGATTAATGACCGGGCCAGGGCGCTGGCCGGAAAGCACCGCTGCCACGTTCTGCGCTGCCTGCATCTGGAGGCTTACCAGCGATTCCTCCGAGTAGAATGCTACGTGCGGCGTCGCAACCAGGTTGGGGGCGCTCAGCAGGGGGTGGCCGGCAGGCAGGCGCTCGGGGCTGAAGACGTCCACGCCTGCCCCGGCGATCCACCCTTCGTTCAGGGCCGTGCTCAAGGCCTCCAAATCAACGATCGCCCCGCGCGCAGTATTGACCAGATAGGCGCTCGGCTTCATCATGCGCAGCCGCTCGCGGCTCAGCAGGCCGCGCGTGGTATCCAGCAGCGGGCAGTGGATGCTCACAAAGTCGGACTGGCGCAGAAGGTCTTCCAGTTCCACCTTCTTACAGCCCAGAGATGCCATTTCGTCGGCATACACAAAGGGGTCGTTGGCAA
>Ga0209609_10001831_pt1 | contig 12302 bp, 14 predicted proteins | sample LakKivw325mmetaG_FD_184136 | JGI IMG/M metagenome (GOLD analysis project Ga0209609, IMG submission 184136) | Anoxic lake water microbial communities from Lake Kivu, Rwanda to study Microbial Dark Matter (Phase II) - Lake Kivu water 325m metaG... | ecosystem: Environmental > Aquatic > Freshwater...
CATCAAGCTGTTCCACACCAGGGGGTAGCCCGCATACACTATAGCGTACGGGATTGCGGGGTTCTCCCGATGACGCCGTCAGCCGAGCACGTGGCCGCACTCTTGCAGCCTGTCCGGGCGCCATAGCGAATTAGACGAAGAGCTGCCCGTCGACACAGGTGACCGCCTGTCCGCCCACGCGTATGCTGCTCTCGCTGATCGACAGGCGTATCCGCCCCGCCCTTCCCAGCACCCCTCCCTGGGAAGCCAGGTACTCGGCACCGAAGCGAGCCGTCTGTTTGGTGTGCCGGATGAACGCTGCCACGCAGCCGTTGCCGCTGCCGCACACGGGGTCCTCGTTGACGCCCTGCCCTGGGGCGAAGGCACGCACCTCAATCTGCGTCGGCGACCCGGTCGGATACCCGCCAAAGATGACCACGCCTTCGGCGTGAAGGTCGGTCGACGCCATGCGCTGAAGGTCCGGCCGGGCAGCCAGGACGACTTCGGCGTCTCGCAGTTGCGCCACCACCCAGCGTACACCCGCGTCTATGACGCAGGGAGCGTACTGGTGCGAGACTTCGACGCCCAGGATTGTCTCTATCTCCGCGACCGTGCTCTCGGCAAGCGGCATCGCGGAAGGCTGCGGTAGCTCGAAGGATATCCATCGACCGTCGCGTGATTCGTCCACGTTGAGAGTGACCTGCCCCACGCCGCACTCCTGGACGAGGGTGCCGTTCTTCGGCCGGACGAGGCCGGCCTCGAGCAACGCGTGGGCCGTACCGACGGTGGGATGGCCGGCGAACGGAAGCTCGGCAGCGGGCGTGAAGATGCGGACCCTGTAGTCGGCCTTAGGATCCGCGGACGGCACCACGAATGTGGTCTCGGACAGGTTCGTCCAGTTGGCTATCCGCTGCATCTGCTCCGTCGCCAGAGTGTCCGCTTTCAGGACGACGGCAACCGGGTTGCCTTTGAACCTGACGCTGGTGAAGACGTCGACCTGCTTGAAGGGGATGCCCTGCATGTTCACTCCTTTGCGCCCGCCGGCACACGCACGGCCCATTACCTGTGGAACTCACTCGCCACTTCACGCATCTGCCCGAGCGCCCAATCCACGTCTTCGGCCGAGACCATCCGGTGCGTGACGGCGCGTATCCTTGGCCCTTCGGGGTAGTTCAGCCTGACGCCCCGCTCGAACAAGCGGTCGATGAATGCCCCGACCGGAACGTGCGCCGGCAGGGCGAACATGACGATGTTGGTCGGCGGCTTCGAAGGTGAGCAGCTCACGCCGGGAATATCCCAGAGCCCGGCTGCCAGTCGCCTGGCGTTCTCGTGGTCCTCCGGCAGGCGGGAGAGTGTCGTGTCCAGCGCCACCAGGCCGGCTGCCGCGATGACGCCGGCCTGCCGCATGCCGCCTCCGATCATCTTGCGCTTCTTTCGTGCCCGCGTGATGAAGTCGGCCGAGCCGCACAGCACTGAGCCGACCGGCGCGCTGAGGCCTTTGGAGAGGGAGAAACAGACAGAGTCCGCCGGCGCCGCCAGCCGTGCCGCGGCGACATCCAGGAAGGCAGCCGCATTGAAGATGCGAGCCCCGTCGATGTGGACCTTCAGCCCGTGCCGGTGTGCCAGCTCGCACGCCGCCGCGGTGTACTCCGCAGTGAGCACCGTGCCGCCGCAGCGGTTGTGCGTGTTCTCGAGGCAGAGCAGTCTGGTTGGCGGATAGTGCATGTCGTCCGGCCGGATGGTCGCCTCGACCGCCTGCAGGTCCAGGCTGCCGTCGTCTCTGTTGGGCACGGTGCGCAGCACCGCGCCGCCGAGCGCCGAGGCTCCTCCGACCTCGTACCAGAGAATGTGCGACTCGCTGCCCAGGATGACCTCTTCACCTGCCTGCGTGTGCGTCAGCACTGCCAGCAAGTTGCTCATCGTCCCGCTCACGGTGAAGAGAGCCGCCTCCTTGCCGAGCAACACGGCTGAGCGCTGCTCCAGCCGGTTCACCGTGGGGTCCTCGCCGTAGCAGTCATCCCCCAGTTCGGCCTCGTACATGGCCTTTCGCATCGCTTCCGTGGGCAGTGTGAACGTATCGCTGCGCAACTCTACTACTCTCATCTTGCCTTCCTCTCCGGGGCGAGCGGCCCGCCCCGGTCCGGCTCCGCCGGTTCCGGACGGAGTGCTGGTACTCGATACTACAGTCCGACTCTGCTTCCGGCAAGTGTGCTGGTATGAAGGCGCGGGCCCTCGCCCTCCTGCCCGCGATGCGGCACCGGTTCCCGCGTGCGTGGGGCGACCTCCGCCCGCCGGTTCTGCGCCGGACCGGGTAGCCGGTCGCGGCCGCGACGGGGTTCAGGCCTCACCGTGGGGAGGACCTGACACATTCGAGATCAGGTACAGGTGTTTGCCCGCGGCTGAGGGGACGATGCGTTCGACGATCGCAACCTCCAGCCGGACATCATCGCCAAGCCAGTCGCAGAACTGGGCCCGGACGGCCGCAGTCAGCGACGCGGCGTCGGCTCCTGACACGGCGGCGCCGGGGACGACCCGGATGGTCACGTGGTCCACCTGCTCCTGAACCAGTTGGAACTGCCGGATGCCGAGAGGCACCAGACCGGACGAGTCGAGCGACACCGTCGACAGCTTTCTGCCTGACGGCGTGTAGATGGTCCCTCCCGTTCTGCCGATGACGGCGGAGAGGCGTGGATGGACCCGGCCGCAACTGCACGTGCCTTCGACGAACGAGCCTTCGTCCGACGTGTCGTAGCGTATCCGCGGCATGGCGTACTCGTGCAGGTTCGTCACCAGAATGCGGCCGACCTGACCCGGTCGCAGAGGTTGCCCGTCGTCGTCAACCACCTCCACGATGAGGTCCTCCGCGGCCACGTGCAATCCCGCGTGGGCGCTGCATTCCATGGCAATGTCGTAGTTCTCGAACGAGCTGTACTTCGAGAACGGCTCTCGTCCGAAGACCTCCCTCAGCAGGGCGCGTTGCCCTTCGAGAAGTTGCTCGCCTCCCGTCACGATGGCTCCGACCTCCGGCGCGGGCGTGCCGCTCTCGCGGATATGCTCCGCGATGATGCAGACGGCGCTTGCGTATCCGCGCAGGGCGCGAGGATGCAGCCTTACGATGCGCGCCACGACGAGGGGGAGAGTCGACACAGTGAAATGGGAAGGGTCTTCGTAGACCTCCCTCGAGAGGATGCGCGAAAGCTTCCTCAAGGGAGCGGGCGTGACGAAGCGGCCCCGTTCCACGATGTGCATGACCGTGTCTCCCGGGTAGGCCCCCGCCCACTCCAGCGCGCGCAGCGACCGCGCTACGCTGCGCGACCACCGCTCCTGTCGCGAGGAGTAGAACGAGAGCGGCTCACCTGTGGAGCCGCTGGTGCGTCCGCGAAGTAACTCCCGACGCGCAAACCCCGCGGCCAGAAGCTCCTCCAAGCGTTCGCGAACCTCTCCCCGCGTGAGCACCGGCAGCAAACGAAGGTCGGCGGCGGTCCTGATGGCGTCCGGCGTCAAGCCGCGACTCTCCATCAGGCGGCGGTAGTAGGGCACGCGCTCGTAGGCATAGCGTACGAGTCGCTGCAGACGTTCGGACTGCACTTCCTCGAGTCGTTCCCGCGGCCACCACTGCGATTCCTCGAGTTCTCTGAGGCACCTGGCGGCATGCGTCCTCCGCAGCACGTCGAGGCCGGGAAGCAACAGGTGGCGCGCCAGGCTCCTGTAGACGGTCACTGACCCGGCATTATCCGTGCCCGCAGACCGAAAGACAAGGGGCGGAGCCTGCGAGTCGCATCAGCCTCTACTCTACGGCATGAAGAACCGCCAGCGGCGGGCGGTATTGCGCAGCACTTCCTGGCCGCCCCGGGTCGTGTGATAGAAGCCGCCATCCTCTGCGATGAGCTCGCGCTCCACGAGCGATGCAAGCATCTTGTCGAGTTGAGAGGGCAGGTCGAATGCCCGCGCCGGGCTGAAGTGCTTCACCACAGGCAAGTCTTCCTGCGAGTAGACCTCCTCGTAGTGCGCCACGATGTCTTCACGTGTGTGCGGCTCATTCAGCAGGACGAGAAGCCACCACTCGAACTGCCTGAGCTGGTGTTGCGCCCAGGCGCGCTCGTACCTCCGCTCGAAATGGGAGGCATCGAAGGCGGCGCCTTTCGAGGCCTTGGCGACCTCGATGGTCAGCTCCACGGCGGAGCGCAGCATCAGGCCGGAGACTGCAAGTCCGACGAGCGCATCAAGCGCGTACACCCGGAAGAGCGCGAACGTGAGTCCCACGATGACTGCGCCAGCCTGATAGACGTGGTTTCGGCTGTCCACCGACTGCGACAGCAGCGAGAGGCTCCTGCTGCGTTTGCCGACAAGGTGCTGATAGGCACTCATCAGGTAACACACCACGCCCGACACCATCGCGGCGGCGAAGGCGAGCAGCGACGGGTCTACAACGCTGCCGCCCACGAGCTTCAGCACGCTTTCGCGAACGATGAAGAACGCCGTGGCTGACATGGCGACGATGATGAAGACGGACGATGCCGCTTCATGTCGAAAGCGAATGCCGAGATAGACTACCGCGGCTGATATGACGTCTATCGAGCTGTCCATCCCGTCCGCAATCAGCGCCACGCTGCCGAACAGAGAGCCGGTCGCGAGTTTCACCGCTGCCAGGGCCCCGTTGACGCAGACGGACACGATCGAGGCGATCCTGCAGTCGGACACGAACCGGCGGACCGTGGCGGAGGCGTGGCCCAGGCGGGACTCCATCTCGACAGCGATAGCCGCCCCCGCATCCGTCAGCGCGTAGGCGCCGCCCTCCGCGCGTGAGAGCAGCCCCTCGGATCGAAGTGACTCAAGCGCTGCCTCGAGATCCCCGTCCAGCAGGTCTTCCTGGTCGCGCGCTATCACCTGCGCAGGAAGGCTGAAGTGGTAGCCCATGCGAACGAGTTGACGGCGGAAGTCGTGCACGGTGAGGGGACGCCCCGCAGCATTGAGGGCAAGCAGCATGAAACGACTGTGGCCCTCTCTGTGGTCGCGCTCTCTCCTGAGCTTCCTGCGGGCTCTCGACGCGCGGTCCATGGACTGATGCCGTACAAGTCTAGGCAGAGACCTGATCAGAGTCAATGGGTCACGAAGTGTGTCTGACAGCCGGCCTCGCCGTTGCTGCGCCGCTCGTGCCTGGACCCTGTCTGCCGCTCATCTCGAAAGCAGGCTCTCCCAGGCGTCAGCCTGCTGCCGGCACCAGTGCGACATGACCATCACGTCCCAGCCGACGCAGAAGTGGCGAACCCCCATCTCATAGAACGGCCCGGCCTGATCGAGGCCTCCCAGTTCAACACGGGGCGCAACTCCCATGTCGAGCGCGGTCTCTATCATCCTGCGTTGTGTCTTCTGCCACTCGGCGCTCTGCGGCTGCCACGACCTGCCGGTGCTTATCGAGTAGTCCGCCGGTCCGAACTGGACCATGTCCACGCCCTTGACGGAGAGGATCTCCTTGAGATCGTTCATTGCGGTCGCCTTCTCGATCATGATGGCGACGACGGTCTCATTCAGTGCCGCGATCCACTCGTCCGAGCCCACCCATAGTCCGTAGCCGAGGCTGCGCGACATAGTGCAGCCTCGCACTCCTCCGGCCTCGGGCGTCTCCGGCCTGACCAACCGGATGCACTGCCTCACGTCATCCGCCGTGCGGCAACTGGCGAACAGGATGTTCTGGATGCCGGCGCAGAGCGCGCGCCCTGCTATGAACTCCCTGCCGTGCTCCTCCACCTTCATCATCGAGGACAGGCCGGGAAAGAGCTCGATGCTCCGGCCGAAGTTGTCCATCTGCTCCAGGCTGAAGGGAGAGTACTCGCCGGTGTACTCGACGTAGTCGAAGGCGCCTGAGTGGCCGATGACCTCGATGATGCCCGGCCACGGGCTGATGACATGAGTCCCGAGAGTCGGCTTGCCTTCCTTCAGGAGCTGTCTCAGTCTGTTGGCTCTCATGCCACCGGTCTTCCTCTCGATTTCCACTGTGCCTCCTTCGCTTGCGACGGAGCACGGTAACCCGTCGTGCCGGAGGTGTCAAGAAAGGGTGGCATGGCTGGGCGGCGCGTCCTTCGTCTGCCGTCCCACCGTCGCACCGCGTTTCCTCGCCTTCCACTACATCTTCTGGCATGCGGCGCAGTAGTAGACGCTGCCGCCCAGGTAGGCTTCCTTCGTGATTGACCCGCCGCAGACCGGGCACGGCTGCCCGGCGGTGTTCCTGCTCAGCCTCGTCACGTACCCTCCCGGCCTGCCCAGGAGGTCGGTTTCCGTGTCTCTGCCGCCACCCGCCGCCATCGCCGCAAGCGTGGCCTTGACCGCGTCGAGCAGCAGCGTCCGCTCGCCGGCTGACAATGAACCCGCCTTCTTCTTCGGGTGCATCCGCGCGTTGAAGAGGATGTCCTGCAGCACGCCATTGCCGAGCCCGGGTATCCGCTGCTCCGTGGCCAGGAGTGCCTTGAGCGAGAGCTTCGCTGCCTCCTCGCTGAACAGGGAGCTGAACCATGCCGCGTCGAAGCCGCCGGTCAGGGGCGACGGCTTCGCCTTCGCGACGAGGTAGTACTTGTTGTCGTTCTTCCCTTCCGGGAACGCGGACAGCCCGCCGTACATCTGCACTGAGCCGACCAGGCACGACCCGTCACTGAACTCCAGCAGCAGTTGGTGCCTGTCCGGCGGCCTCTCGCCCTTCTCGAAGTAGCGCAGGTTCACGCCATCGGTGAACAGCATCCGCGCGTCACCGGCGGCTATCTCGAGCTGCCCTCCGTAGCTCGCAGTTCCATCGATGGTCTTTCCGGACAGCAGTGTGCCGTATGCCTGCGGGTCGCCGAAGTACCAGGCGAGCTTGTGCGGCGTGTGCGCAGCGACGACGCTCCTGATGGTCTTTCCGCGGATGGTCTCGTTGCTCTGCTTCGCGAGAACTGCGGCTTCCGGTAGCTCAATCATCGTCTTCCTCCGTGAGTGACATAATGCCGGTGTGCCCGTTTCGCCGTGTCATCCGGGACCGCTCAGTCGTTCAGGTCAACCTGCGTGCAGCCGTCTCCGCCCTTCCACCCGTCGGCGGTGGCGCAACGCATCACAAGGGGGTGCCTGGTGAGGTGGTCCCTCACGGCTCTGCGCAGCGTGCCGGTGCCTTTACCGTGGACGACCCAGACGCGGAGCAGGTGCGCCTTGCGGGCCTTGTGCAGGAACGCATCGACGAGCGGGATGGCCTCATCGACGGTCATTCCGTGCAGGTCCAGCTCGGTCGCGGGGTCTCTCATGGGCCGTCCCGCTGGATAGTATGGCCTGACCGCGCCGTCGATACCAGTGTCGCTGATACTGTTTCGTCCGGGGAGACGGTTCTGTGTGCCCACCCTGCGGGCCCGGATCTGAAGAGAGCCGGCACACCCGTTTCTGAAGCTGATCCTGCCGGCCGCAGCGTGCGGTTCAGACGCAGGCGCGGTCCGCGACGCGCTCTGTCTGGTTCAGGCTGCCGCTGCCTGATAGCATTGGCGGGACGGACGACCACGGTGGGGCACCGTCAGGGGCATGCCCGCGTTTGCTTCTGCGGGTGGAGTCCACCGGGGTTTCTGCGGGAGAAAGCTATCGGTACTCTGAACATCACCAGGCGCTCGTTACTGACTGCCATCGGGGCAGTGATTGTGTTCGGCTGCATCTTTGCGGCCGGGTTCTATGCGACGCGCGCAGCGCTCCCCGATGTCTGGCGAGAGCGGTACTACCTCGATGCCAAGGTCTTGCGGTACTACTTCGGTTCGGTGGTCGTGCTTGGGGCAGTGCCGGTGCTGTTTGGACTGTACCGGCTCGGGCTCGTCTTCATCGGCGGCGCCTTGGCAGGATGGCTCACCAACTGCGTGATGATCGCGACCCTGGACCCTCCCCGGCCGACCATGCAGCCGGCCGTCTACAACTTCTTCATCGTGGTTGCCGGCGCCCTGGTGGCCGTCGCGATGGAGGTTGCCTACCGCGTGCGACGTCGGAGGAAGGAGTCGGCCGGCACACCCGCCTCGTCATCCTCCTGATTCACCGCAACGTTGTCGGGCCGACAGGGTGGCCGGGGGACGCCGTGGCGCCTCCGGAATTGACTGGACGGACCGCCGATAGTCAGCGGGCGGCGCTCTCTTCCTGCCAGAGGCCGAACGCGTTGCCTTCGGTGTCGACGCAGTTTGCCAGGTAGCCCCACCCGGGCACGGGCGTCTTCGGCAGCACGACCCGTCCACCCAGCGCGGTGATCTTCTTGCTGTAGTTGTCTATGCTGTCGACTCCAACGTACATCGTGATTCTCTGGGACGGCTCGCCGCGCTTGCCCAACCCGCCGCCGACGCCTGGCCTCCCATCGAGGCCTTCCGTTTCGACCAGGAAGTAGTCGGTCATCCCGGGAGGCCCCATCATCTTCCAGCCGAAGAGCGACTCGCAGAACTTCTTCGCCCTGGCCGGCTCGTCCGACGCTATGTCGAAATGGACTATGGTCGGCATCCGTGTTCCTCCTCCATCTTCAGTCTCGTATCACTCCCGCACACCTGCGAAGTCTCACATGCAGACCGGGCTATTCACGCTCTTGCCGTTCTCGGCCGCGCGAGCAAGCGCTGCCGAAGTGGGAGGGCCCTCCATGTCTGCGTTGCCTCCCCCCGTCCGTCGGCCTGCAATGCGGCCCCAGCCGGCGCAACAGACCTGGCTCAGTCAACGGGTGGTGTGGGATGGGAGCGTGACTGAGATCGTCATCTTCGTGACTCGGGTTTGTCGGCCCCGCGGCTATCGGCTCTTGGATGCGCTGTAGAGCCCGATGAGGATCATCGCCACGACTATGGCCGCGCCGAAACCCAGCCACGACGGGAAGGTGTACCACCCGAGGTACTGCCCCAGGAGACCGGCCAGGAATGCTCCCAGCGCGCCGAGGATCACCGTCATGATGAAACCGAGCCTCTGTCTGCCGGGCAGGAGTATCCTCGCGATGACGCCGATGACGGCACCTATCAGCAGGTACCACAGGATGCTCATGTGTCTCTACCTCCTTGTCACGGGATGCCGGTGACTCGACCGCCGTCTTCGAGCGGCCTGTACGGCTCCGCCACCCTTCACCGGATGCATTGTAGTCCCCGTGCCATTCAAACACCACACACACGGGTTTGCACCGCGCTCACTGTTGCCCGCCGCTGCTATCGGGTCGCCCCGCGCTGTATCAAGTGACGTCCTGGACGCGGAGGTCGACCCGGGTTCCGCCACGTCCGGACCATTCGCGACTACTTCCTGTTGTATATGACGGGCATCTGCCACTTCCACGTGTTCCATGTCTCGTCACTTGTCATCAGCTCCGCCATGAAGTGTGCAACGTTGTTCCGGCTGGTCCGCCCGGCGTCGAAGACAGGATTTCGCGTCGGCGACGGATGCAAATCGTACGCGGTCACCCGGTCCTCACTCGTCAGCGTGTCCGGGCGCACGGCAACCCACTCGATTGCGGAGTCCCCTCTCACGATGGCCGTCCGCAGGTACTCCGCCGCAGCCTCGTTGTCTGCCTGAGGAGGGAGCAGCACGCGGAGCAGCCCGATGACGCATTTCTGGGCGAGCGGAGCCGGCTCGCTCAGGTCGCGGTTGCTGTTGCCGGTCGTGTTCATGAGTACGAACCTGACCGGCCCTCTCGCCCCGCCGGCCGCGACGGCCTCGCACAACCGTCGCACGGCATCGGTCACCAGCCTGCGCGGTGGACCGTAGATGCCCTTGAGGGTCAGATTGTGCCCCAGGCAGGACGCAATGGCGCTGCAGCCCTCGACCTGCCGGACCATCTCGGCCGCGCTCATCTCGTGGATGCCCGCCCGGATCACGGTCAGGCGGCGGTCATTCCGGATGTCTTCGGGCAGCCTCTCCGGCGTCCGCACTATCACCCTCGTGTTCCGTCCCCGGGCTAGCAGCTCCCGCACCAGCAATCGGCCGGTTGCCCCGGTTGCCCCAACGACAAGCATGCTCATTGTCCGCCTCCGGCATTTCACGGCGCAGCCGGCGTCGAGAATGCGATGCGTATCTTACACAGTCGCGATTGAGATCGGGCAGGCGAATCCTCCCGATGCGGCCGCGTTTCCACAGCCTCCGGCTTGCCTCGCTTCCACGGTCGGCCGGTGAGTCTGGTAGTATCAAAGTCAGACCCCGAGGCAGGGGGCGCCCTCTGCGCCTTAGCTACCGATGTCCCTTGTGCGAATGGTGCCGGAGAACTTCCGGCTTCGGTGAGTCGGAAACCGAACACCGGACCGGCAGCCCGCCCGCGCAGATATCAAGTGGCGGGCTCTGGCGGTGGCCGGGACACAGCGGCGCATTGCGCACGCACGTGGAACGCCGCGGCTCGCTCAGCGGAAGGTGCTCGGGCCTTCCCGGCGGGGCGTATACATCGTCGGCTGCACGCCCGTGTCGGTGGGCGCCCGTCCGTGCACGTTCGCGTTCTTTCCGGGGCCGAGTCCCCTCTGCTGCAAACCCGTACGTGGTATCGTTGGCGGCGTGGCGCCCGTGGCACGGGCGCCGTAGGAGGTGGAGCGTGGCAAAGACTGTGGCTCACATCTGCATCCTGGTCGCCGACATCGATCGGGCTATCGAGGACTACAGCAGGATCCTCGGCCGGGTCTCGCCCGGTCTGCTGGAGCGGAAGGTTGTCAGGCAGGAGCGCTGGGCCGGGAATGAGAAGTACCTCACCGCCTTCTTCGGAGGGGCGGGCGATGGCTGCGACATCCAGTTGCTGGCTCCGCCGGACGAGGAGTCACCGCTGTACAAACGGCTGCAGAAGCACGGCGAGGGCCTGCATCACATAGCCTTCGCTGCGGTTCACCTGGAGGACAGCTACCGGCAACTCAAAGCGGAGGGCATCGCCGTCAACGATGCGCTCATCCCGGAGCATCCGGAAGGAGACGAGACCACGGACGTCAACCACTTCTGGATACTGCCGCGCTCATCCCACGGCGTGCTCATCGAGATGATAGACCGCTACCGCGTTGAGGACGGGCGGCTGACCGGCGGCGCCTGACAGCATCGGGAAGGGGGTAGGTCTCGTCCCCGGGGCTCTGGTCGACGCGTACCCATGCCGGTCGGTGTCGTCTCCGTCAGGCGCACCGTTGCGGGGTTACCGCCGCTCCGCCTACCGGTAGGGCACGGGGGTCCGGACCTCGGCAGGGCCTTCCTTCAGGTCCTTTTCGAACAGCTTGGCGAGCTTCAGCGCGACCGGCCCCGGCTTCCCACTGCCTATCGTCCGCCCGTCGAACTTCACCATCGGCATCACAGACCCGCTCGTCATGCCGAACAACTCCGAGGCTTCCTGGACCTCGTACCGCGTGATGTTCGTCTGGACTATGCCCTTCAGCTCCCCGCTCTTGACCAACTCGGCCGCGAGCTGGACACCGCGCATAAGCCCGGTGCCCTTGAGCATGTGCTCGAATGTTGGGTACTTGAGTGTCCCGTCCTGTGTGACGATGACCACGTTCTCGGTTGACGACTCCGACATGTAGCCGTTCTGGTCGAACCAGATGCCGAAGTCCACGTTGGCCCGGTGCGCCTCAAGGTCAACCAGCGCATTGAGCACGTAGTCGGTTGTCTTCACCTGAGCGAAGAAACCCATCTTCAGCGGGACATGGGTCGTCATCGCGGTGGCTCCCTCCGTGAGGAACCGGGTGGGGAAGTTCTCCCAGACCTGCTTCCGCAGCACGACGACGTAGAGTTCGCTCTTCTTGGGAGTCGTTGGGTCGCAGGCGAAGTCGCCCATGCCGCGGGTGACGAAGATACGCACGCCGCAGTCCTTCGCCCCCGAGATGCCGACCGTCTCGAGGATGGTCTGCTTCAGTGTGTCTGTGTCGAACGGCAAGTTGAGGGAGATTATCTCCGCCGACCTCCTCAGCCGCGTCATGTGGGACTCGAAGCAGTAGGCACGGCCGTTTACGACCGGGAAGTACTCGAAAATGGCGTCCCCGCGGTTGATGACGTGGTCGTCCACAGGCACGAGCATCAGGGCCGGGTCAGTCACTACCCCGCCGAAGACGCTGGAGTACATGGCGAGGTAGCTCGTGGCGCCTGGCTCCCGCCACTTCGGAGCACCGGCAAAGATGTCATCGCGGGACAATACCTTCAGATTCATACCTCTCCTCCTCTGGCGGGCCGGCGCGCCATGCGCGCGACCGGACTTGATCCGCTCCGCCCGGACAGCACTAGTCTGAACAAACGCGCTGGTTGCTGCAAGTGCCTTCGCGTCGGACTCCTCGGGGAAGGCGTGGAATGCGCGCCATCGCCTTGTCGGCGGCCCGCTGCTGTCGCCTGACCTCACAACCGCGCCACCTTGGCGCAGGGGCGACGTA
>Ga0209609_10001832_pt1 | contig 12300 bp, 7 predicted proteins | sample LakKivw325mmetaG_FD_184136 | JGI IMG/M metagenome (GOLD analysis project Ga0209609, IMG submission 184136) | Anoxic lake water microbial communities from Lake Kivu, Rwanda to study Microbial Dark Matter (Phase II) - Lake Kivu water 325m metaG... | ecosystem: Environmental > Aquatic > Freshwater...
CAGCCGCGATGGGAGGAGGGTAACGCCCATAGATCTCTGGCCCTCGTAGACCAGCGCAGCGGGGCGGTAACCATCCAGGGTCACGGTCAGTGGAGTCCCCGGCATAAGACGCAATGAGGCTAGACCCTGGTCATTGGTGCGGAGTGTGACCTCCTCTGCAGAGACGACAGCCTGCGGCAGCGCCTCGCCTGAGTTGCAATCGCGGACGGTCAGCACCAAGCGCCACGGCTCAAGGGTGATAACCTGCTCCACCTGCCCATGGTACACTACGCCAGCCAATGGCCGATAGGCCGCGTGGGTAAAGGCGATCTCCCCTCCAGGATCGAGGTAGGACAACTGGTAACGCCCGTTCCCATCCGTGTAAGTGCTGAGGCCGACGAGGGAAACAAAGGTCCCCGAGATCGGCTGACCCGTCTCAGCGTCGAACACTGTTCCCGACAAAACGCGGGGGGCCAGGACGACCTGAACGGGTCTGGCGAGCTTCCCGGACGGCTCGAAACATGCTTCGACCTCGGTCTGGGATACCTCCACAGGCAGGTACCCAGGAGCCGAGACCAGAAGAGAAGAGTCGCCCAATGCATCAACCTCGAACCAGCCATCCTGGCCGCTATGAATCAGTGTCTGGCCCTGAGCGATCTGTGCGCCTGGGACCGGTTGGGCCGTCAGTCCATCGGCGACCATGCCCCTGAGCCGCCGCCGAGCAAGCACAACCTCGCGTTCATAGCGCAAGGTGGCCTTGCTGACAGTAGCTGTAAAAACCTCAGCAAAATAGCCTGGAGCAGCGATGTCTACCTGATAAGTGCCCGGCTCCACCGACACCTCAAAACGCCCTTCGAGGCTCGTGGTCAGGGTCTCCTCGGCGACCACCACCCGCGCCCCGGCAATGGCCGTCAGATCTCGCGCATCGCGGACGGTTCCCGCCAGCGTGCGCGTCAAGGACTGGCAGCCGACAAGGCAGAACGCGACGAGAAAGATGGCAACAGGGAGGGCTTTACAGGGCCGAGAGGGGAAGTTATGATGCATTGTCCATACCGCAGCAGGATGTCGGAGGCGGCCTCACCGAGGCCGGATTATAACACAAGGCCCAGGCCGCGCCAAACGAGGCTTGGCGCGGCTTTTACGCAAATCTCTCCAAAACTCGCTGGCGAGCCGGAAATTCGCCCTTTTCGCCCTTGTCAAAAGATGATTTGGGTGGTAGAATGGATTGTGACCGCGGTGCCTGATCGCATGTCGCCTCATTGAAGCAGCCTATCGGCTCATTCTCCGCCTCGAGTGATTGATAGGTGACTTGGCTCAACCTTAGCTAGAACACCCTTTCCACACAGACCTTAGGAGTGGGGATATGGATTCATACCAACTCTGGCAGGCCGCATTGGGCCAACTTGAGCTTCAGCTCGCCAGGCCAACCTTCGATACTTGGATGAGGGACACTCAGGCGATTTCTTTCGAGGACGGAGTGCTGGTAGTTGGCGTCCATTCGGCCTACGCCAAGGATTGGCTAGAGAATCGCCTCTACTCCACGATTCAGCGCACCGTTTCCGAGATCGCCAGACGCACGGTCTCTATGCGCTTTGTCGTGCAGCGCAACGGGGCGTTTGAGCAAGGAGAGGTGGAGCTTCTGGACATGCCCAAGACCATGTCTCAGGGCACATGGCGGCCAGCAGACAGCCCGGAGAACATGGGGCTGAACAGCAAGTACACCTTTGACACGTTCATTGTCGGCCAGTCGAACCGCCTTGCTCATGCCGGGTGCCTGGCGGTAGCAGGGAATCCTGGTCAGACTTATAATCCCCTGTTTATTTATGGCGGCGTGGGGCTGGGCAAGACGCACCTCCTGCACGCCATTGGGAACTATGCGCTGCAGAGCCAGTGCCGGCCGCTCTACGTCTCAGCAGAGACCTTTGCCAACGAGCTGATCAACGCCATCCGCAACCGCACTACAGATGAGTTTCGTGCCAAGTACCGTACCATTGACGTCTTGTTGCTCGATGACGTCCAGTTTATCATCAGCAAGGAGCGCACCCAGGAGGAGTTCTTCCACACCTTTAACGACCTCTACCACAACGATCGCCAGATCGTCCTCTCCAGCGACCGGCCCCCGAAGGCCTTTGTGGGCTTGGAAGAGCGGCTCCGCTCCCGCTTCGAATGTGGCCTGGCGGTGGATGTGCAGCCACCTGATCTGGAGACGCGCATGGCAATTCTCGCCACCAAGGCCGAGTCGCAGGGTGCTCACTTGCCGAACGAGGTCATCGAGTTCGTGGCCCAGCAAATCCAGAGCAACATCCGCGAGCTGGAGGGTGCTCTCAACCGCATTTTGGCCTTGTCGCGCATGATGAGCTACCCCCTCAACCTCCAGACTGCCCATAAAGCTCTGGGCGACATGATGCAGCCTGCGGCCAGAGTGACCATGGAAGACATTCTGGGGGCAGTTTCATCCTACTACAGCCTGCGCACGGAGGATCTCCTGGGGCCACGACGCAGCCGCAGCCTTGCCGTCGCCAGGCAGGTGGCCATGTACCTGGCGCGGGACCTGACTGCCATGTCCTTACCCCAGGTCGGCCAAGCCCTGGGCGGGCGCGATCACACCACGGTCATGCACGGCTGCGAGAAAATCGCTGCCTTGTTCGAGAAGGATGACGAGATCCGCCACCAAATCCTCGAGATCCGCAACAAGCTCTACTCCAACGGACAGAAAGTGCCCGTCCCTCAAGGGACGCGCCGCACTTAAGGGTATGCACCCGCGATAGCTATGGAGCGTCACCATCGGCGCTCTGAAGGGGTAGCCCACGCAATGGCCTGGGGAAGTAGGGGCAAAGCATTCTCATCGCAGCATAAGCACCGAACAACGTAGCCAAACGAATGCTTTGCCCCCACATCCTCCGGCGCGGGTCAATTCTCACTAAACGAAGGAGTGACTTGAAGCTCGTTCTTAGGAATGGTACGCTGATTGACGGCGAAGGAGGCCAGCCAATCCCCAACGCGGCCGTGCTCATTGCCGATGACAAGGTCGAGCGCATCGTCGAGAGCTTTGCCGACGCGGATAGCTTGGCTTCGGGGGCAAAGGCTATTGACTGCACGGGCAAGTTTATTCTCCCTGGTCTGGTCGATTCCCACGTGCACCTGGCCTTTGAGCCTTACTCGGATCACGAGTCTGTCATCCGCCAGATGCTCGCGGATAGCGACCAAACCCTCGCCTTGCGCGAGATGCGCCACGCCCAGCAATGCCTTCTGGCGGGGATCACCACCGTCAGGGATTGTGGCGGCAAAGGCTTCGGCACGTTGGCCGTGCGCGATGCCACGGCTGCGGGGATACTCCCCGGGCCGCGAATTCTGGCCAGCGGCATGCCCATCACCACCACCTTTGGGCATCTGTACTTCTGCGGGCTGGAGGTGGACGGCATTGACCAGGTGCGCGTGGCCGTCCGCCGGCTGGCTAAGAGCGGCGCCGACTTTATCAAGGTGATGGCCACTGGCGGCATGATGACCGCCAGCCCTAATCCCGGCATACCCCGCTACACCCAGGTCGAGTTAGACGCCCTCTGCGAGGAGGCCCGCACGTTGAACAAGCGCGTCGCCGCCCACGTTGGCTCGGCGGAAGGCATCAAGCGCTGCGTCAAAGCCGGGATCAACACCATCGAGCACTGCGGCTGGGGAAACCCTGATGGCAGTTCGGGCTACGATCCCCAGATCGTGGAGCAGATGGCCGCCCAAGAGACCTTCGTGGGGGCTACCATGCCCGGCCTCACGCGGAACTTGCTTCGCCCCGATGGCCAGCTTACAGATTCTGAGCGCCAGCGCCGCCTGGAGGAGCTTTACCAGGGCTGGCGGAGCTTCCGCAACATGAAGGCAGTCGGCGTGCCCTTCACCCTCTCCAGCGACGCGGGGGTGCGCGACACGCCGTTTGATGAGATCTACCTCAGCCTCAAGCTATACAGCCTGATGATGGATGCCTCTCCCCTGGAGACGATCCGCGCGATCACCCAGGAAGGAGCCAGAGCGCTGGGCATTGAGCAGATTTGTGGAACGATCAAGCCAGGCAAGATGGCCGATATTTTGGTCCTCGAAGCCGACCCCTTGCAGGATTTGGGCAACGTGCGCCAAGTGGCCCTGGTCCTCAAAGAGGGGAAGCCCGTCGTCTCCCAGGGTAGGCTGCTCCTGTAGCACACGCCGCCCCACAACAACACTCGCGCGATTGATTCATCCGCGCGATCATTCAGCGAGGTAATCTCTATGCTCAATCTGTCCGCGATACGCAAAGACATCCCCTCCCTGGCCAAGTCCATTTACCTGAACACCGGAGGGATCGGCCCCATAATAAGGTCAGTCTATGAGATTCTTACACGCGAGTTCACTGAGCAGTTCATTGACGGCTCGCCGATGAATATGCGCCCCCAAAGCCTGCAAATGGAGCAAAACCACGCCCGCAAGGCGATGGCCCGCTTCTTTGGCGCAAGCCCGGAGGAGATCTGTTTCACGCGCGGCGTATCTGATGGGGCAAGCATCGTCATGAACGGGTTCTCCTGGCAGCCAGGAGACGAGGTTATTGCCACCAATGAGGAGCACTCGGCTTTCTACCTGCCCGCCCTGCTGCTGAAGGAGCGGTTTGGGGTCGTCGTCCGCCTCCTGGAGCTTGAGAACGACGGCGAGGCCATCTTGCGGCGCTTCCAGGCCCTGCTGAACAAGCGCACGCGGCTGGTGGCAATCAGCCACGTCACCACCGACAACGGCATCCGACTACCCGTAAAGGCGATCTGCGCCGCCGCGCATCAGGCCGGCGTGCCCGTCCTCCTCGACGGCGCCCAGTCGGTGGGCCAGTTCCCTGTGGATGTGAAAGAGACCGGCTGCGACTTTTACTGTGTGTTATCCTACAAATGGATGCTCGGCCCTTACTCCGCCGGCATCCTCTACATCACCGAAGACTGGGTGAACAGGCTGATTGTCACCGCAACCGGCGCGCGGGCCGAGCGGGCCATGAACTATGCGGCCGGCACGTTCGAGTTGGTCCCCGGGGCCCAGCGCTTCGAGTTTGGCCCCCACGTGACCCCTGCCTGGCTGGCCATGGTCGAGGCGGCGCGCTATCTCGTAGAAATCGGCCTGCCCGAGATTGAACGCCAAGCACAAGGCCAGGCAGCCTATCTTCGCCAGGCGCTCCGGGCCATCCCCCGCGTGATCCTGCGCAGCCCCGAAAGCCCCGAGCTTTCCACAGGGATCGTCTCCTTCTCCATAGAGGGCCTTCCGGGGCGAGAGATCTCCCAAGCATTTCGGACGAGGTGGAACATCATCACCCGGCCTATGGGCCTGCGCTTCGACGGGGTGCGGGTCTCGGTGGCCTTTTTCACCACTCGTGAGGAGCTAGATGCTGTGGTGGAGGCGGTGGATTCTCTCGCTCGCGCCACCTGACAAAGGCGCGACCCGTCCAGGCGAGCAAGCGGCGCTCAGAAACTCCGATACGGCCCTCCGAGCTCAGGGGGGCCGGGGGGCCGTGTTCTTTGACAGAGCGACTGCTCGAGATTATGATTAGGGGCAATTTGGGGCGGTGGCGGAATGGCAGACGCTGCGGACTTAAAATCCGCTGGGCGTGAGTCCATGAGGGTTCGAGTCCCTCCCGCCCTATCTATGGTTTTGTGCTGTAAGGTTACGCGGAACTGAGCTTCACTCCGCCACGCGTGTTGGGCCGGCCAGTGCGTGCACCTCAACCACCTGTGCACCCCACGCGGGGATGCGACGGCTGATCGTGAAAGTCCCTGCCGAGCCATTAAAGCGCCCGCCCTTCGGGGTGACCCACCAGCGGTCGCGCTCCAGCCCCATCGCCTCCAGCGCCATCGTCCCGCTGATAACCCTTTCCTCATCGCTTAGGTTGAACAGGCTGGCGACAAAGGCCTGCTCCTCCGGCAGCACGTGCAGGTGCACCTCTTCGCCCGCCCCATAGAACTCACCCCGTTTGAAGAAACGGTCCAGCCGGCGGTAGCGCGCCATCGCCAATTTGTGCGCCTGGGCGATCTGCGGGTTCTCGTGTGTGCCGCCGATCCCCAGGTGGCGACAGGTCGAGGCGAACCACCACAGGATGAGGCAGTGCTCATTGTCGTCGCGCAGATCAACGTGCGTGTACAGGGGGATGTTGCAGCCCAGGTTGTAGTAGTAGAGAGAGCGGGCACGGCCGCCGTGCAGATCGTCCATGCAGCTCCACATGAGCTCAAAGCCCCAGTTCTCGTCGTAGCTGCCGGGTAGGCCGTGCTTGTAGTAGAGCGGCGTGTAACGGAAATAGTCGCCCCCCATGATCATGTCGTGCATCTCGATCAGCACATGCGGGTACTTGGCATGCACCCTCCGCGCCAGCTCGAGGTTGGCCCGGCAGTGATCCTCCATCGCGTAGGGCACAGGGTGCCCGTGGTTGGGGTCCCAACAACTGCCGTTCCACCAGTTGCCGTCGAACATCAGGAAGCTAACGCCATCGGCACAGTTGGCCAAGAGTCGCCGTTCGGCCTCATCCAGGTATTGCCGTGACCCCAGGCAAACGGATCCCTCGAAATATGGCCCTTCACTCCGATGGGGATCAACGAGGCGCCCCTCGGCGTCCACACGGTAGGACTCGCGTGGATAGCCGAGCACGCCCTGCCCGTCGTGCGAGAGCCAGGCCGCCAGAGGCGTATGCAGCGACAAGGCCAGTCCGTAGCGCTCGCGCAGCTCGCGCACGAACTCGCGCCGGTTGCCCATCCGATCCTCAGCCCAGATGAAGGTGGCGTGGTCATCATCCCAGCCCGGATCGAGATAGAGCGCCTCGCAATGATACTCCTGGGCCTTGGCCGCCTCTTGCATGATCAGCGGCCGGGTGTAGGTCAGTGAGCGCGTCTGGCGGCGGCGCATGTCCCAGGGCACCGCCAGGGCGAGGTGCCAATCTTCGTTATCATACAGCTCGTTCCAATGCACCGGCGGGTTGTAGCCTCGCGGGAAGCGGCAGCCCTGCGCGTCGAGGTAAGCACGCATGGCGTAGCAGGCCTCGGTGAAGCCACCTGGGATGGCCTGGTAGCGCGTGACGCCGAAGGTGATGGACTGTCCCGGCGCGATGTGGCGCAGCACCGAAGGCTCGTCCCCCACCATGCCCACCCCACCATAGCGCAGTGCGAGCCCGTTCGGCTGGACTTCTGTGGCCAGGATGCTGAACTCCATCGCCTCCTGGTTGAACTTCCATAGCGCGAAGGTGTGTCCGCCATGGGTCCACGCCCAGCCCTCCGCGATGTGCTTCTCCGAGGGCAGGTAACCCCACGCCTTGATCTCCTCTATCGGCACCGCGCGGGGCTCGCGGCCAGATTGGGTCAGAAAGTGATCTACGGGAAAGTCGTTGTCCCAGTCCGTCGCGTCGGTCGCTTGGTGGCGCATGGGGATCGCCACGAAGCGGTCGGCAGCCACCTCAGGCAGTGGACGCCCTCGCGGGTCACTGACTAGGCGCAGGAAGCCGCAGGCCAAGTCCTGCAGCGCGATGGTCTCCGCCGTCGCGTTGCGCAGCCTGATACGCTCTTCCATGAAGGCCTGATCGGCCGGCAGGCTCAGCTCGTGCTCGAGCTCCAGCCCGGCCAACCGGCCGCGGACGCGCAGCGTCTCGCCCTCGACCGCGGCCGTCTGGTCCAGCAGCCACTCCGAACGGAGCGAGCCCTCGTCGCAGGCGCGCGCAGCCCGGTAGACGTAGGGGCCATCAGCAAGGCAGAACCCCGTTGGGGCATGGCACAGATGGAAGTGCATCTGCCGCCCCGCATAGCGGACGGTCACCTGATACGTGCTGTTGGCCAACTGCGTTTCCATTTCCCCTCCTACAGTGCCCTCGACGCAACTCGGAGATGCCCAGGTGCTGACACAAAATGAGGCATCGGGGCGGGCTTCCGCGGCCAAACGCCCGCGACGCTCACAGCGCGACTATAACATGGCTCAGCTCTGGGGTCAAAGGCCACGCATCGGCCATCCAGGCATTTGGTAGGGCCTCTGTGAGAGAGGGGGGCAACGGATTCAGCGTCAGCTCCACCTCGAAACACACGCGGGTCCAGGTTGATGTCCGCCTCAGTGCGGGGTGGCTCCCTCCAAGGCACGGGCCACAACGAGTTCGGCGAAGGGCCCGTCAGACGGCCTCAAGTGGACTTGACAAGCCTTGTAACTTGTACAAGATGAACATGCAACCAACCCCAAGTTCAAGGGGGAAACCATGAAAACCAGTATCAGTGATCGTGCTACCGTAGGCATTATGCTCTGCGGACACAAAAAGTATTAGCCTCAGTTCCCTGGCATGAAGGAGGCTATGATCGAGTACTCGCAGAACTTTCAGGTTGGTGCGCGCCTCCGGCGTCAACATCCGCGACCCGGTCTTTGTGGATACGGTTTAGGATGCCTATCGCGCCGGCGTGGACTTCAAAACCATGATATTGATCTGCTCTTTGTCTACTTACAAGGAGGAATCCAACATGGCAATTGGTCAAGTCAAGCAAATGGGCAAAGTCGGCGTGATGATCCCTGGTCACAAAGAATACTGGCCGCAGTTTCCAGGACAACGAGAAGCCGAGCTCAAGTCGGCGGAGCTCTTTGAGAATTTGCTCGAGGAATGCGGTGTCGAGGTAATCCGTTATTTCGCCGATGACAGAACACAGATGGTAGACACGCCGGAAAAGGCGTTTGAGGCCGGCATCTTTTTCAAGAAGAACGATATTGACCTCTGCTTTATCTATCTCCCCGGTTATGTCGCTTCCGGCAGGTGGCTTATCGGCGCCAAGCAGGTATGCTGCCCGATAGTCTTGGTCGGCCATCAGGTGCAATTCGAGGTGGGCCAAGTCGCCATCACCGAGGCGATCGGTTTCGGCGGCCCCTGCTGCGTCACCGAGGCCTACACCGCTTTGGAGCGCTGCGGCGTCGAGGCCAAAGACTTTGTTTTCGGGCGTCAGAGCGGCAAGTGGTTCGACACCGGTATGACCAAGCAGGTCAATGAATGGTGCCGTGTGGCTGATGCGCTTCGCGCCTACAAAGGCGCCATCTTTGGCCACTTGGGGCACACCTATGAAGGCATGCTGGATATGAACTTTGATCCGACTACGTTTACCCGGTCTTTCGGAGTGCATATCAGAATGCTCGAGATGTGCGAATTGGCCGAATACGTAAAGTCCGCGAGCGAGGCCGAGATCAAAGAGAAGATAGATGAGATGAACGAGACTTTTGTGTATCTCGATCCATCCTATGACTCAACCACCGTGCCGATCAATCCGGAAGACATCGAATGGGCCGCGCAGTGCGCCGTCGGGCTGGACAAGCTCGTTCATAACAACAACCTCTCAGCCATGGCCTATTACTACGAAGGCCGGGACAACTACTATGAACGGGTCGCCTCCAACTTGATCATTGGCAACTCGCTGCTGGTTTCCAAGGGGATCGCGCTCGCGGGCGAATCGGATATGAAGACCTGTATGGCCATGTACACCACCTCCGCCATTGGCGCCGGCGGCTCTTTTGCCGAATACGGCGTTGACTTTGCGGACAACATCATGCTCGTAGGTCATGATGGGCCTCACGACATTCGCATTAGCGACGGCAAGCCAACGATTCGCGGTCTCGGTCTGTACCACGGCAAGCGCGGCCACGGCATCTCGGTAGAGTTCAGCCTGAAGACAGGCCCCATCACGATGCTCGGCCTGTCTGTTGACGTCAACGGCAGGTTCCGTTTCATCGGCGGGGAGGCGGAAAGCGAGCGGGGGCCTTTGCCGCAGATGGGCAACTCCATGACGAGAGCGCATATCGCCCGCGACGTTAGAGACTATATCGTAGACTGGGCAAAAGCCGGCAATACGCACCACATGTCCCTGTGCATCGGCCATCAGACCGGCGTCATTGAAAAGCTCTGCAAAGCTCTTCCGGACGTCACCTTCAGAAAGGTCGAATAAGGACTGTAAAGTATCTATTCCGTCGGCCTATGAGCCCGGGGCAGTACATCCTGAGCCAAGGGATGACCGCGGTCATTGGATAAACAACTGACGCAAGGAGGATACGGACATGTACAGGATAGCCTGGAAGGCATACGTGAACGATATCGAGGAATACAAAAAGCGCCATGACGAGATATGGCCGGAAATGACCGCGATGCTGAACGAGGCGGGGATTCACAACTATACGATATGGAACGTGGGCGACGAGTTGTTTGCCTATTTGGAGTGCCACATAGACATTAAGGAATCCTTGCGGATACAGATGGAATCGGAAGTTGGGAAACGCTGGGCAAAGCACATGGAAGGGATCCTGCGCTATGACGAGACGATGGGAGGTCCGATTATTCTGAAGCAGGTGTTTCTCCATGAGTAGTTTACGCCGGGCATCAGGCATACCGCCAGAGAATGGCGCCCAGGTAAAGTGAAAAACGATTTGCCCGTTCGTCCATCTACGGATCAGGGCCAGGCGCGAGAAGCGAACCACTCTACATACGGGAGAGGTATAACAATGAAAGCAGATGTGTGCGCCAGATATCAATACGCGAAAGAAGTCTATGCTCAGGCAGGCGTGGATGCGGACGCGGCGATTGCGGCTGCGGGCGCGATACCGGTCTCCATGCACTGCTGGCAGGGCGACGACGTCATTGGATTCGACGGCGTGGGAGAGCTGACCGGCGGCATCGCGACTACGGGGAATTATCCCGGGCGCGCCAGGACGCCGGAGGAGCTGAGGGCAGACATCGCTAAAGCCTTGACGCTGATCCCCGGCAAGGTCAAACTCAACCTGCACGCCTGCTACGCGGAGAAGAAAGGCAAAAAGATCGACCGCGACGCCTACACGATCGAGCAGTTCCAGGGCTGGGCGGATTTTGCCGTCGAGAAGGGCCTGGGGCTGGATTTCAACCCGACATTCTTTTCCCATCCGATGATGGACGGCAACCTGTCTCTATCAAGCCCGAAGGCCGATGTGCGCAAATTCTGGATAGAGCACGGCAGAAGGTGCCGCGAGATAGGTCTCGAGTTCGCCAGGCAAACAGGGCAGCCGTGTGTGACCAACTACTGGATGCCGGACGGCACCAAGGATACTTGTGCCGATACGGTTGCTCCCAGGGGGCGCATGACCCAGTCTCTGGATGCGATATTCGCCGATGACATAGACAGATCCCTGGTGCCCTGTGCCGTGGAGAGCAAGCTGTTTGGCGTGGGCGTGGAGAGCTATACGGTAGCCTCGCATGAATACGCCCTTGGTTATGCGATCTCGCGCGGCAAGGTGTATTGCCTTGATGCGGGACATTTCCATCCGACAGAGGTCATCAGCGCCAAGATCAGCGCAGTGCTCTTTTTCCTCGACAAGGTGCTGCTGCATGTATCGCGCGGGGTGCGTTGGGATAGCGACCATGTGATCACCTGGGACGATGAGCTGCAAAGGATAATGAATGAGATCGTTTGGAACGGCTTGACCGACCGGGTGTATATTGGCCTCGACTATTTCGATGCGTCCATCAACAGGATCGCATGCTGGGCGATAGGCATGCGCAATGCCCGCAAGGCGCTGCTTTATGCCTATCTGGCGCCGTCCGAAGCGATGCGCGCAGCAGAATCGGCAGGCGATGATACGTTGCGGCTCGCCCTGATGGAAGATACCAAGACGCTCCCGTTCGGTGCCGTGTGGGAGTACTACTGCGAACAGAACGGCGTGCCCAAGGATGGCGAATGGATGAGCATAGTCAAGGAATACGAAAAGACGGTACTGGCAACCAGATGATCAATATGGGTTGAAACAGGCGGGACGTACAGGGAGCGCCGCTTAGCAGTTCGCGAACCTGACGTTATCGAAAATCAAGTTAGCGAATGGCGTAGAATAGCACAATACCTGGTCGGCGACACCAGCTTGCACTCAGCACTCACACAAGGAGCGAACTAGCATGTCAGACTCGGTCAAGCTCGCACTGGTCGGCTGCGGAGACATCTCGGGATCGCACACCAATGGCTACAAGGACCTCTACGTGCGCGGCTGTCGCGAGTTCGAGGTAGTGGCCTGCTGCGATGTGCGCACGGAGAACGCAGCCAAGCGTGCGGACGAGATTGCGGCTTTTCAGGGCACGCGGCCGAAGGTCTTTGGCAGCGTGGATGACCTGCTCAAGGCGAAGGTGGGCCGCTCCTTTTCCGACCTGTTGCGCCAGTACCGTGTCGACCGCGCCTGTGAACTGCTGCGCCGCAGCGACCTGGACCTGTCACAGATCGCCATCGACTGCGGTTTCTGTGACCAGAGCCACTTCACCCGCGTCTTCCGCCAGTACACCGGCGCGAGCCCGCGCCACTACCGACTGGGCAGCCGCGTATCCAT
>Ga0209609_10001834_pt1 | contig 12297 bp, 6 predicted proteins | sample LakKivw325mmetaG_FD_184136 | JGI IMG/M metagenome (GOLD analysis project Ga0209609, IMG submission 184136) | Anoxic lake water microbial communities from Lake Kivu, Rwanda to study Microbial Dark Matter (Phase II) - Lake Kivu water 325m metaG... | ecosystem: Environmental > Aquatic > Freshwater...
ACCAGCGTCCTTCTGGCGCCGGCCGGCGCGGTCCTCGGATACAATCTCGAACGGCCGGCCGGGGCGGGCGAATCCGTCGCCCGGGTGGGCGCGCCGACGCTCTCGTTCAGTCCGGACCCGGCCGGCGCGAAGCTCGACTTCCGGCCACTAAGCATCAGATTCTAGAGACCATAGACGACAGACCCTGAATCAGAGACGCGAGACCAAGGTCGCAACTGCAGAGTCCGTTGTGCCCGATTCGAACGCCGGGCTTGCATTGTCCGGCATTGTCAAGGTATAATTGAGCGCAGGCGCATTAAGCCAACCAAAGGAGTTACCGATGCGGAAAAGCCTTGCTTTAGTGCTGCTCGCAGTCCTGAGCGCCGGCGCGGCGTTCGCCGTGCCCAAGCTCACACTGCCCGCAGACGAAACCGGGCCGATGAACATCTGCCTGGCTCAGGGGTACCGGTTCGACCCGTTGAAGGAAACGCCGAAGCTGCCGGCCGGTTATACGGTTGACAGCTACACCGGCGACCACGGCTACTACCTGATTCAGTTTCCGGGCCCGGTCCGGGCCGAGTGGAGGCGGAACCTTGAAAGGTTCGGGGTGAAGTTCCTGTGGTACGTGCCGAATTATGCCTTCGTCGCCCGCGTGCCGGCCCGGCAGGCGGTCGCGGTCGCGGCCCTGCCCGAAGTGCGCTGGATGGGCCTGGACCAGCCGGCGTACAAGGTGCTCCGGGGCTTTGAGAACGTGGCCGGGCCCCAGACGCTCATCGTGGTGTTCCACTATGACGAGAACGAAGCCGAGTTGCTGGGCCAGCTCGCCGCACTGGGCGCGTCCGACGTCGTCACCGAGTTCAACGCCTGGAACAAGAGCGTCAAGCTGACGATTGACGGCTCGAAGATTGTTGACCTGGCGCGGCTGCCCGGGGTCTACTGGGTCGAGCCGTACGGCGAACTCACGCCGGACAACCAGAACATGCAGTGGGTGGACCAGCACGGCTACTCGGCCACCGACACGACCCGCACCATCTGGCGCAAGGGCGTCATGGGCCGGGGCATGCTGGTGGCGATCACCGACGAGCAGTGCAACATTGCCCACGACCAGTTCCGCGACCCGGTGAACAATACGCCAGGCCCGAACCACCGCAAAGTCGTCGCCTACCGCGGGACCCAGGGCTCGGCCAGTCACGGCACGCATACGACCGGAACGTTGTGCGGTTCGGACGACCCGGTCGGCGGCTCGTCGTGGCACGACGGCCTGGCCAAAGAGGCGCGGGTGTTCTTCCAGTACTACTCAAGCCTGCCGACGAACTGGGACATGAACGTCTGGTTCCGGGGCCCGGACTCGGGCCTCGACGTCCACTTCGACACGGCGCGGGCGCTGAACCACTCAATGTCCCTGTCCCGCAAGGACACCTTCAACACCTATATTTTCGCCGACATGACCGCGGACCAGTTTGCGTGGGCCCACCGCAAGTTCCTCCACTGTAACTCGATGGGCAATTACGGCACGAACCAGATGGGCCACCCGGTTATCGCTAAGAACATCATCTCGACCGGAGCCACCCTGAACGGCACCTCCTGCCGTTCTATCGCTTCTTACACGTCGCGCGGGCCGACGCTCGACGGCCGGCGCAAGCCCCAGCTCGTCACGCCGGGCGACAACCTGTACTCGGCCAACTACTCAAGCCCGTCCGGCTACGTCGCGATGTCCGGCACCTCGATGGCCACGCCGAACATGACCGCTTCGATGGCACTGATCCGCAACTACTTCCAGAAGGGGTTCTACCCGACTGGCGACACTCTCACCGGTACGGAGATGGGCATCTCGGCGTCGCTGAACAAGGCGGTCGGGATTGTCGGCGCGGACAACGACGTGTCCGGGTACACCGTGCCGGACAACAACGTCGGCTGGGGCCGGGTTGACCTCGACTCATCGCTCTACTTTGCTGGCGACCGGAGCAAGCTGTGGGTCAAAGACGACACGGTCGGGCTGGCGACCGGCGACTCGGCAGTCTACACCATCCAGGTTGACAGTTCGGCGATGCCGTTCCGGGTGGCGCTGGTCTGGACCGACTACCCGGGTACGATGCGCGCGGCGCTAATTCTCGTTAACGACCTGAACCTGACGGTCAAGTCACCGTCCGGCACCGAGTACAAAGGCAACGTCTACTCCGGGGGCCAGTCGCAGACCGGCGGCAGCTACGACACGCTCAACGTCGAGGAGTGCTTCCGGCTCAACAGCCCGGAAGCCGGGACCTGGCAGGTCAGGGTCAGGGCCAGGAACGTGCCGCAGGGCCCGCAGCCATACGCGCTGGCGGCCATCGGCATCATCTCGACCGGGACACCGGAAACCCACGACGTCGGCACGACCAATATCGTCGCGCCGGTCGGCGACGTTGACTCGGGCGACGTGGTAACGCCCGAAGCGGTGGTCAAGAACTTCGGGACCGAGGACGAGGACTTCGACGTAGTGTGCTGGATCGGCGCGGACTACGCGGACACGAGCAACATGCTCCTGAGCGCCGGCGAAGAGGATACCGTTGACTTCGGGGACTGGGAGGCGCTCGAGCTCGGCTGGTTCTCAGTGCGGTGCTCGACGATGCTCTCGGGCGACGCCAACCCGGCCAACGACCAGGTCCGGGATTCGGCCCACGTAATTCCTCAGTCCGGTGTGGGCGAGGGTGGAGCGGTGCCGACCCGGTTCGTACTGGAAAAGGGCAACCCCAACCCGTTCTCAGACCAGACGGTCATCAGGTTCGGCGTGCCCAGGACGACCGACGTCGAGCTGGCGGTCTACTCAGCGTCGGGCCGGCTCGTCCGCAGGCTGCATTCAGGCGCAGTAAAGCCCGGATACTACCAGGCAGTTTGGAACGCGCGCGACGATGCGGGCCGCCTGGTCAGCCGCGGCATCTACTACTGCCGGTTTGCATCCGACGGCCTGACTGACACACGTAAGCTGATTCGGGTAGACTAGCCGGCAGTTCTTCTTACCAGCGGGCCGAGTTCTTCGGCCCGCTGCCTCATTCCGGATTCTAGCCGCCGTTTGACTCTGGCGCGGCGGTGCTATAATTGTCGTGACCGCGTCGTCCGCTTGCGCAGGTCAAAGTCTGTCAGGGCCATCCGGCAGGAGGCGGCCGGGAGGCGAGGCTGACTGTTCAACGACACCAGGGAGAGCAAATGCGAAACTACCGCCGCGGTCTGGTTGTCCTGCTAGCGTTCGGTCTGGCAGCGGGCACCGTGGCCGCTGATACCCACACGGCGGTCGCCAGCGGAAACTGGAGCACGCCGGGCACGTGGAGTCCGGCCGGGCCGCCGGCCGCGGGCGACGACGTCATAATCGCCATCCCCTACACCGTAACCGTTGACGCCGCCACCAGCCAGGTGGACGACGTGACCATCAACTCCGGCGCGACGCTTGCCGGCGGCAGCGTCCAGTTGAACATGGGCGGCAACTGGCAGAACGACGGGACGTTCACGTGCGGGACCGGGACCGTGGCAATCGGGTACACGACGCCGGCCGCCAACACGACCATCGGTGGCGCGAACCCAACGACATTCTACAAACTGACCATCACCAAGGACGTGCTGGCCACGACCGTGACGATGAACGCTAACGTCACTGCGAGCCAGAACGCGGCCGGCGCGCTGACCATCGTTGCCGGCACACTCTCGACTAACGGCCGGGACCTGACGGTCAACGCCGGCACCAGCGCCTCAGTCTGCGGCGACAATTCGGCGAACGGCAGGCTGGATATCAATACCGGCGGCACGGCAACCATCGCCAACGTGGAGCAGCAGAGCGGATACCTGACGCCGGTGCAGGGTCTGGGCACGGTGACCGTCGGCCCGGGCACGACCGTGACGATTACCGGGCTGCACCGTATCGCGCCGGCACAGGGCCCGGTTCACCACATCTGCACGATTTCCGGCGGAACGGTCAACTACACCGGCACGGGCACAGACCTAAACTTCGATACCGGCTGGATGTATGCCCAAGGCACGACCCTCTCCGGCTGGTACGCAACCGGCGGTACGATCACCATTTCCGGCAGCATTTCCGCCACCTGGTTTTCGCGCATGGCGACGTCGGGCACCGCGGTCGTCATTCTTGCCGGCAACACCAGTTCCACCTGGACGATGCACAGCTACATGGGCACGGCCAGCGGGTACTGGATTCTTTCGGACCTGCGGATTCAGAAGAGCCCGGGGTTCGGCGTCACGATTACGAGCGACCCGATTGGCCGGGCCACGCAGAGTTTTGTCGCCAACAACCTGACGGTGGCCAGCGGCAGTACGCTGACGCTTCGTTTCTCCGGGTTTGTCGGCAGTCTGGTCGGCTGGCAACTCGCGAACGTAACCAATAACGGTACTATCACCCACGACAACAACGGCTCGAACGTCGGCAGCACCGGCGACATCGTCGGCTGCACCGCGTGGAGCGGCACCGGCACCTACACCCAGACGAGCGCGATGCCGTTGCCGAACCTGACGGTGGCGGGCAGTGTCGGTGCCGGCTCGATTGCAGCGACCGGAACGGTCAGCCTCAGCGGCAGCCTGGCCTGCGCCGGCGCGTTCTCCGGCCCGGGCTCGTTGTACTTCACCGGCTCGGGCGCGAATACCATCTCCGGCGGGTCGGGCTTCGCGCCGCTGTACGTATCGGTGAACAAGCCCGGCGGCAGCCTAGCAGCGGCGAGCGACATCGGGGTGCGTAACCTGCTCGACATCAGCGCCGGGACGTTCGCGCTGGGCGAACACACCCTGACGCTTGGTGCCGTGGCCGCATCGGGCAACCTGATGCTGGCAAGCGGGACGGCCTTTTCCGCAGTCGGCTCGGCGCTCGACGCTAACGCCCGGGTAACCGCGGTGAGCGGCAACTGGCCGTACAGCTTCACGGTCCCGGTCGGCGCTTCGATGGCGGCGCGGTACGCGACGTTCGAGCGGATGAACCAGTTCGGCATCGCGGTCAGCGGCACGGTTGACGCAACGGACAACTTCTCTTACTGCCGTTTTGACCACGGCGCCGCGGCCGGGCCGATGCTGTCAATCGACAACGACCAGACGCTGGACGACATCGTCGAGGTGACATTCAGCGGCACAACCCCCTACTACAATGTCAGCAAGCCGAACGGAGCGGGCCACATCACCATTACCGGCGGCGGGGGCAACTGCTGGGGCTATGCGTACGAACAGGATCCGAACGACCTCGCTGACTGGCGTCCGCTGCCCGACGCGCCGGTGCTGGACCAGCCGGTCAATAACGCGCTCGACGTGCCGATCGCCGGCCGGCTTTCCTGGAACGCGGCGGCCAATGCCGCCGGGTACGACGTGTACCTGGACACCCGGAACCCGCCCGCGGTAATCGTGAGCAGCAACCAGCCCGGCCTGACCTACGATTATGCCGACCTCTTGAACGGCCAGGCGTACTGGTGGAAGGTGGTGGCCCGCAACGGCGCGGGCAACACCGCCTCAGAAGTGCGGAAGTTCACGACCATCGTCGGCCAGCCGGGCGCGTTCGAGCTCTACTCGCCGGCCAATGGCGATACCAACCTGCCGGTGTCCGGAATCCTCATCTGGTACCCATCAGTCAACGCCGCAACCTACGATGTGTATCTGGGCAAGATCGAGCCGCCGGAGTCGGTCGCGACCGTTACCGGGCCGTTCTGCGCGTTCGGGCCGTTGGACAAGGACGTGACTTATTACTGGACGGTCAAGGCCAAGAACGCCGCGGGCGAACTGCCAACGAGCTCGGGCACCTGGTGGTTCAAGACCTCGAGCGGGCTGGCCTACGCCGCGTGGAAAGAGTTCAAGTCAATGCCGGACGTGCCGTCGAACAAGCAGGTCAAAGACGGCGGGTGGCTGACCGTGGCCGCGCCGGGCGGCGGGGACCGCTACGTCTATGCGGCCAAAGGCAATAAGACGACCGACTTCTACCGATACTCGATGGCCGGGGACTCCTGGACCGCGCTTGCGCCGATTCAGGCCGACGAAGGCGGCCGGTCCAAGCCGCCGAAGAAAGGCTGCGTCGGGGTGAGCGACGGAGCGGACTACATCTACATGGCCAAGGGCAACAACACACTAGGGTTCTGGCGGTACGACATCGCCGACGACTCATGGAACCGGCTGCCGGACGTGCCGGAAGGAGCGTCGGGCAAGCGGGTGAAGGGCGGCGGGGACCTCGCCTATGCGAAGGACGAGAACGACTCAGGCTGGGTGTATTTGATGAAGGGGTACAAGACCGAGTTCTTCCGCTTCAACGTCCAGAGCAACCACTGGGACACCCTGGCCGACGTGCCCTACGGCGTCGCTCCGAAGTACGGGCCCGGTTCGTTCCTTACATACGACGAAGGCCAGCACCTCTACGCCCACCAGGCCAAGTACACCGACGCGGGCAAGACGCACCACTTCATGTTCCGCTACGACCTCGCCGGGCAGCAATGGGACGAGACTTTGTTCGGAATGCCGGTCAAGGGACTGGACGCCGGCAAGCTGAAGCTCAAGAAGTCCAAGGACGGCGGGGCCGGTGCTTGGTTTGAAGGCAAGCTGTACGCCTTGAAGGGCGGCAATACCTGCCAGTTCTACCGGTACGACGTGGCGCAGGGCGACTCATGGGTCGAACTCGATACGATGCCGGCCTACGGCTCATCGGCGCGGAAGAAGAAGGTCAAGGCCGGCGGCGACCTGGTGAGCATCGGCGGCGGCGCGTTCTACGCCCTCAAGGGCAACAAGACCAACGAGTTCTGGCGGTACATCGCGTCACCCGGCGCTTACGGCTTACCGCTTACCGCTAACCGCTCCGGAGTCATGTCCGAGCGAGAGGCGACAGGCGAGTGGCGTTTGGTGATAGCGCCCAACCCGCTGGTCAGCGGCTCCGCTACATTGCGCTACAGCCTGCCCAAGTCCGGGTCGGTCGCGCTGACGGTGTTCGACGTGGCTGGCCGGTCGGTCCTGCGTCGGGCGTACGGCGTACCGCATAAGGCGTCGAGCGTTCCGCTCGACCTTCGGAAGCTGGCCAACGGCGTGTACCTGGTTCGGCTCGACGCCGACGGCTACTCCCAGAGCCAGAAGCTGGTCGTCGAGAAGTAGCAGAAGCCGAACAAGAACTCGTCTGCCGGGGCGGCCTTCGTGGCCGCCCCGAATCGTCCGAGCTGACTCGATCGACCGCATGTGCTTGACAGGCAGAGACCGGAGGATAACATCACCGCCAAGGAGCATTTTCCATGAAGCAGAAACCAGTAAGACCTCAGCCGCAACAGCCGGGAAAGCCTGCCCAGCCGGCGAAGAAGCTGCGGCCGCAGATTGCGCTCACGAAGAAGAACTACATCATCATGGCCGCCGGGCTCGTCTCAATCATCGCCGGGTTCATCACCCTGTCGCAGGGCTCGACTACGCTCGCGCCGCTGCTCCTGGTGCTGGGGTACTGCGTCATTATCCCGGTGTCGCTGCTGGTCAAGTAAGCGCGGATGACCCGCTGAACCATGGCGAGCTTCGCTAGGAAACCGGCAGTGTCCGCGGCCCGGGTCAAGAAGCTGGTCGAGAAGCTCGGGTCGGAAATCGCCCGCCGGAACCGGGGCGAGAAGAGCCTCTCTCTGGTCGGCATCAAGCGCCGGGGAGTGCCGCTGGCCGAGCGCCTGGCCGCGCAGCTTGAGAAACTCTTGAAGACAAAGGTCCCGGTCGGCGCGATTGACATCACGCTGTACCGCGACGACCTGCAACTGGTGGCCGAGACACCGGTGGTGCGCGGGTCGGAGATTGACTTCGACATCAACGGCAAGGTGGTGGTGCTGGTTGATGATGTGGTTTATACCGGCCGGACCGTACGCGCCGCACTGACCGAGCTACTGGACTTCGGCCGGCCCAAGGCCATCCAACTGGCCGCGCTTGTTGACCGGGGCAACCGCGAGCTGCCGATTGAGCCGACCTTTGTCGGCCGGAAGATAGCAACCGGGCCGAGCGACCTGGTGGACATCTGTCTTGAGGAGACGGACGGTAAAGACGGGGTATTCGTCACCCGGCGGACCGGCAGGAAGGCGAAGGACGGATGCCGGTAAGCAAGCGGACGGCCGACGTCAGAAGGCAGAAGCGAGAAGCCAGACTTCAGAAGTCAAAGGCCACAAGGCAAGAACCAAGAGCCAAGGCGGCAAGCCCGAAACCGATAATTCCGCCGCCAGCGCCGACCCCCAAGACTCAGAATCTGGGGCCCGAAGCATTGCCGGGCCGTCAGCCGCCAGCCGTAAGCCGTAAGCATCTTCTGGGCATCGAGGACCTGGGCCGCAAGGAAATCGAGGGGATTCTGGACCGGGCCGAGACTTTTCTTGCGGTGCTGAAGCGGCCGATTCCGGTAGTACCGGCTCTGCGCGGCAAGACCATCGTCAACCTGTTCTTCGAGAGCTCAACCCGGACCTCGTCGTCCTTCAACCTGGCGGCAAGCCGCTTGAGCGCCCAGTGTCTGAGCTTCTCGGCGGGGACATCGTCGGTAAAGAAGGGCGAGACCTTGCTCGACACCGCCCGGAACATCGAGGCGATGCGGGTGGACGGCCTAGTGGTGCGCCATTCGGTGCCGGGCGCGCCGCACTTTCTCGCCCGGAGGCTACACTGCTTCGTGGTCAATGCCGGCGACGGCTGCCACGAACACCCGACCCAGGCGCTCCTGGATGCTTTCACCCTGCGCCAGCGGCTGGGCTCACTCGACGGCAAGAAGATTCTCTTGGTTGGCGACATCGCCCATTCCCGGGTTGCGCGGTCGGACATCCTCTGCTTCTCGAAACTCGGGGCTCGAGTCGCGTTGTGCGGGCCGGCTACGCTTATCCCACGCGGAATCGAGGACCTCGGCTGCGAGGTATTCTACTCACTCGACCGGGTGCTCTACGAGGTTGACGTCGTCGGGATGCTCAGAGTCCAGGCCGAACGCATCGGTTCGTCGCTGTTCCCGACCGTACGCGAGTATCGCCAGCTCTATGGCCTGACGCGTGAGCGGCTGGCGAAACTCGACAAGTCAGTGGTTATCACTCATCCGGGCCCGGTGAACTGGGGCGTAGAGATGGACTATGAAGTGAGCGAGCTGCCGCAGTCTTTGGTGATGAACCAGGTCACGAACGGCGTCGCGGTGCGAATGGCGGTGCTGTATCTATTGGCCGGCGGCAGCGAGGGCGAGGTCCAGCATGGATAGGCTGGCGAGCAAGGTGCGAGGTACGGGGGGCGAGGTGCCGGGCACAGGCGAAGAGCGATTCATCTTCCGGGGCGGAAAGGTGGTGAGCCCCCAGACCGGCAAGGTGAAAGCCTGGGACGTGAAGGTCGAAGCCGGCAAGGTTACTTCGGTCGGGCCGAGGCTTGAGCCCGACGGCTGCCAGGAGATTGACTGCCGGGGAATGCACTTAGCACCGGGCTTCATTGACCTGCACTGCCATCTGCGCGAGCCGGGATTCGAGGACGCCGAAACTATCGCGTCTGGGACCCGGGCCGCTTTGTCCGGCGGGTTCACGCGGGTATGCCCGATGCCCAACACCGAGCCGGCGATTGACTCAGAAGCCCTGGTCCGGTTCGAGCGGCACCGGGCCGAGGAGGCGGGTTACGCGCGGGTGCATCCGGTCGGCTGCTGCACCAAAGGCCGGCAGGGCAAGGAGCTTGCCGAGATTGCCGCGATGAAGGCCGCGGGCGCGGTCGCGGTGTCGGACGACGGTAAATGGGTCGAGGACCCGCAGGTGATGCGGCGGGTGCTCGAATACTGCAATTCGCTGGACCTGCCGGTGATTTCCCACTGCGAGCTGGCCGGGCTTGGGCCCGGGTACGCGAACGAAAGCCCGGTTTCGACCCGGCTGGGCATCAACGCCGTGCCGGACGTGGCCGAGGCCGCGGCCGCAGCCAGGGACATTCTCCTGGCCGAATTCACCGGCGCGCGGCTGCACGTCGCGCATGTATCAAGCGCCCGGACGGTCGACGTCATCCGCTGGGCCAAGGCCCGGGGCGCGAGCGTTACCGCCGAAACCTGTCCGCACTACTTCACACTGACCGAGGAGTCGCTTTGCGGGTTTGACACGAGCTTCCGGGTCAATCCGCCGCTGCGCAGCGAAGCGGACCGGAAGGCCGTCATTGAGGCGGTCATAGACGGCACGATCGACTGCATCGCGACCGACCACGCGCCGCATACCAGACAGACTAAAGAGGTCGAGTTCGAGGCCGCGCCGCCGGGAATCATCGGGTTTGAGACCGCGTTTCCCCTGGGCTACGCCGAGTTCGTCTTGTCCGGCCGGTTGACGCTCGCCCAGTACATCGGCCGGCTGACCATCGCGCCGGCCGGCATCGTCGGGCTGCGCGAGCCGAAGATTGAAGTTGGCGAAGAGGCGGAATTCGTGGTGCTTGACCTTGCGGCCCAGTGGACCTACTCACCGGACCTCGTGATGTCCAAGTCGCTCAACTCGCCGTTCTTCGAGCGGCAGCTCTTCGGCCGCGTGACCGGCGGCATAGTCGCGGGCGAGCACTTCTGGCTGCTGCACCCGGCGTAGGAAAGAGCTCGAGGGGGCAAGGGGTCGAGGCAAGCCGGGTGACCGGTTTCTTCAGTCTAAGGCCTACATTCCGAAGTCTCCTTCTTTGTGCCTTTGTGTTCTCTTCCGCCCGGGCGGGCTCGCAACGGGTCATCACCGCCCGGTTCGCTAAGAACGCGCCGAGGATTGACGGCTCGCTGGAACCATTGTGGCAGAGCGGCGATTCGGCGACCGGGTTCATCCAGCAGACGCCGGCCGAGGGCGAACCGGCGAGCGAATCAACGACCGCCTACCTGCTCTCAGACGACAAGACGCTCTATGTCGCGTTCCGCTGCCTGGTGCGCGACCGAAGCACGCTGTATGCGAGTCTGTCCGGTGCAAGCGACGGCGTGGCGCTGCTCCTCGACCCATTCTGTGACAACACCGCCTGCTACCAGTTCTGGGTTGACGCCTCGGGCTGCGAAACCGACTGCCGGATTACCGACGACGGTGATTGGAGCGAGGAATGGGACGGGGTCTGGCGTTCTTCGGTGCGCTGCTATGACTGGGGATACGCGGTCGAAATGGCGGTGCCGTTCAAGACCCTGCGCTACGCGGCCGGCCGCACCGAGTGGGCGATTGACTTCAGCCGGACGATAGTGGCAGCGAACGAAGTCTGCTACTGGAGCGGGCAGGAGCGGAAAGGGTTCCGCGTGTCGAAGATGGGCCGGCTCGCAGGCGTCGCGCCGGGCCGCAGCGGCTTGCGCCTTGAGCTGTACCCGGTCGGGCTCGTGCGGGTCGAGCACGACTCAGCCTTCCGCGCGCGGCCGAGCGGCGGACTGGACATCGCTTGGCTGCCGGCCCCGACCGCGAACCTGCAACTGACCGCGTTTCCGGACTTCGCCCAGATTGAGGCTGACCCGTACCAGGTAAACCTGACAAGGTATGAGCTCTGGCTGTCCGAGCGCCGGCCGTTCTTCACCGAGGCCGCGGAGATGTTCGGCACCGGGTACCAGCCGGTGAAGCTGTTCTATTCGCGGCGCATCGGCCAGGCGTTGCCGGACGGCAGCGCCGTGCCGATAGTCGCCGGCGCCAAGTTCACCGGCCGTTTCAGCCGCACGTCGCTCGGCGCGCTGACCGCATGGACCGGCCGGACGAACTACGACCTCTCTGGCGTTGACACCATCGAGCCGGCAGGCCTGTTCGGTGCCGCCACCGTCCGGCAGCGAGTGTTCAGCAATTCCGAGGTCGGCGCGCTGTATGCGGTCAAGGCCAATGAGGGTTTCCTGAACCAGGGCGCGAAGCTCGACGCCGGCCTGCGGTTTGGCGACTGGCGGAACAACTGGTACGTCGCGGTCAGCCAGTATGACTCGGTGTTCGGATACAGCGCGGGCGGCAAGACGAGCCTTGAGACCCAGACCTGGAACGCAAGCCTCGAGTACAAGCGCATCGCGGACGAGTTCAACATGAACGGCCCGGGCTACACCAGCTTCCGTGGAGAGTACGCCGGACTCTCGGCCGGGCCGAGGCTGTACAACCTCGGGCCGGTGCAGTCCGCATCGCTCTGGCTTGTGGGCCAGGCGCAGCGCGACTGGGACGAGCCGTTCTCATGGTACTCAGGTTTCAACGGCTACTCCTCGTTCACCAACCGGGCGTATGCGAACGTCTGGGCCGGGGCCAAGTACCAGGCCGAGAGGGATGAAAGACTGGGGCTTGACACGACCTATTGGATGACCGATGTCGGACTTCTCGCCAACACCGACTACGCGGCGCCGGTGCAACTCTGGTTTGCCGCCGGGCATACGAGCCTGGCATTCAACTACCGCCGGTTCAAGCTCGCGCCCAACGCCTATGC
>Ga0209609_10001836_pt1 | contig 12287 bp, 3 predicted proteins | sample LakKivw325mmetaG_FD_184136 | JGI IMG/M metagenome (GOLD analysis project Ga0209609, IMG submission 184136) | Anoxic lake water microbial communities from Lake Kivu, Rwanda to study Microbial Dark Matter (Phase II) - Lake Kivu water 325m metaG... | ecosystem: Environmental > Aquatic > Freshwater...
TTCCCCCGGCGCGGCTCGAAGATGCGCTTGCCGGGGCGCTTGCTCTTCTGGAAGTTCTTGGCGCCCACGAAGGTCGCCTCGACCTTCTCCTTGCCGGGGACCTTGTCGAAGCGCTGATAGATGAGTGTCCAGACGCAGTCCTGTTCGGGGTCCACTTCGCACTTGCCCTGGTCGGTGCCGCCGCACGGGCCGTTGAGCTGGCCCTTGGGGCAGCGGGTCACCGGGCAGATGCCGCCGTAGTCGGCGATGACGCACTCGCCGCAGGTGCTGCACCATTCGTGCAGGTTGCCCAGACGCGTGGTGTCGGCGATGAAGAGCGAGTTGAGGCCCGGGTAGACCGGCTTGTCCTTGACGTTCTCGACGGCGGACTGCACACCCGCGCCGCAGGAGAGCACGATGAGGGCGTCGGCGGCCTGCACGGCCTCCTTGTTCTGGCGCAGCAGGCGGCCCACGTCGAGCACCTGGCAGCCGGAGTCGGGGATGACGCTGCCGGTCACGGTCTTGCCGTTCTCCTGCAGGAACTTGGTCATCTCCTCGACCTCGACCTCGCCGCCGGTCTGGCACAGCGTGGCGCAGTCGCCACAGCCTATGATGAAGATGCTGTCATCTTCCTTCATCATCGCGAGGATCTCTTCAGGGGTCTTCTTCTCGGTCGCAGTCATGTTCGTTCTCCAGGTTCTTCAGGGTGGGGCGCAAGGCCCGGGACATGGCCATCGTCCGTGATGGCCGTTCCCCCCGCCGCGCGGCTAGGCCACCGGCCCGATCCCCGCGCCGTCCAGAATCTCCGGCACATACTTGTCAAAGCCCAGCGGCATCATGTGGATGCCCTGGCACAGCGGCTTGAGGTCCGCCACCAGCTTCTGGTGGATCTCGATCATCTTCGGGATGCGCGTCTCCTTGTCCGCCAGTGCCTCGATCATCCAGTCGGGCACCGTGACCCCGGCCACGTTCGCGTTCATGTACTTGCCCATCATCGGGGTCTTGAGGACCACGACGCCCGCCAGAATCGGGATCGGGCAGTCGCCGAGGCGCTCCATGAACTTCGCGAACATGTCCGCGTCGTAGACGGCCTGGGTCTGGCAGAACACCGCGCCCGCGTCAATCTTCTTGCGCAGCTTCATGATCTGCGGCTCAAGCGGCTCGGCCCCCGGGTTGACGACACAGCCGAGCGTGAACACCGGCGGGTCGCCGTCGAGGGCCTCCCCGTCCACCATCTGGTCGGGGTTCTTGCGGTCCGGGTAGCAGGCCGAGTCCTTCCCCTCCATCAAACGCGTGGCGGCCTTGAGGAGCTGCACGGCGTCGTAGTCGAACACCGGCTTGGCCTGCGGGTGGTCGCCGAGGGTGGTGTAGTCGCCGGTCAGGCACAATACCTCAGTGACACCCAACACCGCCGCGGAGAGCAGGTCGCTCTGCAGCGCCAGCCGGTTGCGGTCGCGGCAGACCATCTGCAGCACCGGCGCCAGCCCGGCCTCCTTGAGCTTCAGGCAACCGACCAGGCTGGACGCGCGCATGACCGCGGACTGGATATCGGTGACATTGATGGCATGCACGCGCCCCCGGTAGAACTCGGCCTCCTCGATCATGTGCTCGAGGTGGATGCCCTTGGGCGGAGCCACCTCACCCGTGAGAATGAACTGCTTGCTGTCAATGGCTTCGCGAAGTCCCACTGTTCCGCTCCTATCCAATCCAAGATAGTAACGCGGCACCCTTCGCCATCCTGGGGGCACTCACCTTCCCTCGTGACGAGTTTCACAACGTTTGGGGGATTCCCCGCCGAGGTTTCTGGGGCATAGGTGATACGCCGCCGGGGAAGAATTGCCTTCAGGGCCGACACCAAGACGACAGTGCTACGGGCTTCACCGCCCATAAGGAGGGCTTCGCATGTTGATTGACCCCGTGAACGATCCCACCTGGTCGCATGTGTTTGCCGTCATCGTCATCGTGCTGACCGTCGGCGGGCTGATGCTGGCCGCGACGCTGCCGGCCGGCGCCCAGGAGCTGCCGACGCTGGGGCTCTACGTGACCGGCCCCCGCGAGTTGCTGGTGGACAGCACCGCCGCCCTGCGCATTGTTGTGACCGACCACCAGGCCCGCAAACCGGCGCGGGGGGCGCTGGTGACGGTGCGCCTGACCAGGCCCGACGAGAAGGGCGGGGAGTTGCTGGTCAACAGCCGCGCCGATAGCCAGGGGCTCGTGGACGCGGGCTTCGAGGTCCCGCAGCTTCCGCCGGGACAGTACGACCTCGTCATCCGCGCCCGTTACGGCGCCGCCAGCGAAGAGACCCGCCAGCGCATCGCCCTGCGGGTGGCCGACCAGGTGCTCCTGACCACCGACAAGCCCCTGTACAAGCCCGCGCAGATGATCCACATGCGGGCGCTGGCGTTGCGCCGGCCAAACATGAAGGCCCTGGCCAACGAGCCGTTGACCTTCGAAGTCAGCGACCCGCGCGGCAACAAGGTCTTCAAGCAGGCGACGAAGACCAACGCCTTCGGCGTGGCCTTCGCGGAGTTCCAGCTCGCCGATGAGATCAATCTCGGCGACTACCGCGTGGTGGCGCTCATCGGCGACGAACGCGCCGAGAAGAGCATCACCGTCAAGCGCTATTTGCTGCCGAAGTTCAAGGTTGTCCTGACCCCCGACCAGCCGTACTACCTGCCCGGCCAGACGGCGCAGGGCACCGTGCAGTGCGACTACTTCTTCGGCAAGCCCGTGACCGAGGGCAAGGTCAAGCTGACCATCAAGACCTTCGACGTGGCCTTCAAGGACATCGCGACCCTCACCGGCACGACGGACGCGCAGGGGACGTGGAAGTTCGAGGTGCGCCTCCCGGACCAGTTCGTCGGCCAGCCGCTCGAACAGGGCAAGGCCTTCCTGCAGTTCGAGGCCGAAGTGTTGGACCAGGCGGAGCACACCGAGCGCGCCGTGGTCAGCTCCCGCGTGGCGGCCGCGCCGCTGGAGATCAAGGCCGTGCCGGAGAGCGGCACGCTCGTGCCCGGGGTCGAGAACATCATCTACGTGCTGGTGACGCGCCCGACCGGCGAGCCCGTCAAGGCGAAGGTGAGCTACCGGACGTTGGAGGTCGAGGGCGTGAAGGTGGCCATCGTCTCCAAGGGCGACCTGACCACCGACGACCTGGGAATCGCCGAACTGCATGTCATCCCCGAGCCGATCCCCGGCACCCGCCCCACGATGAGCCACTCGCTCAACGCCCCGCGGATCATGCCCTTTGCCGTCGAGCAGCGGGCCTTCCGCGACATGGGCGATGCGCCGACGCGCATGTGGCCGCTGGTCCTGAATGCGACGGCCGCCGATGGGTCAAAGGCCGACGAGAGGGTCACCGTGCCCGTAGGCGGGGGCACCGCCGAGACCGCCCTGCTCCTGCGCACCGACAAGGTGCTCTCGCGGGTGGGCGACGCCATCGAGGCCACTGCGTACACCAAGGGCATGAAGGGCGCCGTCTACTTCGATGTCATCAAAGACCGCCAGACGATGTTGACGCTGGCGGCGGAGTTGGAGAACGGCCAGGCGCAGGTGCGCGTGCCGCTCTCGCCGGACCTGGGCGGCAGCATCTGGCTGTCCGCCTACCGCATCACGCCCGGCGGGGACATCATCCGCGCCATGCGGCCGCTGTTCATCAACCCGGCCAAGGACCTGACCATCGGCATCAAGCCCGACCGGGACACTTACCGGCCGGGTCCGGACAACATCGCGGCGATCAACTTCAGCGTGACGGACGCGAACGGGCGGCCGGTAGCCGCGGCCCTCGGCGTCAACGTCGTAGACGAGAGCCTCTTCGCCATTCAGGAGATGCAGCCTGGGCTGGAAAAGGTGTACTTCTACCTGGAGCAGGAGCTGGCCAAGCCCCGCTACGAGATCCACGGCGTGGAACTGCCGACGCTCATCGCGATGCGGCCGGACGCCCAGCCGATCCCACTCGAACGCGACGTGCAGAAGCAACAAGCCGCCCGCGTCATGTTCGCCTCGGCCAAGGCCCCCGACGCCCCGATGTTCAGCGAGGACACCTACCGGGCGCACCTCAACGCGGCCAAGGAGAAGTGGCTGCAACTGCTGCAGCCCAAGGCGCGGAAGATCCAGCATGCGATTGTGGACTACAACCGGAAGCACCAGCGGAACCAACTCAAGCCCAAGGACGGGCTGGCCCCGCTCGTGGCGGCCAAGCTGCTGACCAACGACGACCTGACGGACCCGTGGGGCACGCCGTTCGGCGTCAAGCCGTTGCAGCCGGACGCGGACGTGCTGTACGCCGTCGTGTTGTGGTCGTACGGGCCGGACAAGGAGAAGGACACCGCGGACGACCTGTTCCTGTCCACGCAGTGGGACTGGATGCTCTTCGATAGCCTGGATGAGGCGGCGATGGGCGGCGGCGTGTTGCGGGCGATGGCTGGTGCACCCGCCGGCGCCATGCCCGTGCCGATGCTGGCCGCGGCCAACGGTTTCTCCAAGGGCGCGCGGCCGGACACCACCGCAGCCCCCGCCACCGGCGCACCGGCGGCCGAGAAGCCCGTCCGCGTCCGGCAGTTCTTCCCCGAGACACTGCTGGTCGAGCCGGCGCTCATCACCGACCAGAAGGGACAGGCCACCCTCAAGGTCCCCATGGCCGACTCCATCACCTCCTGGCGCATCACCGCGCTGGCCAACACCGTCAACGGGGCCCTCGGCTCCACGACCGGCAACCTGCGCTGCTTCCAGGACTTCTTCATTGACATTGACCTACCCGTGGCGCTGACCCAGGGCGACCGCATCTCCATCCCCGTCGCCGTCTACAACTACCTGCCGCAAGCCCAGAAGGTGCGGCTGGAACTGACGAAGGCAGACTGGTACGAGTTGACCGGCCCGGACCGGCACGAGCTGGAGATCGCGGCCAGCGATGTGGATGTCCGCTACTTCACCATCACGGCCAAGAAGCTCGGCAGCGGGAAGATACTCGTGCACGGCACCGGCAGTCGCATGAGCGACGCCATCGAGCGCGTCGCCGATGTCGCGCCCAACGGCAAGCTGATGGAGGAGAGCAGGAGCGGGCGCCTCGGGGCGGCGGACCCCGTCAGCCAGGAGATCACCATCCCGGCTGGAGCCATCGCCGACGCCAGCAACATCCTCGTGAAGGTCTACCCGGGGATCTTCTCCCAGGTCGTCGAGGGGCTCGACAGCATCCTGCAGATGCCGTGCGGCTGCTTCGAACAGACCTCCTCGGCCACGTACCCCAACGTGCTGGTGCTGGACTACATGAAGTCCATCAACAAGATCACGCCGGAGATCCGCATGAAGGCCGAGGGGTTCATCAACTCCGGCTATCAGCGGCTGGTCTCCTTCGAGGTCAAGGGCGGCGGGTTCTCCTGGTTCGGCGACGCCCCGGCCAACAAGATCCTGACCGCCTTCGGCGTCATGGAGTTCTACGACATGGCCCGCGTGCATGAAGTAGACCCGAACCTGATCGAGCGGACGCAGCAGTGGCTGCTGTCCCAACAGCAGGCGGACGGCTCCTGGAAGCCCGACGAGCAGTACCTGCACCAGGAGGCCTGGAAGCGCATCCAGAACAACCAGTTGCCGCCCACCGCCTACATCACGTGGGGCCTGGCCTACAGTGGCTGCAAGGCCGATGGCGTGAAGAAGGCCGACGCGTGGCTGCGGGCACATGCCGACGAGGCCCAGGACCCGTACGTGCTCGCGATGCTCGCCAGCGCCCTCGTGCAGGGCGACCTGGTGCTCGGCAAGGGCGAGACCACCAGCGTCACCAACAAGGCTCTCGACCGGCTCATTGGCATGGCCAAGCGCGCGCAGGGGCAGATGTGGTGGCAGAGCGAGATGACCGGCATCACCCATAGTAGCGGCGAAGGCGCGGACCTGGAGGCCACCGGCATGGCGGCGCTGGCGCTGATTGCCGGCGGGCGCACCGGCGAGGCCACGGAAGTGCTCAACTACCTCGTCGCCAAGAAGGACCCGCGGGGCACCTGGTACAACACGCAGGCGACGACACTGGCGCTGCGCGCGCTGATGGCCGCGCAGAAGGGCGCCACCGCGCAGGTGGACGCTCAGGTGGCTGTCGAGGTCAACGGCAAGGTGCTCGACACCTTCAAGCTGACCCCCGACAACGCCGACGTGTTGCGGCAGGTGGACGCCCGCAGCGTCGTCAAGCCCGGCAAGAACAGCGTCGCAATCAAGTTTGCCGGCAAGGGCAGCAGCCTGTACCAGATCGTGGGCAAGTGCTACGTCCCGTGGACGCAGATCAAGCCGGGAGCCGGTGAGGCGCTGGACATTGACCTGAAGTACGACCGCACGACGCTCAGCAAGGACGACATGGTCACCGCGGACGTGACGGTCACGAACAAGCTGCCCGCGACCACGAGCATGATCATCGTGGACCTGGGCGTCCCGCCGGGCTTCGAAGTGCAGGCGGAGGACTTCGAGAACCTGATTGAGCAGGGGACGCTGCAGAAGTACACGCTCACGGGGCGGCAGGTGATCTGCTACGTGGAGAAGCTGACGCCGTCGCAGGTGCTGAAGTTCAGCTACCGGCTGCGGGCCAAGTACCCGATCCGCGCGCAGACGCCCAAGAGCCGCGTGTACGAGTACTACAACACGGATCGCAGCGCCGAGGCACGGCCGGTGGATGTGGTGGTGCAGTAGGGGGGCCGTATATGGACCGCGGGCTTTCCAGCCCGCACTGCCGTTAGTCGTACGGCAATGCGGGCTGGAAGCCCGCGGTCCCAGGAACGGCTGCCGGCTGGGCTTCGGCAGGCTCAGCCTCCCGAGCAGCCGGCGCTCCTGCGGCCTACTTCCCTCTCAGCTTCTTCAGCGTCGCGTTCACATCCCCCGCGGCCTTCTTCAGCCCCGCCTGCACGCTCGTCTTCCCCACCCAGATCAGGTCGAGCTGGTTCTGGATGAGGTCCTTGACCTGCGACCACTCCGGGATGTTCTCGGGCTGCCTGGCGTATTCCAGGGAGTCTACGAACACCTTGCGGTTGTGGTCGGTCTGCGCCTGCGAATACGCGCCCTTCAGGACCGAGATCCGCGAGGGCATCTTCTCGAGCCGATCCGCCATCATCGTCTGCGCCTCGGGTGACAGCAGGTAGCTGAATAGCGCCCACGCCTCGTCGGGATGCTTGGTGCCCGACCAGATAGCGTAGTTCTCGGTGCCCAGCAGCGTGGCTTTCTGCTTCTTCTCCGGCAGCGGCGCGACATCCCACTGCAGGTCCTTGGTCTCGCGCAGGAGTTGAATGTCCCACGGCCCCGTCATGTACATGGCGATGTGGCCCTGCACGAAGGCGTTGAGCGCCGCGTTCTGTTCCGCGTTGTCCGAGGCCGCCGCGACCTTGTGCTTGTGGCGCAGGTCGTAGACGAACTGCACCGCCTCGACGGCGGCCGGGCTGTCGAGTACGCACTTGCTGCGGTCCGCGTTCATCAGCGAGGCGCCATTCTGCCACAGCCACGGGTACATGCGCGCGCCCCAGAAGTCAATCACGCAGCCCCACTGATCCGGCTTCCCGTCGCGGTTGGTGTCTTTGGTGAGGGCCTTGGCGGCCTTCAGGTAGTCGTCCCACGTCCACGACGCGCCGCTGCCGGGGTAGGGCTGCTGGGCTGCGTCGAAGAGGGTCTTGTTGTAGAAGAGCGAGTAGACGGAGGTGTACCGCGGCAGGGAGTAGAGCTTGCCCTCCCAGCGGCAGATGTCCAGGATCGCGGGGCTGAAGTCGGCCTCGTCGCCGCTTTGCTTGACGCGGTCGGACAGGTCCAGTAGCGCGCCCTTGGAGGCCATCGGGATGAAGAAGGCGCCGTGGATGGCCATGACATCCGGGCCGGCCTGCCCCGAGATCATCGTCTGCAGCTTGGTCATGGCCTGCTGGCTGCCGCCCGGGGCGTTCTGCAGCTCGACCTTGATGTTGGGGTGGGCCTGCTCGAACTTCTTGATAAGTTCGAGGTTGACGGCTTCTTCATCCGGCGGGGTGTAGGTGAAGAGCACGAGCTTGGTGCCCGCCGCGCCGGTGGCAGGGCCGGCCGGGCCCGTAGCGGACGGCTGGGCGGGTGGCTCCACGCGCGTGCAGCCGTAGAGGGTGACAACAAGCAGCGGCAGAGCCAGCAGTAGCCACAGACGAGACATAAGAGACCCTCCTTGCGCGTAGGCCCGCCGGTCCTCCGGCGGGCAATTGTGCGCCGGAGGACCGGCGCACCTACGCGGTTTTCGATCAATATGCAAACCCGGCCACCATACCCTTGGATGTGGTGATGACAACCTGCGACTTGCCCTCGGCCGTCAGACCCATGATCTCGTTGGGTGTGCCGTCCACATGGCCGCGCAAGATGGTCTTGCCCTGGGCGTCAAGCTGCAGTACGTCGCCGTTCTGCAGGCCGACGACAATGGCCGGCGCGCCCTTGACCTTGACAGCCTTGAGCACCGTCGCCGCGACCGGCAGGCGCACCGACCAGAGCTTCTGCAGGTGACTGTCGAGCACGACCAGCAGTCCGGCCGAAGTCGCCGCGATGACCTCCTGCTTGCCGTCCCCATTGAGGTCCATGACATCCAGGTCGCGCAGGTTGCGGGTCGGGATGGGGTCGCCGGGCCCGAACTGGGCGTTGTACAGGGCGCCGCCGTCCTCGTTCCACACAGTGATCCGGTTCCAGATGCCGTTGATCTCCGAGACGGCTTCCTTCTTCCCATCGCCGTCGAGGTCGGCGATGAACAGGTGGTCGCGGCTCATGTTCGCCCAGCCGCCGACGTACGTGTGCCCGCCCGGCACACCGTGGAATGAGTAGTGCAGGTCCATCTGCTTGTTGTTGAGCACGTAGACGGCGTGTGACTCGGTGGGCTCCTTGGCGAAGAGCAGGTCAATGCTGCCGTCGTCGCGGGGGTTGAGCCAGAAGTGGCTGCCCGCGCCCCAGAAGGCCGCCATGCGCTTCACGAGTTGCCCGTGGTCGTCCAGGATCTCCAGCGTGCAGGCGCTGCCGATGAAGCACTGCTCCTGGCCGTCGAGGAACTCGCCGCTGCCGATGCCGTAGATGCCCGGGTGCGCGCCCTTGAACCAGTACTGCTTGGCGGCCTCCAGAACGGCCGGGTGCATCTCGGACACGAAGGTCCACTTCCGCTGGCCCTGCTCGTCGAAGGCGATGAGCTTCTCATCCACGCAGCCGGCCAGCAGCAGCTTGGGCTTGCCCCACCAGTGCAGGTTGCGGATGTTGCCGTCGGTCTCCATCCGGCGCACGGGCTGGCCGGCGGGGGTGAGGACGTGGATCACCTTGTCCGTGGCGAGGGCCATGAGCGGGCCCTGCGCGGTGTTCATCTGCACGATCGAGGAGACCTTGGTGCGGACGTTGGTGCCGACGTTGGCGCCAACATCGGCCTGCATGGCCGGTTGCCATGGGGCGCCCTCGGCGGCCACGGGGCGGTTGGCCTGCTCCAGCGCCGCGGCGCGCAGCTTCTGCCCCTGCTCGACGAGGGCCGGAAGCTGCGCCGTCAGCGGCTTCCAGGCGGGTGTGGACGGCGTGGCCTGCGTCAGTTCGTGCCGGCCGGCCGACAGCGCGAACACCGTCAGCCCCTCGGCCCCCGCCTCGCCCTTGAGCGCCTTGCCGTCACAGGTGACGGTCGGGCTCTGCAAGGCCAGGCTCAGCTTCACCTCCGTGGCGCTGTCCACGGTCAACCTACCGGCCTCGTAGTCCCAGTCCACAGTGACCGGCTGGTCGGCCTGCAGCAGCAGGTCCTTGAGCCCGGCGGAAGTCAGGTTATGGCCGCTGAGATGATCAGCCGCCAGGATAGCCAGATCGCCCTGGGTCTTCTCGTACTCGCCGACGCTGGCGACGGCCGGGGTGGGCAGGTTGAGCGCGGCGGCGTTCGGCGCGACCTGCAGACAGGCCAGCGGCGGCTGCCCCTCGGCGCTCTGGGCGATGAGGTAGAAGGCGATGCGGTGCTCGCCCTTCTTCACGGGGGCCTGCCAGTTCATCGTCGTGGTGCCGCCGCCGGTGGTCTCCTGTACGTCCGACGGGCGCAGCTCGAAGTACGAGGCCGTGCCGGCGTTGACGGCCTGCGGCGTCTTGAGGCTCAGGCCGCGCAGGCCGAGGTTCATCAGTTCCACGCCGGGATGCGGGCCGACGACCTCCACGCGCAGCACGTGCTTGCCGGCCTTCAGCGCGACTTGCCCCAGCGGGGCCTGGCTCTCGGACACGCCGTCCGCCCAGTTGTCGAAGTCCTTGCCGATCGGCTTGCCGTCCAGAGTGAAGCGGGCGATGCCGCGGTCGTTGTAGCTGAGCATGTCGGCGAACAACTCACCGCTGACATCATTGCCCACGTTGAAGGGCATCTCCAGCCACTCGCCCGGGGCGCGGCCGCGCAGGAGCGTCGTGCCAAGGCTGTCCAGCAGGGCGATCTTGTCGGGCGTGGGCGGATGGGTGGTGCACTTGGCCTCCGGCGCGCGCCACAGCACCCAGCCGGGGAGATTCACCGCCGTGCCGGGGGCCTGCACGCGCACCGCCTGCTCCTTGGCGTTCCATGCCCCGGAGACAACCTGCCACAGCGTCGAGACCTTCATGTTCTGGCTGTCTTCGCGGAACGTCAGATCGTCCACGAACAGGCCATACTTGCCGGTGCGGTGGGCAATGGTCCGGCGCCACGCGCAGTACGGCATAGTGGGCACCTGCCCGACCGCCATGGCCGTCGCGCCGAGCACGTCGCGATACAGCAGTTGTCCGTCCATCGGCACGATGGGCTCGACCATGCCGTCGGCGCTGGTCAGCACCTGATTCATGTAGCCCTGCAGCAGTGTCCGGCCGTTGAGGCGGTATTCGAGCACGTCGTAGGTGTGGTAGGGGTTGCGCGAGGCGCCGTTGTAGCCGTCGAGAAGGATGTAGTCGCCACCGGCGTCCGGGGCGCTGCGGAAGCTGCCGTTGAGGAACGACTCGCTGAGCTTGAAACCCGTGCCGCGGCCCTGCCACATCGGCTTGGGCATCTGGTTGATGGTCCACTGGCCGACGAGGTCGAGGGGAAGCTGGGGCACGATGCCGCTGTCGGGCCAGAACGACTGCCCCAGGCGGAAGATGTCGGTGTCCAGCCCGGTGCGTTCGCGGTAGGTGATCCAGCGGCCGTCGCCGGTCAGATAGGCGGCCTTGTTGAGGAAGTCCAGGGCGGCGGAGTTGAGGTTCTGGTCCGGGATGCGGCCCGAAATGAGCAGTTCCTGCCCGCGCAGGAGCTGCTGGAGGACGCCGTTCTCCAGCGGCTTGCGGTCGCCGCTGAGGCACATGTAGGTGAGAATCGGCGCCATGCCGGTGTTATACCAGAAGAGGTTGTCGGCCTCGCCGTGGAGCCAGGCGTGCTCATGCAGCGAGTGGAAGGCCATCTGGCCCGCCCGTTCGGCATGGGCCCACAGCGGGCTGGGGTAGTGCTTGTTGAAATACCGGCCCAGCGTGTAGAGCGACAGCGCCGACCATTGCCCGTGGCGTGAGCTGACCGCGCTCGGGACACCGTTGAGGTTGTAGGTGCCCTTGTCCTGGGGGTGGTTCAGCCGCCGCGCGAAAGCGTTCATCACCTTCAGGCGCTCGGCGTCGGTGAACGCCGGGCTCTCCTCGATCAGGTCCCAGAACAGGATCAGCATCATCGCGTTGTAGTGGTACGGCCCCGCCAGCGGATCGTGCTTGTTCTCGATCCGCTCCTCATCAATCTCCGAGATCTCCTTCATGGCCTGGGCATCGGGGAAGCACAGGCGGATGACCTCGCGGGCCTGGAACGGGTCGCCGGTCATGTAGTACATCGCCATGCGCTTGCTGATGCTGCACCAGCCGAAGTACCCCACCGAGCCGTAGCCCTTCGAGGCTTCCCACGTGTCGTAGCCGTTCTTCAGGTCCGGGCCGGTGGGTGGCTTGAGGCCCTTCCCCAGCTTCGTCTCCATGAGCCAGCCGAGGCTGAGGCTCTGGCCGGCAGGCTTGGCGGCCTTGATGAGCCCGGCCATGGCCTTCACGCCTTCGGCCAGGCCGACGTCATCGCTCGCGCCCACGAGGATGGCGCTGAAGCCGTTGCCGTAGGGGTCGTGCAGGGAGCGGATGGAGTAGCCCTCGGCGCCGGGGTACTTCAGATCCATGAGGCTGTAGTAGTTGTCGTACAGGGCGTTGGAGGTCTTGCTGGTGGAGCGATTGCCCAGCACGATCAGGTTGCCGACCAGCGGCACGGCGGCTCCGGCGTCGGTGTCCTTGATGATGGGCACGGCCACGCCGGTCTGCGCCTTGATGGCGGCGGCCAGGGCCTGGGCCGCGTCCTGGTAGGGCTTGGCGCCGTTGGTGACGATGCTGATCGC
>Ga0209609_10001840_pt1 | contig 12281 bp, 10 predicted proteins | sample LakKivw325mmetaG_FD_184136 | JGI IMG/M metagenome (GOLD analysis project Ga0209609, IMG submission 184136) | Anoxic lake water microbial communities from Lake Kivu, Rwanda to study Microbial Dark Matter (Phase II) - Lake Kivu water 325m metaG... | ecosystem: Environmental > Aquatic > Freshwater...
CCCCCTCAGGTGGCGAAGCGCCGTGGGAGCGCATTCCGCTTCGCGACCAAAGCGTGGCTATGACGCTTGCTTCGAGGCTTGCCGACAGCCTACGGCAACGGCGGTCGCGAAGCGGAATTCGCTCCCACCGCCTCCGCAGCCGGCGTGGGACTCCGGCAGGGCCTGAGCGACAGGCGCTGGAGAGCGCGCACACCCGCGCCCCATCACTTCACCAGGTTCGCCTTGCTGCGGGTGTACTGGAGCTGCGCCTCGGGCCCGGCGCAGGCGTCCGCGATGCACTGGCGGGCGATGGCGATGTCCTCCTTCGCCTCCTCCACCGACAGCAGCCCGATGGCGACGGTGTCAATGGGCTTGATGTTGCTGTACACGTAGCCGAAGCCCGTGGGGGGCATGATGCGTCCGGCCCCCAGAGGCTTGATGCTCACCACAGGCTTAGGCGTCCCCCGGATGATGCTGCGCTCCCAGTCCGTCTCCAGGGCGCACAGGAACCCGATGGAGTTGAAGATCTGCACGTAGCCCGCCACGTCGTAGCCGGCGTGGTCCGAGACGATGACGGTCTCGGGGCGGTGCGTGCTCCAGCCGGGGATCATCCCCCGCTGGCGGATGTAGCCCTGGCCCCCGGCGGTGCACTCCTGGCCGGACTGGGGGACATGGGCCGTGGTGGGGGTATCTACCGTTCAAGAGACAGTGGCACCACGTGGCTCCTCTCCAGCGATGGGCTGACCGACTTGCTGGTGCAGGAGGTGGTCTGGGCCACCGACGCCACAGCCTTCGCCCGCACGCAGAAGCGGGGCCTCTTCCGCTCGCAAGATGGAGGGCAGAGCTGGGAGCCCCTGGGAGCAGGGTACGCTGCGGAGGGAGAAGCCCAGGCAAACGCCCTGGCCGTCTCGCCGGATTTTGCTCGTGACCATACCCTCTTCCTGGCCCGCAGCGGCGGCGAGAGCGCACTGCTGCGATCAACCGACGGTGGGGAGAAGTGGGCCCCAGTGCTTCCCGGCTACGTGGAGCAGATCTTTATCTCCCCTGACTTCGCTCAGGACCGGACCCTCTTCGCCCTGCTGAGCGGAGGAGGGCTCATGCGCTCCACCGACGGAGGGGAGGAGTGGAAGGCGGCCAATGTCGGGCTGTGGCCCGATCCAAACCTGGCGCTACACGATCTCGGCTTCGCCCCCAATGGCCTGCTCTACGCGCTCTTCACTCCCCTCGGACTGGAGGGAGGAAGCGAGCTTTATTGCTCCACCGACGGCGGCGACTACTGGCAGCGGCTAGCCGGTGGGCTGGAGCAGGAGTCAGCCCTGAGCACTTTGGCTCTGGCGGCTGAGGGGACACTGCTTCTGGGCACTCGCCAGGGGCGGGTCCTGAGCGTGAATCCCGAGGCGTTGAGCTGGCAGGCCGCTGCAGCCGAAATTGGGACAGCCCAGATCACAGCCCTGGCCTTCTCCCCCGCCTTCGCGCAGGACCGCGTCCTCTTCGCCGCCGGGCCAACGGCCGGCGTGTTCCGCTCCGACGACGGGGGACAGGCATGGCAGGAGTTGGGCTTCCCCACCCGGACCAGCCCGGGCGAGGAAGTGTTTCTGACTCTCTCGCTCAATTATCCGCAGGATGGTATAATTTTCGTGGCCAGCCCCGCCGGAGTGTACCGCTCCCAAGACCGGGGCACGACGTGGGAGGAGCTCACCGAAGGGCTTGGCCCTCTCTTCCCTGCTGCCGCCCTGGCCCTGTCGCCGGACTTCGCCCGCGACTCCACGCTCTTCCTCGGCGGCGACCTCCGCCAGCCCCAGGTTTTCGTCTCCCACAACGGGGGTGACACATGGCAGCAGGCCAGCCGAGGGTTGCCCCCCACCAGCTCGGGGATTGTAGCCCTGGCCTGCTCACCCTACTTCGCTGATGATCGAACCGTTTACGCCTGGGGGCAGTACGATGGACTGTACCGCTCTGCTGATGGCGGCCGCTTCTGGATGCAGATCTTCGCCGCGCCCGAGGGGTTTCTCCAATCGCTGGCCGTGGCCCCGGATGGGACCCTCTTTGTGGGCACACTCTATGGGGGCCTCTACCGCTCTGCCGACCGGGGCCTCAACTGGCAGTCACTGGCCGAGGGACTGCCTCCCGAGGCCAAGGATGTGACCTGGGTGAAAGCCATCGCCCTTTCACCCGACTTCGCGACAGATCAGACGCTATTCGTCGGCCTGGATCAGGGCATCTATCGCTCCACCAATGGAGGGGAAAGCTGGCAGGTGGCCTGGGAGGGGGTTCCGGCCGATAGTGATGGGACGCCGCCTTCGATCCTGGCTTTAGCCCTCTCACCGAACTTTGGGCAAGATCAGACGCTGATCGCCGCCACGGTGGAGCATGGGTTGTACCAATCATCGGATGGGGGCATGCATTGGGCAGCCGTCGGTGCTGCGGAGAAGTAGAAACGTGTCCCAATGTAAGCCCCGCACCAAAGTTCTATGGATTAAAGAGCAATACCTTCAGCAGATCCTGGGAGGCCGGAAGACCGTTGAGATCCGCGTGAGCTACCCAAACATTCAGCAGCTGAAACCCGGCGACATCCTGTTGCTGAATGAAAAGCACCGGGTTGTGATCCGCCGCATCGGACGCTACGCCTCTTTTGCAGAGTTGGTGGCCCACGAGGATCCATCGGCTATTGCGCCGGGTCTCAGGGCCGAGGAGCTGCTGGAAGCCTGCCGGGCCATCTATCCCCCAGAGAAGGAAGCACTGGGGGCCGTGGCGCTGGAGATCAACCTGTTGGGTTCGCCCGGTGAGTAGATGTCCGTGATGTAGCTCCCCTGCTGCCCGCTGGAGCACCTGGGCTTGACAGGTGCCGGAGATGTGGTTCCAATCTGGCTGACAGTCCCGTCAAACGAACGAAAAGGGACCCACGGAAAGGATTTGTGGGAGATAGGTATTATGGAGAGAAAATGCCGCTGCCCTGGCAGAGGAAACTATACCCGCCCTCGTCTTTCCCGCCGGGAGTTCCTGCGGCGGGCGGGGTTGATGGGGATGGGACTAGCAGGAGCCACGGCTGCGACGGGCTGCGGACGGCTGCCCCTGCCCATCGAGCTCTTCGGCCAGCGGTTCGGTGTGGAGAAGCACCAGGGGCTGGAGTACCGAGCCTTCGGAAAAACGGGTGAAAAGGTGGCCGTGCTGGGCCTGGGCGGCTACCACTTCCTCGAGATATCCCAGCAGGAGGTGACCGAGATCGTCCACCGCTACCTGGAGATGGGCGGCAACTATGTAGAGACAGCCTACGCCTACGGCTCCGGCAACTCGGAGCGCAAGATCGGTGAGGCGCTGAAGGGCCGCCGAGAGGAGGTCTTTCTGGCCACCAAGGTGGCCAATCGGGACAAAGAGGGCGCCGCACGGCTCCTAGAGCGATCGCTGGACAACCTCCGGACCGACCATGTGGACCTGCTCTTCATGCACGCCGTGCAGGAGTTCTACGAGCTGGAGGCCATCCTGAGCGAGAGGGGGGCCCTGCAGGCCGCTGAGGAGGCCCGTGAGGCGGGCAAGGTGCGCTTCATCGGCATCTCCGGCCACGGCTGGGCCGATGTGCTCATTGAGGCCCTCCAGCGCTACCCCTTCGACGCGGTCATGCACACCTTCAACTACCTGGATCGCTTCAACTACTCCTCCAGTGAGAGGGAACTGCTGCCCCTGGCGGCGGAGAAGGGGGTGGCCGTGGTGGGCATGAAGCCGGTGGGCGATGGGTACCTGTACCGCTCGCCCGAGCCCGCCTTCCGATACGCCTTCACCCTACCCTGTGCTACCATGGTCTCCGGCATGAACCAGATGGAGTATCTGGAGGCAGACATGGCCGTGGCCAAAGCCTTCAAGCCCATGAGCAAGAAGGAAATGGAGCAGCTTTTCACCGAGGCGGTGGAGCTGGGGGACTACGTCTGCCGCCAGTGCTACAAGTGCCTGCCCAACCCCAGGGATGTGCCCATCCCCCAGATATTCCAACTGGAGGGAATGTTTGATCGGCAGATGGAGGATGGCCGCCCGCATGAGCCAGAGGACCAGCTCCTGCGTTCTCGGCTGAAGGGCTGGTTCCACACGGAGCAGGTGGCCCGGCAGCGGTACCGCGAACTGGAGGTGAACCCCGACGACTTCGATTCTTGCGCCGAGGTAGAGGCCAACTGCCCTTACGGGATCGAGATTGTGCGCAAGCTGAAGCTCGCCCACGCCAAGCTGGGATAAACGACCGCAGACAGCCGACCGCCGCCAGCCAATAAATCGGCGGTTCGCGGTCGGTGGTCGGCGGTCTGATTTGTACCTCTTCCAGGCTTGTGCTATAATCATAAGGCGCGGCGTAAAGGTGTGCGTTTCATGGTATGGTAACCTGGAGAGGAAATTGAGATGATCGAGGTCATTGTGGATAGCGTTCGCATGAACCTGGTCTCACCCCATCGCGCAGTGATCCTGAAAGACCGGCAGGGGGAGCGATATCTCCCCATCTGGATTGGCCCTGCCGAGGCGGACGCTATCACCATTCGCCTCCAGGGCATCAAGGTGCCTCGTCCCCTCACCCATGATCTTCTCAAGGACTTCATCGTCAAACTGGGTGCGCAAGTCTCCCACGTTGTGGTCAACGAACTGCACGATGACACCTTCTTCGCTCGTATCATGGTGGAGGCCAATGGAGGTCAACTGGAGATTGACTCGCGCCCCAGCGATGCCATTGCTCTGGCTGTGCGGCTAGAGGTGCCCATCTACGTCAGCGAAGAGGTGATGGAGCAGGCAGGCATCGTCCCCGAGCGGGAAGACCTGCTGGAGACAGAGGAGAAGCTGTCTGTGTTCCGAGACTTCGTGGACACGCTGGACTTGGAAGACCTGGGGGGAGAATAGCGCTTGGCGTATTGAGCGCTAAACGATAATTGACCATGGCTGAGCCCCAAAGAATGGCACCGCATAGCATTGAGGCTGAGGAAGCGGTCCTGGGCTCCCTCCTCATCGACCCGGACGCAATCCTCCGGGTCGCTTCGTTCCTGAGGGCCGAGGATCTCTACCGCGAGAAGAACGGCTGGATCTACCAGGCCATCCTTGACCTCCACGAGCGGAGGGAACCGGCCGACTTCGTGACCCTGTGCGAGGAGCTGGAGCGCAAGGGTCAACTGGAGGAGGTCGGTGGCCCGGCGGAGATCACTCGCCTCATCAATGCCGTTCCCACGGCCATCCACATCGAGTACTACGGGCGCATCGTGGAGCGCTTGAGCATCCGCCGCCGACTCATCTCCGCCGCCGGGCAGATCGCCGCCCTGGCTTACAAGGAGGCCGAGGAAGTGGATGAGGTGGTGGACCAGGCGGAGCAGGTCCTCTTCGGCGTCTCCGAACGGCGGCTGACCCGCGATCTGGTGCCCATTGACCGCGTCATCCGCGAGTACTATGACCGCATCGAGTACCTCTATCAACATCGCGGCGAGCCTATTGGCGTTCTCACCGGCTTCATTGACCTGGACAGGCTGCTAGGAGGGATGCAGCGCTCCGATCTGCTGATCGTCGCCGGCCGTCCGGGGATGGGCAAGACGGCGCTGCTGCTCACGATGGCACGCACGGCGGCCAAGAAGTTTAACCAGCGGGTGGCCCTCTTCAGCCTGGAGATGGCGCGTGAGCAGGTGGTGCAGCGGCTGGTCTCGGCCGAGACGGGCATTGACTCCCGGCGGCTGCGGCTGGGGGAGCTAGAGGAGGATGAGTGGCCCCTCTTTGTGCAGGCCACCGGCATGCTGGCTGAGCTGCCCATCTTCATTGATGACACCCCTTCCATCTCGGCTCTGCAGTTGCGGACCAAGGCCCGGCGGCTTCATGCCGAATACGGCCTGGACTTAGTGGTTGTGGACTATTTGCAGTTGATGCGGGGGGACTTTCGGGCCGAGAACCGGGTGCAGGAGATTTCCTCCATTTCCCGGGCTCTGAAGGGATTAGCCCGCGAGCTGAATGTGCCTGTACTGGCCGCCTCCCAACTCTCCCGCGCGGTGGAGAGTCGGCAGGACAAACATCCTATTCTCTCGGACTTGCGTGAGTCCGGCTGCCTTACTGGCGATACCCGGGTGTACATGCCTGACACGGGGCATTATGTCCCCATCCGGGAAGTGGCAGGGCATGCTGGCTTTCAGGTGCTGGGCCTGAACACTGAAACCTGGAAGTTGGAGCGGTGCGAAGTTGAGCGCGCCTTCGCGACAGGGGTAAAGGAAGTACACCGTCTGACCACCCGGCTGGGGCGCGCGGTTCGAGCAACCTCAAACCACAAGTTCCTCACCATCCACGGCTGGAAGCGTCTCGATGAGCTGCGTGCAGGTGAGCGCATTGCTCTGCCTTGGAGGGATAATCTCGCCCGCTTGGCAGCAAGCGATGTCTATTGGGATGAGATAATCTCCATCGAAAGTGATGGCACTGAGGAAGTCTATGACCTCACAGTGGCCGGCCTACACAATTTCGTCGCCAGCGATATCATACTCCACAATAGTATCGAACAAGACTCGGACGTCGTGATGTTCATCTACCGCGACGAGATGTACAATCCGGACAGCGAGTTCTCCAACCTGGCCGACGTCAGCGTGGCCAAACACCGCAACGGCCCCACCGGCAGAGTACAACTCTACTTCCATGATCGGCTGGCCACCTTCTCCGACGCCGAGACCCGTATCGAGCCCCTGGAGTACTGAACAGGAGTCACCAATGGGGATGCTGACGCCTATTATGCATTGGGATGAGGATAAGCAGCCCAAACTAGAAGAGGTGCTGGACCGGGTGATCTGCGCCGACTGCCTGGAGGTTATGAAAGCCCTTCCCGAGGAGAGCATTCATCTGGCCATCACCTCACCTCCATACAACGTGGGCGTGAACTACGATGTTCACCATGACAGCATGGCCTATAAGAGATATTTGGACTGGCTGAATGAGGTGTGGAAAGAGCTGATGAGAATCCTGGTCGAAGGCGGAAGATTTGCCTTGAACATCGCTCCGACCAGCATTAAAGATTTCCGGCCGGTGCACATGGACCTGGTGAACCAACTCCGAGAGCTGGGGATGATTTTCAGGACGGAGATACTCTGGTATAAGCAGAGCATGACGGCCCGACGAACGGCCTGGGGTAGCTGGTGCAGTCCTTCCAATCCTCACATCATACCTTCTTGGGAATATGTGTACATTTTCTCCAAAGGGAGCTGGAACTTGGAAGGGGATGCAGACAACATAGACATCACGGCCGAGGAATTCAAGAGATTCTCCGACGGATTCTGGCACATTCCCGCCGAGAGCCAGAGGAGAGGCCATCCCGCTCCCTTTCCAGAGGAATTAATATACCGGCTGATAAAATACTACAGCTATCAGTCCAATGTGGTATTGGATATGTTCGGGGGCACGGGCACTGTGGCCGTCGTGGCTCACAAAACTCAGAGGAGGTTTATCCATATTGACATATCGGAGCAGTATTGCAAAGTAGCCGCTAAGCGATTAGATGCTCTAAAACTCGCCGAAGCGCAGTTGAAGCTTTTCGAGAAGAAGGTTGACTATGAGGCGGAGGGAAGAGGCTAGTGTGACCATGCCTTCCCTTGATGATAGCACAGCTCAGAGCCGACGGACTCTGTATGGCAGAGCCTTCGAAACAACGGTAGGCATGATACTGAACAGGCTTTTGAATCCTCAGGGCCTATTCATTATCAAAGGGACAGCCCAGGCCCTTTCCACTCTGATTGATGACCCTAACATCGTTCAAGGGATCGTTGACTATAACAAAGTGCCAGTTAAAAGGCCGTGCGATCAGACGCAACTTCAGGATTACCCAGATACCGATCTATTTGTGCTTTACAGAGACGATGATAGTTGGAGAGTTTTGAGCATCATCAGTTGCAAGGTGTCCTTTCATGGGAGGCATACAGAAACTTGCTTTTGGGGATTAATCGTCAGGCTCAGTTCTTACATCAAATACGTTCTCGTCACAGAAGACAAGGATATTTATACAACATTCAGAAGCGAGCTGGGGTCCTCTTGCCAACAGCCAACTGCCCCCAGAAGGCTTTTGGAGAGCTTTATGGATAGGATTTATCTGCTCAAAGCGTATGGAGGACCTGATGACGAGAGGATTCTAGACGACATTGAGGCATTTCGCTCGTTATTTCCAGATGAATTGCCCTTACACCCACCGGATGTGATCAGAACCAGGCCGGTCTTTGACGATCCAACCATCCCGGGCCACACCCAATACTGTCGTGGAGTTAGGCCCTTCGACGATTTAATATTCGACCTGGCTCGGTGGAAGAGGGAAGGCTAATGGATGCGTTTGATGCAGAAGAAATAGAAACCTTCGCCGGTTTCCCCGCCGGCCGGCTCAGCTACACCCCTCTGCCCGACCTCTTCTTCAGCGAGCTCCTGCCCGCCATGGATGACCTGGCCGAGCTGAAGGTGTTGCTCCACTGCTTCTGGCGCATCCACAAGCAGCGGGGGCCGCTCCGCTACGTGACGCGGAGTACGCTGATCACCGATACGAGCCTGCAGCGCAGCCTGGCCAAGGATGAGGCTTCCTTTGAGGAGGAATTGGACCGCGCGCTGGCTCAGGCTGTGGGCCGAGGGACGCTGCTGGCCGTCACCGTAAGCCAGGATGGGGCTCCTGAGACCTGCTACTTCCTGAACACGGAAGAGGGGCGACGGGCCGTCGCCCGCGTCCAACGAGGGGAGACGGAACTAACCGTCATTGCACCGGAGGGCGGTGCCCCCGCCGAGACACGCCCCAACATCTTCGTGCTGTACGAGCAGACCATCGGGCTCTTGCAGCCCATCATCGCCGACGAGCTCCGGGACGCGGAGCAGACCTATCCAGCAGAGTGGATCGAGGAGGCCTTTCGCACGGCTGCGGAGCGAAATGTGCGGAACTGGCGCTACGTGCGGGCCATCCTCCAGCGATGGGCCGCCCAGGGGAAAGATAATGGAGAGGGTAGAAGAGATTCTGAAAAAGATCGGCGCCGCTACATCCGAGGCCCCTACGCCGACTACATTGAGCACTGAAGGCCGTGAGGAAGAGGTATGCCCCCTGTGCCAGGGCAAGGGCTACCTGCGCCATGACGTACCCCTGGATCACCCCGATTTCGGCCGCCTCTTCCCCTGCCAGTGCCGGCTGGCCCAGATCGAGGCGCAACGTTTCGCCGCCCTGCGCGATCTGGGAAACCTCAGCCATCTGGCGCGGATGACCTTTGATACCTTTGTGCCCGAGGGACGAGGTCTGCTGCCGCAGAAACGGGAAAACCTGAAGATGGCCTGTCAACGGGTGCGTCGCTTTGCCGAGAACCCGCAGGGGTGGCTGGTGATCAAGGGGGGCTACGGGTGCGGCAAGACCCATCTGGCGGCGGCCATCGCCAACTATCGGATCAGCCAGGGCCAGCCCGCGCTTTTCGTCGTGGTGCCCGACCTGCTGGACCATCTCCGCTCCACCTGGAGCCCGGCCAATCCCGTCTCCTTCGACGAGCGCTTCGAGGAGGTGCGCACCGCCCCCCTCCTCATCCTCGACGACCTGGGCACCCAGAGCTCAACCCCCTGGGCGCAGGAGAAGCTCTTCCAGATCTTCAACTACCGCTACAACGCCCGGCTGCCCACCGTCATCACCACCAACCACGAACTGGAGGAGATTGACCTCCGCCTGCGCTCCCGCCTGGTGGATCCCGATCTGGCCGAAATCGTGCACATTCAGGCCCACGACTTCCGGGCCACCGGGACCGGAGAGATATCCAGCCTCTCCCTGCACAGTGACCAGACCTTCGAGTCCTTTGACTTGCGCACCTACGAGCTGCCAAGAGAGGAGGGGGAGAACCTGAGGCGCGCCTTTCAGATCGCTCGCCAGTACGCGGAGAACCCGGAGGGATGGCTGATGTTCACCGGCCCCTACGGCTGTGGCAAGACCCATCTGGCAGCGGCCATCGCCAACTATCGGGTGGCGCAGGGCTATCCGGCCCTCTTCGTGGTGGTGCCCGATCTGCTGGACCACCTGCGGGCCACCTTCAACCCCCAGAGTCCCATTTCCTACGACAAGCGTTTCGAGGAGGTGCGCACCGCTGCCTTGCTGATCTTAGATGACCTGGGTACCCAAAGCGCCACTCCCTGGGCCAAGGAGAAGCTCTTTCAGATCTTCAACTACCGCTACAATGCCCGACTGCCCACCGTCATCACCACCGCCGATGAGATCGAGGAGATTGACCCTCGCCTGCGAGCCCGCATCCTCGACCTCTCGCGTTGCACGCTATTTGCCATCATCGCCCCAGCCTATCAGGGCGGGGGCGGCCAGCAGCGGCGCGGCCGCCGACAGAAGGCTCCTTCTGCAACTCGATCACCATGATGCCGCAAAACTCCCCACGTAGGGTGGGGAGTTTTTGTGTAACGGCTATCTATGGCCGAAGTGTGGGCGCGAGCCCGCCAAATAAGTGTCGCCGATGAGAGAAATCAACTACTGGATTCCGGGGGAGATGATACCTCCCGAAGGGCCACTGGCCCGCTATGGAGAGCCGACGCCACGGGGCATGGTCGAAACCTATGTCCGGACTTACACCTCGCCAGGCGATCTGATCCTGCTCCCCTTCTGCAAGAGCGCGCCTCTGATCCGGGAGATCCAGGCCACAGGCCGGCGCGTCTTAGCCCTCGATTTCAACCCTGTGGAGGTGCTCTCCCTGCGCATCGCCCTCGCCCCCCCGCCTAGGGAGGAGCTGCTCGCCGCTTTCACCCGGCTGGGCGACGCGCCCAAGGCGGGTGAACCGCTGCGCCAGCACCTGGAGGGGCTCTACACCACCCCCTGCCCCCACTGCCGGCGCCCGGCCATCGCCGAGGCCTTCGTCTGGGATCGAGAGCGGGGCCAGCCGGTGGAGCGGCGCTACCGCTGCCCAGCCTGCGGTGACAGGGGAATTGCCCCCCTTGAGGAGGCAGATCTCATGGTCCTGGAGCGCGTCGAAGGCCGGGGACTGGCCTATTGGTACCTGGCCGACCACGTGGCTCCCGCCTCCAGCCGCCACCGACAGACTGTCCAGCGCCTCCTCGACCTTTATACCCCTCGCAACCTCTACACCCTGGCTCAGATCCTCATCAAAATGGAAACCCTCTTTGGCGGTTCCCCCACGGCAGAGGCAGTGAAGGGCGCACTCCTGTACTGCCTCGATGTGGGAAGCGCCCTCTTCGCCGCCGATGCCCCTGAAGCACGGCCACGTCAACTCCAGCTTCCCCCCCGATACCTGGAGCGCAATGTGTGGGAGTGCTTCGGCCAGGCCTGTGAGAGACTGGCACGCCAAAGGGGGCACACGCGGCTGGTACCTGAGTTGAGCTCATTCCTGGAAGCGAGGGGAGAAGGAGATGGGCTGGTCCACCTCCAGGTGGGCACGCTGCGTGCGCTATCAGATCAAATGGATGCCATCCGCCTCCCTCTGATCGTGGCCATGCCCCTTCACCTCGATCCCCTCTTCTGGTCTCTGAGCTACCTGTGGAGCGGCTGGCTGTACGGGCCTCAGGCGGCAGAGGCACTGGAGCCCCTGCTGGGGCGACGAGCCCATGATTGGGAGTGGTACCGCCAATCCCTGGAGAGGGCATTTCATCACGCAACAAAAGTGCTCCAGCCGGAGGGACATCTCCTGCTCCTGGATCGGATGGCGGGGCCCGAACAGGAGGCCGCGCTCCTGCTGGCGGCAAGTGGGGCGGGGTTCACCCTGGCCCAGGCCCTCTCCGATGGTGAGGGGAGCGTGCAACTCCACTTCCGGCGGGAACCCGTCCGTCCAGTGGTGAAGGCCGATGAGGACCTGATCACTCGGGCTGTATCCCTGGCGGGAGAGGCGGTGGTGGAGCTCCTGCGCGCCCGAGGGGAGCCCACGCCGGCCTCTTACCTTCGGATGGCGGCCGCCGAAGCCCTGGCCCGACACCAGCGGCTCCCCCTGCTGGCCGCATCCGAGGAGCCGCTGTCGGCTATGGAGAGTCTGTGGAAAGCTCTGGAAGATTCGGAGGCCTTCGTGCGCTTCGACGATGGGCGCTGGTGGCTGCGCGATGGAGGGGAGACAGCCCCTCCCCTGGCCGACCAGGTGGAGGCGGCAGTGTACGAGATCCTGGCGGGAACCCTGGGGATTGCCCACCCAGCGCTTCTCAGGCTTTCCTGTGAGCGATTCCCCAGCCCCTTGACGCCCGATGCGACAATCATCGAGGCCTGCCTGCGCTCCTACGGTGAGGAACTGGCGCCCGGCTACTGGCACTTGGCGGCCGAGGAAGAGGTGAAGCGCCATGAGGCCCAGGCTGCTCAGGTGGCGTTGATCTTGGGGCAATTGGGG